>Ga0194133_10009482_pt1 | contig 11137 bp, 5 predicted proteins | sample TA2KigOf40mmetaG_FD_155448 | JGI IMG/M metagenome (GOLD analysis project Ga0194133, IMG submission 155448) | Freshwater microbial communities from Lake Tanganyika, Tanzania - TA2015055 Kigoma Offshore 40m | ecosystem: Environmental > Aquatic > Freshwater > Lake | place: Tanzania: Lake Tanganyika...
AGAAAGGGTCATAAAAATAAATTTTGGGTTTATGTATAGGTTTACCAACAGCTGACCTGACCTAAGCCGCACGGATTCAGCTGTTGGTAACCCCAAAATCACCTTGGCTCAGATCTTTTCTGCAGCATTGGCAGGGAGGTGCAGTTTATGTGTATGTATAGGTAGCACACAAGGATTTCAGCATTTAGATTTAAGGTATGGTATTTTACCATTTTTGATCACACAACCTTTTCATCCACTTCTGATTCCCGAGGGTCCCTGATCAGCATGTCTCCTGTCTCACATGTCAATAAAAAGGCCTGCGTGCCTGTAAGATGTTACCTAGTTATATCTCTATGTGCTTATACGTAAGTCATATAGTGTAGGTAATTAGGCCATCATTCATAGACATGGGTTATGGTCTAAAGACACTACTTAGCGTCACTTTCTTATCTTTGCGACTTTATGCGAGTCCCTTGTGTTTGTTCGCAGAGAGATAGTCTACATATTTATAATGTCTAAGATTGTGACCCCCTATTTCAAGTTTATTCCAATTTTAGGTCAGAAATTCTCATACATTCAGGATTAACTCAAGAGTACTACATCAATCGTCTTGATCTGGACAACCATCCGGAATCTGTTCTTACGTTCAAGTTTGGCGTTGGATCACTTTTTAGGCTAGCTTTTGAAAAGGTTAATACCTAATGATTGATAATCTTGCTCTACTGTAGGAGTAAATTCTTAGATAGTTCAATGTGGTCTTTTATTTCTTATAGGTCATAGACAGTTTGGAGATATTTTCCCTGTCTCAATTAGAAAGTCTTCCCAAGAATCTTCTTAAAATGATTAGATGTCGGACAACTGGAGATGATCTTTACCCATCAAATTATGACCCTCCGACAGATCCACCTTATTCAAGATCGATTTTACACTCTGGGGTCTAGTGAAAAGTTATTTACAATTATTAGAAATATTTATGATTGTGTACAAAAGTTAGAAAATAAAATCCAACCTTACCAAAAAGTATGAAAAAGAGGAAAAAAGATCTTGAATAATCAGTATGCTCTTTAAAGTGAGGATTTCATGGATTCTTTGAGTATTTCAATGAGAAGTGACTGACGCAATTTTAGCTGGAAGTCAATTTTATTGGACTGTCAACCCTGATGGGAAATTGGGGTCAGAGGTTCCCTGGTCACAGTCTTTTTGAAGATTTGAATCTGCTCTTTGGCTCTTAGAATGAATGGATGAAATAGACAAATATCAATAGGTAGTCTGGTTATTTGACCAATAGTGAGTCCAATCCAGTTATGCACTATGGCTTTTCCAATTCCTGTCCTTTGTCCTTAAAGCATTGAATACAATAATTTGACCAACAGCATGGCTCTTCTTATATTGGTTGGCAATAACTTGTGTTAAAAGATAGGATCAGGCGGAGATTTAGGCATACAAGCCTTCACAACCAGAGATGCCACAGCAAACTTAGACCCAGTTCTAGGTGGCATTCATCTTGTACTTGCAGTAACCCATTTGCAGTTTATTCTTTGCCTGTAGTCTTTTATGACTATTCTAAGGCTACTGTAATGTATCGACAAGATTCTCCTCATTTCTAAACCGAGTAAGTGAGGAGTCAGCCACACTGGGTCACCATAAAACAGGACTGAAAGTACCCATTCGAGTGTGAGGTTTGCCTGTTCTTCTGGCAATCTCCCTCTTTGGACCATATAGTAAGCCTCTAGCTCTTTTATTTTTTGCCAGTGGTCTTATATGACTTTTCTAAGGCTCACTCTGATCACCTTTAGACCACATAGGGAGCCTCTAACTCATTTATTTTTGGCCAGTAGTCTTTTATAACTTTTCTAAGGCTACGGTAACGTATCGACTCGATTCTCCTCATTTCTGAACCGAGTAAGTGAGGAGTCAGAGACACTGGGGCACCATAATACTGGACAGAGGAGAGATTATGGTAATCTGCAGTCAATTATCAATACTACTTTTTTGAGACTTGTTTAGAGGACTTCCAAAGGTTTTGAGAAAAAGTCATAATCAATTGTGTATAAAACACTTCTCTCTTTATTCTATGCCTCCAGACCTTTTACACAGAATCTGTATCTTATTGGTCACAAATTTTCTGTTTCCCTTCTATCTTCTCTCTCCCATCAGTATTTCTCTTCTCCTCATATCCAAAAGTAGTTTCTTTCCTTAGCTAATGAAATATGGTCTAAAGTTTTAATAGTGCACTCCAATTCTTCTTTATAATAAGGCTTTGATTCAAATTTATAATTCAACAGCTTGGATCAGTTAAGTGTCTAAATTGGAACAGGTCAAAAAAGGTAACCTAGAGTTAAAATAAACACGAGTGGTTTAATTAACTAAAAAACTTAACAAAAAAACACAATTTAACAAGAATTATTAATTATCAAAAGGCTTTAACAAACACAAATTAAAAATACCTGGGGTAAAAATATCTTCAAAAAACTTCTTCCAATCAATTATTCACTCTTATTTTTAAGTAATTTAGTCTTATAAAATACATGAGAAGCAAAAAGGAAAATCTTTTTTAACCTTGAGCTTTGATGTATGTATAAGTACTAAAAAAAGGATATTTGTTTGGCTAAATCTTGATTCAAACCTCCGGAAAAAATCAGATTAGTACCTTTTAAAGGTGTTGTCATCTGGTCTTTTTTCCAAAAAAAGGAAGTTGCTTTAATATGTTGTCTTAATGGGATCAGGTTTCATGCCTTTTATATAAAAACAAGCAGATCAATTATCATCCTAAGATAGTTTAGAGAAGCCTCTCCATCTGTAAACAATTTTGGTGACAAAAAATGTCCAAGATATAACCATGAAAAATATTTATTTATCTATAAACATTAATCATTTATTTCTATTTCACAAGTTGAGATTGAAGAATGCCAGAGACATTATCTTTTTGGATTGCTAATTTTAAGCATTTAAAGGCCACTTATAGGAGATCAGAATCATATTTTAAAGTTAAATTGAACATTAAAATTTTGTTGAAAAAGTTGAAACTTGTAAATAGACTTTGTGAAGTCAAACATTTTTTTATATGAAAAGCTATTTTTAAGGGGCCTTTCAAGTTGTCCAGACCCTTTTTTTATTGTAAATTGATCTGAGGATGTGAGGATCATGGGTTCCAGCCTCGGACAGAACTTCAGGCAATCTTTGATCCCTGATTGACAAAAGATTCCAACAATAATTCTCAGCCAGTTTAAAGTGTGCCTTTAATGATTTATTTTATATAGCGTACAATAAAAAAAGTTAAAAATTAGCCCCTAAGAGGGTTTCTTTTTGAGGTGGGTTGTTTTTGCTAGTTGTAGGTTTGGGTCAAAAATTATTGACCCAGGTTGGGTCATTTTTTGTTGCTTGGGTAGGGTTGAGTCAGTGTTTGAAAAAGTTAGTCTACAATTACCAAGTTTTTCAAATTTTTCCCTTCTGGTCAAAAAAATCTCATCGGTTGGGACAAAAAATACCCAGGTCAAAGACGGATCAACCACTTTTTAATTGCGGTTCAAAAGTGTTCTCTGGTATGGTCGGGTCAGGGCCCATCTCTAGTTTTGCATTAATAATCAAAATATAGGGTTGTAATTTTTGATCAGACATTTTTGTGCTTAGTTTTTTGAACAAAAAGTGAATAATGATATATTTTTTAGTGTGGTTTGAGGTCTGACAACTACTGGATATGTTGGAAAAGAAATGATGGGTTCATCAGGTAAAGCAATAAAACAAAAATTTAAGTCTTGATATTTATTGCATATTTTAAAACATATATTACAAGTTATCAAGATTTCAAGCTTGATAGAAAGTCCTGAATTCAAATCTTATTAAATATTTTACACTTTGGAACTTTTTAAAAAATTTTCAAAGTGATGAATATGCAAAAAAGGCATGTTTTTAACAATCATTATGAGATAATGAGGCACTATTGGTTAAAGTATATTCAATACTTGTACCATGAAATTCTAATTGTATCTGTTTTTTTACTGACAATTCTGCTGAAATTAGGTAGGAAGGATTGTCTGGGTACTAGGCTCAAAATAATGACATTGCTTTAAACTTATGGGGTTGCTGCAGCCTTGCGGTACGGTACCTTGCTGGGAATTTGATCTTAGGATCGAACTGTCAGTGGTTCAATCCTAGGCAACCAACCCTTGACTTTGGGTTGGTAAAAAACATCAAAAAGCCCCAAATCCTAGTCTAAAAAAGGCATGTAATGCATTTAATAAAAAAGGTGTCCTGGCCTTCACTGATGTATTAAAAAACCTACCTCCAGGGTTGTAGGGGGCTAGTTAAAATTAAGTAGGCGGCCATTTTTTGAAAAACTCCAAACGCACAAGCAAGCGAGGTTACAACCTACAAACAAATGCGTGCGCTCTTATCTCCTCGCTCAATTTTGAAGCTAAAGGGTTGAAATTATGTATGAGAGATTTTATCCAAGCGGCACCTGCATACATTCTCACTTAAGTGCACACCCTAACCTAGCAAACGAAAAAGAAAAGCTCTCATATCTCAGCTCCGAGACAAAAATTAAAAAAAAATGGCAAGTAACTTAACTTTGCAAGGCAAAAGTCTCTCAAATAACAAAATTTCAACCCACTAGCTGCAAAACTGAGGGAGCCTTTTGATGTGACATACAGACTGGCAGATGGACAAACATTTGATCCCGATTGTTATCGCGAGAAACAAAGAATAATAAAATTTCTAAACTACCTCTTGCTTATTTAGAAGGATTTAATGCAGGCAGTTTGGTTTAACTTAAAAACCAACAAATATTTTTGAAATTTGTTGAAATGGCAAAAACTAAAACTCTCTTGTAAGAATTCTTTTATTGTCAATTTAAAGTTTGATTGTAAGCATTTACAAATTTTATCTCTTTATTTTAATTTTTATCACATGTCTATGGTCAACAAAAGACAAAGTCAATGTCTGATTTTATATAGGATGCTTGATCATAGTCAAAGAGGCCTTCTTTTTGTGCATTCTCTTGACATTCTATCAATCAATTAATGTTGCTTTACATCATACCAAATTGAAGGTTTTACCAAAGTCTCAGCAGAATTCAAAGTTATCAGCCAAAAATATAAGCCTTTCCCAGATGGGATTAATCTGAAGGTTTATTCAGGACTCATAAATCAATTATAATTATAATGAGGATATATCAGAAAAATATATAATTTCTGGCAAATTTACCAAGACTGGTGACCATGTTAACTACAAGGATAGCTCAAACCTGGTGTCAGTAGCCTAGGACACTAAGTAAGTTGGGCTCAAAAATATGAAAATGAAAAATATTGTTTCTCAGTTTTCTTGATGAATAAGGACTTTTTTGTTGTGAGCTGAATGTTCTAGAATGAGGTCAATGCTGACTTTACAATAGTTTCCAAAGATCTTTGAAATCGCTTCTAACTCTACAATTTTTTCCCATATTTATCAATGATTCCCGATCATACTTGCTGAGTTATTCCCACTCAAAGGTACACTCATGGTGACTCTTGCAAAGACGATTACCTTGAGTATGTCATCGATGGAGTCTATATACTGCACAGGATTATCCATCCGGAGCGAAGCGGGGAGGAGTTTAGAAATTTTCTATAGAGATTGGGCAAAAAACGGCATGATGTGTGCGTCTGTCTGTCACGTCATTCTCCTGCCACACTAGGGAAGCGAGCTAGAAGCCTGAAATTTGGCAGGCTTAATTCCCACATGGATTGCACCGAAGTTACCAATCAGAAGCCAAGAAGCGGAGATATTTAAGTTTAAAGTTATATGGTAAACTAGGTGGGCTGGCCCCTTAAAAAGCATTGTTAATCAGGATAAGGGGGCAAGGGTCATTTGGGAGGGTTTGACATTTTTCGCCACACAAAAAATGCACACTTCTACTTAATTTTCTTATTTTTGCTTATATTGCTGTTTTAACAATAATTCTCTAATTCTATCACATTCTCGCTAATCCTATTTCAAGATTAATGTAGACTTACTGAATTCGAGCGGCAAGCTTGCACATGTCGCTTGGATCAGGTAAGGGGTGTTAATCTTCAGTAACTCCTAACCCATGACTATGAGTATCTAAGGCCCCCCAGTTCTTATAAAAGAAACGCAAGGTATTTAAATATGCTCATAATACTTTATTGAGTAGGTACTTTACAATACTTTATAATACACACATAATATCCTTAAAAGAACTTCTTATAGCTATCTACTCAATATGACTTACGTCTAAGCACACGGAGAATAACTTGTTCGTCATAATAAGGCACGCAGGCCTTTTATTGACATGTGAGGCGGGAGCGCATTGATCAGGTGCGCTCAGGGATTAGATGTTGATAAAAGTTGCGTGATCAAAAAATAATACTTTACGTATTTTAAATCTTAAGGCTAAGATCCGTGTGTGCCATCTACATTAATGTTTTCACCTTACTTACACCCCCCACATTTTACCTAACAAAATTGCTTATTGGTATCTGCACAAGAAAATGCAACCCTTTTTATTAGTCTTATCTGTGATCCGACTTTGCCCTATATATAGGACTGCAGTTCATGCAATAAACGTTTCAGTATTGATTTATTCTTAAGTTAAGTTTTTCCAGTCTATAGAACTCACTAACCTGACAGCTTGCAATCATGTTTAAGATATGAAGAGATTGGAAATGCTAATTGGCAATTTTTTGGCTCCATCATTAAGCTTTAATTAGCTTATTGGAAAAGTTTTGCTTTCTGATCATTATGTCTATTGTAGAGACATTGACTCACTTTTCTTACATGTTCTTTCAAAATCACTGGAAAATTTTTTAAACATTGAAAAAAGTATGAGTCGAAGAGAAAACCAAATATACTCTCCAGAGCAACATGGGGGGGGGGTTCAGTGATTTTATTTTAAGTCCAAGCAGAAGTGATTTTTTTCTTGGAAAGTTTTCAACCTCTCGTTCGCAGCTAAACTTACTTTTAAACCAATCTGGAAAGTTCTCCACATCAAAATCTATCTTCCAACTTGAGAAACCATCAAACTTGTAAAGGGTTTCTTTACTCAACATATTGAAAGTCTCTTGACTTTTGAAAATGTATTTATCTTTATCAACTAAGAGTCAATCGGCAACAGCACGAGGTTGAATAACAAATCACAAAAAAAATTAAAACTTTATTCTTATGGACCTCTAGCTCAAAACAAGAGGAGATAAAGGTGTTAGTCAGAGTCCTGCACTGATACATGGGCACCATGGCATGGCCCAGTTGGCTGGACAGGCCACCTGCATGACCTCAGGCTGAAGTCACTCACATTTGAATTTTCAATGGGTAAAGTTCTAGGTTTTTGAGATTCACATTTTGAGATTGACCTGCCCGCTTACCCAGGGAAATGAAACACCAGAAAAGAAGGGTTGAGCATTTATTTCTAGGATCTTCGGGAATATTCACAGAGACAAAAATTCTAAAAAGTGCTCAACAAAGCACAAGCAAGGTGACAAGTCTAAAAGTCATCATTCCTTTCGACCTCAGAAGCAGAGGTATAGGAGGACTCTGATGATTTAGAGGAAAAAATTTTGGCAGAAAAACCGGCTAGCTCCTGCTCCAGTTGAGCTGCTTGCATATCAAGATCTTCCAACTCCTTCAGCAGTTCGATGAGGCGCTCGCACCCGTGATGAATATCAAACTGAAGCAAGTAGGGGCCGGAGCATAAAGATACAGGACCCCGTAGCCCAACAAGAAGCAGCTCACCCAATAGCAGTTGAGAAGGGAGCACCAAATATAGAAAAACCAGAACCGAAGTAAAAGATGCATGGTGAGCGCTGAGCATAGGCGTTTGGATGCTGACAAAAAAGGACGGGAGAAAATGGCGGGCAGGAAGCTGGAGATTTACTAAAGCCGAAGGCTAAGAAGCGTGTAATGCGCGACAGCTGGGGGGTCAGTGGGACTCCCAATTAAAAGGGGGATCATCAAGGCAAGGATAAGTGATGGTTTTTGAAGAGACGAGCATTATGCGACAAATAAAGACCCGGGGCCGAGATAGTAACTTCACACCTTTATCTATGAAATAGAAAAGCTAGAGCGTAATTAAAAAGTAAAGTCAGATGTAATCAGTTATTAAACATTGCAAAAGAAGCAAACAGTGGTTTTTTTTACAGGAATTCTTACTTGAAAAAGACTTTAAAATGTTGGTAAATAAAGAAAATCAATAAAATGATTCCAATCAAGGAAGTGTCTTTGATGTTTGATGACTAGAAATAAAAAAATACTGCCTTTCATTATTGCCAGAGTTTTCACAAAGAAAGGGATCAAAGATTTCAAGACTGTAGGACCAAATCATGCCATCCAATTTTTGTCACAAATTCCAAAGTCATTTCTAAAATTAATTTAAAACCTTATTTTCAAGCTCATACTTAGATTTGTCAATTTTCAATTTCTATGACATGTCAAAAATGCCAATAAGATTTGTTTTGTACTTTTACTCTGGAATCCAATAATGTCAAGTATGGATACAAAAGACTGCAGGTTTTTACAGAAAAAGTCCATCAATTCTTTTGCTGAACTCGTTTTCAGCAGAAGTTGCAAAAAATATAATGTTTCCTTCAACAACCTTGCTGTCAATTTTTTTTTTTGAAATATAGATTTATAGTTCAATCATGGAAAAAATGTTTAATATGTGCCTTTCTTGAATTGCAATTAGTAGAAAATTTGCTTTACATATCCAGCAGCTTCTTACAAAGATGGTCTCATCATCACCATCACCTCACAAAAGACATGATTTTCTCAAAAGATCAATCATCACATTTTTAGATGTGCATGCTAAAAGTATGTCAATGAAGTTATTTCTTCAGAAATGATCGAAGAAGTGCTATAGCAAGCACAGTAGAGTGTGTTATGTCTGGAATGTTAAGAAAAGTATGGCTATATGCTTAAGTGTACCACATTTACAGACTTATAAGATGGGATTAAGAAAAGAGAAATACTGTTGTGTGTGACCAAAAAGCATGAAAAAGCAATCCAGAAAATCTTGTGCACTTCAGTTAATCTAAGCACTTTTACCCTTCAATCACATTCTATTTTGCTGATCTCAAACAAACTTTAACCACTAAATGTAAACATGGTGACTTAAAAAGGTCCAATTGAAATCTAAGGTTAACTAACTTTTTAAATTACTCATCTTTGTAGGCATATCCTGGGAGCACTTACAATAGGATCGAATACGGTCAGTTAAATGGAATAGGGATATCCCATAATCACACATCTTATTACCTTCTTTATAGAAATAAAAGGCTTGATATAAAATTCTCATAATACTTTAACAGAATTGGCAAACATACATACAAAAACTTAAATCTACTGCCTATAATTATCTACCACAATCTTACGTCTAAGAATAGTGAAAAATAACTAGTTTATATCTAATTAAGTGTAAGCCTTTTAGCGACATTTGAGACAGGAGCACAGTGATCAAGAGCGCTCGGGAATCAAACGTGATTTGAAAGGTTGCACGATCATAAAAATAATGTAAGATCAGTAAAAATATGGTCTCCCAACCAGAAAAAAACAGTGTATTGTGCAGTATTTTTGGTACATAAAAAATTGGTGTATTGTGGGATATTATTGCCGTTTTCAACAATAAAGACACCATTTTGAGACCCGTGTATCTGGGTGTGAACCAAAAATGACAAAAAAATTTACATGATTTTGCAAAAAAAAATATAGAAAAAGAATTTATTTCTGCTAATTAGCCATAATTTATGTATCACCATACCTCTCCAATAACTTTAATTGTCAATTTCACTTTAAAAATTCTTTCACTAATAAACTTGGCTCTGAAATAAAAAGTACCAAAAATAAAAGTACGAAAAAGGCGTTGGGCGAAAAATGCATTAGGCGAACTTAGATTGGGCGAAAAGTAGTAGGCGAACTTAGATTGGGCAAACTTAGATTAGGCGAAACCAAGTAGACCCAAAAAATCAAGCTTTCATCTTGATGTTTTTGTTTCAATCAAACTACAAAATTGTTCTATAAATGGATCAAATTGTTAGTGATTTTTATTAAATACAGAGAAATTATATCAATTGAATGCTTTTACACAAGTATAAGAAAAAACAAGCTCTTAAATTCTTTTCTAAGGGAATTGCAGACAAAGGACTTTACTTTATTACAATGGTTTCTGAATAATGTCAAAGGCAAAGGCATTTTACTCCAACTTGTTGACACACCAACTTAAGGAATCTTGAGAGCATAGAATTGAAGTACCTTTAAAAATAGAAATGTGAAAATTATATTTTGAAATTATTAGGATGATGATTTAGGCAGAAAAGCATTTCAATCAATCAATCAATCGCTTTGATGACTGTTTTTTAAAGATGGGCCCTGACCTGACCCGACCCGAGAGTACTTTTGACCCGCAGTAGATAAGAGCCCAACCCCCCTTTGACACAGGTACTTTTTAATCTGACCCGATGAAATTTTATTTGATTCGAAGGTAAAAAATTTTTAAATTTAGAATTTTTAGGGGAAATTTTCCAATTTCAGACCCAAACCAAAGATGGCTGACTCGACCTGTGCAACATAGAATTGACCTGCCCTGACATAGTATAGTGATGGGTCTTTATGTTTTTTGAACCATCAATAAATGGGCTTTGAAGGAAAAGATGTTACAAAGTGATTCTATCCCGTTTTGGATCACATTCATTCTATAAATCAGTGAACTTGGAACTGATTTTCAAATAAAACACAAAATATTTTATATATAAATCAAAACATTAAAGTTTGTGAGGGCCATTTAATTTGCTCAATTGTCTTTCTGTTTAACCAATGCTAGGGTATGTTTGAAGTGCAGACTTTAAAACTTTGAATTATATTTAAGTAATTTTTATTTCAAAATGTAGAAAACAAGGGACACATTTTGAGTCTACAGTCAACAAAGCTTTAAATTTTTTTACTTCTTTTTCAACGCTTCATGATGCATAAAGTTGCTTTTTTTGAGAAACTATGATCCCACTTCAGACTTTTAAACATCGAATAAAAAAGTTTATTTTACTATTTTACTACAAAAAAGATATAAGTTAACACTTTTCTTTGGAACAAAGTGAAGAAAGAAAAGTGAACTTATCAACGAAACTAGGTTTCGTGACCGCACAGAATTCTATAATAATTCTGTGCACAGATATCT
>Ga0194133_10009485_pt1 | contig 11134 bp, 10 predicted proteins | sample TA2KigOf40mmetaG_FD_155448 | JGI IMG/M metagenome (GOLD analysis project Ga0194133, IMG submission 155448) | Freshwater microbial communities from Lake Tanganyika, Tanzania - TA2015055 Kigoma Offshore 40m | ecosystem: Environmental > Aquatic > Freshwater > Lake | place: Tanzania: Lake...
CGCCTGCAGGTGCTGCATCGGGGTCGGCGGATTCCCCAGGTGGGGGCGATCACGATGGATCAGCTGGTGCTCGATGCCACCGATGTCCCGGAGCTGGATCAGGGCAGCGTGGTGACGCTGCTCGGTAGCGATGGCGGCGAGCGAATCGATCCGCTGGCCTGGAGTGATCCCTGCGGCACGATCCCCTGGGAAATCCTCTGCGGCTTCAAGCATCGGCTGCCGCGCCTGCCCGCCGTGGGGCCTGGCGGCTGATAAGCTCAGCGGGCCGCTGGAGAGGTGGCTGAGTGGTTGAAAGCGGCTCCCTGCTAAGGAGTTACAGGAGGCAACTTCTGTCGAGGGTTCGAATCCCTCCCTCTCCGTTCCAGGTGTGAAGCCTGATCAAAAAGCCCCCTCGCGCAGGGGGCTTTTTGCTGCGTTGCGGCCCTGGTTCCCCCGCCGCGGCCTTCAGGCCGCCAGCAGTTGGCGGCAGAGCTCGGGCAGCAGCTGCGCGTCGTTGGCCCGGGCTTTGCCTTCGCTGAACACCACCAGCAGCGTCGGCGCCATCCCTTCGGCTTCCACGTAGGCCGCATCGTGGCGGGCCTGGCTCATCCAGCCGGCCTTGCTCCACAGCCGCGCGCCCTCCGGTAGCCCTTCGCCGAGGAAGCCATCCACCTGGTTCTCCGGATCAGCGCGGCGCTCGCCGGGATCGAGGCTGCGGGCCAGCAGATCGCGCATGCGCTGGCAGGCCGGAGGCGACACCAGGGCTCCGGCCATCACCCCATGCAGCAACCGCGCGCAGAAATCGCTGCTGAGGCGGTTGCGGTTCTCCAGAGCCGGCCCATAGAACTGGCGCTCCCGGCCGTAGGGCCCATCACCCCAGGTTTTCTGGCAGGCATTGCAGCCTTTCCATTCCGGCCAACCGAGCTGCTCACACCATTGATTCACCAGTTGGCGTTGCAGGCCCCAGCGCTGGAAGGCCTCCTCGGGCAGCTCCGGCCCGCTGGTGGTGCCGGTGAGCAGATCCAGCACCAGGCCGGTGGCGTCGTTGCTCGAGTCGCGGATCATGTCGGCGAGGGCGCGGCGCAGCTCCGGCGTGTCGTCGATCAGCTGGCGCTGCAGCCAGGCTTCGGCGGCCACCAGGTAGAGCAGCTTCACCACGCTGGCGGGATAGCGGGCCTGATCCCCTCGCCAGCTGGCTCCAGTGGGTTGATCAGACCAGAACTGGGCCAGATCGCTGCGGGGCGAGGCGCTATCGATCAAGGAGCTGCTGTAGCGCACCCAGCTGATCGACACCTGCTCGCGCAACCCCGGGCGGCCATCGGCCTCAAGGGCCGCCAGGCTGGCCTCGAGCTGTTGGGCCATCGCCCCATCCGGGCAGTAGAACGCCATCGCAGCCAAAGGGGGCAATGGCGAGATTAGGGAGGTTGGCCGAAGGCACACCGGTGGCCCTGGAGCTGTTGCAGCCCGGCAGCAGCTGGCGGCTCACGGCGCCGGCGGATCTCACCAGCCATTGGCAGGGGCCTGGCCTGGCCACCCAGGCAGCGGCCGGCCGGGGGTTCAGCGTGGTGGAACCGCTGCAGCCCGGGCGCCAGCGGCTGCGGGTGCGCCTGCTGGAAGACGGCTATCCCGGTTGGCTTGATCCGCGGCAGGTGCTGGGCCATGCCCGCGCCTGCCGGCCGCCGCAGCCGCGGCTGCTGGAGGCCGGCCAGATCACAGCGGCGTTGCCGGCGGTGCTGGCCTTTGCGGAGCGGGCGCGCCAGCAGCCGAATCACTATTTATGGGGCGGCACCCTCGGGCCGGATTTCGATTGCTCCGGTTTGATCCAGGCCGCCTTCGCCCAGGCCGGCATCTGGCTCCCGCGCGACGCGTATCAGCAAGAACGCTTCTGCCAGCCCGTGGCAGTGGCGCCGGGTTGCTACAGCCTGCTGCGCCCCGGCGATCTGATCTTCTTTGGGCGGCCGCAGCGCTGCACCCACGTGGGGCTGTATGTGGGAGGCGGCCGCTACCTGCACAGCTCCGGCCGTGAACACGGCCGCAACGGCATCGGCCTCGATGGCCTCGATCCGCAGCTGCTCGATCCCGTGAGCGTGCACTACCGCCTAGAACTGCGCGGCGCCGGCCGTGTGATCCGCTGCCACGACGGCAGCACCCTGCCCTGATGGCCATGCTGCTCTCCCTGCTCCTGATCCTGCTGATCACGGCCGTGGGCTGGTGGCTGGCGGAGCGCACCGCCTGGGGGCGGCAGCTGGGCACCACGATGCTCGTGCTGCTGCTGGGGCTGCTGGTGAGCAATCTCAGCGGGGTGAAACCTCAGGCTGAGGCGGCGGCCTGGATCAATGGCCCGCTTACGTCGCTGGCGATCGCGCTGCTGCTGCTGGCGGTGGACCTGCGCCGCCTCTGGCCGGATGCCCGCCGGCTGCTGGTGCCGTTCCTGATGGCCGTGGTGTGCACGCTGCTGGCTGCGTTGATCGGCGGTTGGTTGTTGCAGCCGCTGCTGGGGCCGGGCCGCAGCGTGTTGGCGGGGATGTTTACGGCCACGTTCACGGGCGGGAGCCTTAATTTCGTGTCGGTGGCGCGGGCGCTGCAGCCGCCGGAAGCGCTGCTGGCGGTGGCCACCACGGCGGATTACGTGGTGTTTGCGGCCTGGTTTGCCGTGAGCTTGGCGCTGGCCCGGCGTCAGGGGCGGCCATCCGCGGGCGCGCCGGCGTCAGCCCCGGCCGCCCCTGCGGAGCGTTGGTTGGCCGCGGATGGTGGTTGGTGGCAGGGCCTGCTCTGGGGCCTGGCGGTGCTGTTGCTCTCGAACACACTCACGGCAGCGCTGCAGCGCGTTTGGCCGGCGCTGCCCTCAATCCTGGTGCTCACCACCCTCACGTTGCTGGCGGCGCAGCTGCCCGCTGCCTCGAGCCGCCGCGGTTGCTACGGCCTCGGTTTGCTGCTGATCCAGCCCTTCTTCACGGTGATGGGCCTCAGCTCCCCGGTGGGAGCGCTGCTGGGGGAGGGCTTGCCGGTGCTGGCCTATGCCGCGCTGATCGTGGCGTTGCAGGGGCTGGGGCTGCTGGTGCTGCGCCGCTGGCGCGGCTGGGGCCTGGGTGAAACGTTGGTGGCGTCGCAGGCCTCGATCGGTGGGCCGAGCACAGCACTGGCCCTGGCTACCGCCATCGGCCGCGCCGAGCTGGCCTTGCCTGCGGTGGCGATTGGTTTGCTGGGATACCTGCTCGGCACCTACTTGGGGCTGTTGGCAGCCGCGCTGTTGGCCTAGGTTCCAGCCAGCCTCAGCTGCCGGATGCACCCCACCACCGAGCCCGGTTCAGCGTTGGCGAGCCAGCCTGAGCTCTCGATCGTGGTGCCCCTCTTCAATGAAGAGGAGAGCCTGCCGCTCTTGGTGGCACGGCTGCTCGAAGCGCTGCGGCCGCTGGGGCGCAGCTTTGAGCTGGTGCTGGTGGACGACGGCTCCAGCGATGGCACTGCCGCGGTGTTGCGCCAGCTGGCGGCGGCGACCCCGGAGCTGGTGGCGGTGCTGCTGCGCCGCAACTACGGCCAAACGCCAGCGATGTCGGCCGGGTTTGATGTGAGCCGCGGCCGGGTGATCATCACGCTCGATGGCGATCTGCAGAACGATCCGGCCGATATCCCGATGCTGCTCGAGCAGCTCGAGCAGGGGTTTGATCTGGTGAGCGGCTGGCGCCACCAGCGCCAGGACAACGCCGTGAGCCGCCTGCTGCCCAGCAAGATCGCCAACCGCCTGATCGCCCGGGTGACGGGCGTGAAGCTGCACGATTACGGCTGCTCACTCAAGGCCTACCGCCGTGAGCTGGTGGAGGACATGAACCTCTACGGCGAGCTCCACCGCTTCCTGCCGGCGCTGGCCTACATCGAGGGCGCGCGCATCAGCGAGGTGAAGGTGAATCACAACGCCCGCCAGTTTGGGCAGAGCAAATACGGCATCGATCGCACCTTCCGCGTGCTGATGGATCTGCTCACGGTGTGGTTCATGAAGCGCTTCCTCACCCGGCCGATGTACGTATTCGGCTTCGGCGGCCTGGTGGGGATCGCCATCGGCTCGCTGCTCAGCGCCTATCTGCTGGTGGAGAAGCTGATGGGCGCCGAGATCGGCAACCGGCCGCTCCTGCTGGTGGCCGTGCTGGCGCTGATCGCCGGTGTGCAGCTGTTCTGCTTCGGCCTGCTGGCGGAGCTGCAGATGCGCACCTATCACGAAAGCCAGGGCCGGCCGATTTATCGGGTGCGTGAAACGTTGCGGGGTGGCTTGGCCGGCGCCGGCTGAGCAGCGCCAGCAGAACTGCGCCCTCGGAAGTGGGCCATCGCTGCTGCCGCCAGGGCGGCCACCTGCTGATCGCTGTCGCGCAGGCCGCGGCGGATCAGGGGCAGCGTGTCGCGGTGCTGCCAGGCGTTGCACACCGCCAGGGCCTGGCGGCGGGGTTCGCCGCCCTGCTGGAACTGGCGCTCCAGCTGCGCCACCAGTTGCCGGCGGCCGCGCTGATCAGCGGCAGTGGGCAGGGCAACGGCGCTGCTGCCCTGGCTGGCGGCTTCGGTGCTGCTGGCGTCGTCGCTGGGGCGCGGCAGCACCAATTCCATTTGGCTGCGGTTGAGGGCCGCCACCGCGGAGGCATCGGTGGAACGCAGGATCTTCGGGCGCGGCCGCCCAAGCAGCCAGCAGGCCGCGATCACGGCGGCGATGGCTGCACCAGAGAGGGCCTGGGTCATCGGTCTGAACTTTTATGTCGCCCCTTCCGCCGCCCGAGAGCAGGTTTGGAAGAGCTCCTTACAGTGCCGAACGGTAGCTGTATTGGCCCACGCTGATGACCGGAGACTTCGTCGCCGCCTGGATGCCCTCGGTGTTCGTGCCCCTTGTCGGGATCCTGGCTCCTGCGGTGGCCATGGCCCTGCTGTTCAACGTGATCGAAGCCCGCGACTGAGCCGTCGCCGCTTCATCGCCGCCAACCACCTCCCTTCCACCGATGACCGTGACCCCCGTCGCCGACCCCTGCGTCGGCAATCTGGCCACTCCTGTCAACAGCAGCTACTTCAGCCGCGCCTTCCTGAACGCGCTGCCGGCCTATCGCCCTTCCCTCTCTCCCAACCGCCGCGGTTTGGAAGTGGGCATGGCTCATGGCTTCTTCCTCTACGGCCCCTTCGCCATCACCGGCCCCCTGCGCGCCACTGAATACGCCAGCACCGCCGGTCTGCTGGCGGCTGTGGGCCTGGTGTCGATCCTCACCGTGTGCCTCTCGATCTACGGCACCGCTGGCCGCGGCCCCAACGTGCAGCCCGCTGACGCCACCATCGACAACCCCCCTGCCGACCTGTTCACCAAGGCTGGCTGGGCTGAGTTCGCCAGTGGCTTCTGGCTCGGCGGTTGCGGCGGTGCCGCCTTCGCCTGGTTCCTCGCCGGCACCAGCATCGTGGCCCCCCTGGTGAACATCGCCGGTGGTGTGTGGAGCGTGGGCTGAGTTCAGGCCCGCTCTTTTGCCTTCAAGCCCCGCCAGTGCGGGGCTTTTTGATTGGCTTGGTAACGGCATCCTGCCCGCCCCCGATGCGACCGAGTTCCGCGAGCAGCATCGGTAGATCCACCGCGAGAACGGCGAGCACTGGGTTCACTGGCAGCAGCAGATTGAGCAGCACCACGCTGATGTGTGGTGCCAGCACCAGGGCGAGGTTGCGGCGATGGCGCTGCGTGGCGTCCCAGGCGATGGCCTGGCAGGCCACCAGGCGGCCGATCGCTTCGGGCCGCAGCACCAGATCGGCGTTTTCACCGCTCAGGCCGTGCTCCCTGCTGAGCAGCTCGATGGACAGGTCGGCCTGCGCCAGGCTCAGCCCATCGATGGCGCTGCAGCCCAGCATCGCGATCGGTTCTCCTTGAGCGCGCCAGTGGTTCAGCCATCGGCTGCGATCCACGTGATTGGCGGCGGTGTGGAGTGTGGCCGCAGGTTTGTGCAGCCGAGTGGCCAGGCGCTCCACCAGCTCGCTGTGGCTCTCCGCCAAGAGATGGAGCTGCCAGCCGTTCCGTTGCAGTTGTCTGAGCCCCTGCAGCAGGGGGCGCGATAGCTGCAGTTCGAAGCCCACGGCGCCCACCACCTCGCCCTCTCGCACCAGATAGAGCAGGGTTTCACCTGGGGCCGTCACCAGTTCGGCCGGGGGGCGCAGGCCCAGTTGCCGCAGCATGGCTGCACCACCCAGCTGATGGAGCACGCCACCGATTCGCCCTTGCTGCCCCTCATGGCCGAGCGGTTGGATCGCCTCCACCACTGCCGGCAGCAGATCCTCCGCTTCCAGAACGCTGCGTAGGGCATGCAGTCCATAAGGTTTTTGCTGGCAGCGGAAGCCCGCCACGGCCTGAATCAGTTCTTCGGGGCTGATCAGAAAAGGCAGGGCATGGATGCCGCCGAGGCGCCAGCTGCTGCTGCTGAGCACCACGGCTTCGCTCACCAGCAACCTGCGGCAATGGGCCAGGGCGTCGATGGCTTCCGGCCGCCGCAGCAGCACCCCCTGCCAGAACAGATCCCGCTGGGCATTGCCGTAGGTGAGTGAGGCGGTGAGTTGCCAGTCGCTCGCGGGATCGAACTGCATCAGGGCCCCGGCACTGCCGTGGGGACCCACGGCCAGAAGGGCTGCACCCGTCAGCAGCAGGTAGGGCACGGAGGCCTGGTGCCATTGCTCCGCTCGCTGCAGCAGTGAGTTCTGCCTGTTGCCGCTGGCCTGTTGATGGGCCTGATGGAGCAAGCGTTGCAGGGCCCGGCGCTCTGGATCGCGCTCAGGGCTGCGCACCAGCCGCACCTCCAGCTCACCCTCCACCAGGCTGGTGCCGAAGGGGAGCTGCTGGAAGGCCCTGGCGCTGAGCAGGCGGGGGTCGCCATCGCGCCAGCGGCTGCTCACCAGAGCCTCTCCCGCCATCACCAGCGAGTGGGCCGGCAGGGGATCGCCCGGGCCCAGCCGCAAGCGATCTCCGGCTGCGAGCGTGGCCAAGGGTTGTCGCCGCCAGCTGCCATTGCCCTGCTGCACCATGAAGTTCAGATCGGTGAGCCGCTGCTGCAGTTGCTGATCAAAGGCCTCGGCAAAGCTGGGTGAGGGCGTCCAGGCCTTGAACACCTGGTTGGAGGTTTCAAGCGTCCACTCCAGCAGCACCGCAACGGGGTTTCCCTGGGCCAGCAGGCTGGTGAACCAGAACAGATCCAGCCAGCTGCCGGCGCATCGCCGTTGGCCAAGGCTCTGCAGACAACGACTGGCCAGGGGTAAGTAGCAGAACGCCAGAAACAGCAGCAGGCCAGGCCAGGCTGGCAACTCCAGCAGTGCCACGCTCGCCAGCACCCCCGAAGTGCCGCTCAGCCTCCAGAGGGCCGAGCGGGATGCACGGGGCGTGAGCTCCAGCGGCTGATGGTGCTCGTGCTGCACGGCCAGGCGCAGCAGAGCCTGCAGCTGCTTGCGCCGCAGCGACCGGCGGCCGCTGTGCACAATCACCAGGCTGCCGGCCAGCGTGTTGATGCGCACCGCCTGCACCCAGGCCAGATGCAGGCTGGCGTTGAGCAGCCGCTGCTGCAGGGTGTGGTTGTTCAACAGGGCGGAGCTGGAGAGCCGCATCCGATGCGGCAGCACCTGCCGGATCCGCCAGGGTTCGCCCCGGGGTATGAGATCGATCCGATCGCCGGCACGCAGCTCAGGCATGGCTTCAGCCTGAACAGCCCCGGCGGTGTCCTGGCGTGTTGTGGCACACCCAGGGCCGCAGGCTCGCGCACCGCTGGGATCTCGTTACAGTTGGCGAGTTCCGTCAGCAGTGATGTGGCGATTGAGCGGCGCTTGCGCCTCTTGGCCGCCGAATGCATCACCGGTTGACATCTATCCCCCAAGGAGGAGGTGCCCGTGAGTCACAGTTGTTCCATGCAGGGTCTGCTGATCGCGGAGAACGCCGGCTGATTACGGCGCCTGATTCCTAGATCATTCGGTTCCGCGCCAGAGCGGACCCGGCGAGAGCCCCCGGAGAGCCAGCGTCAGCTGCGCCCTCCGGGGGCATCGTTTTTCAGGGTTGCGTCAGTCAGCGCTGCGGCGCCTGACACAGCTCAAGCCCGCCAGCCCAGCGGCGGCAGCGCCAGCCGGCGGCCTTGGCTTCGCGCAGCAGCTGTTGCTGGCGCTGGCGTGAGGAACCCCAGCCGGGATCGCGGGGATTGAGCAGCAGCGCGTCCAGCTCCGCCAGCTGCGTTTTATCGCGGCGGGTGCGGGGAAAGCTCACCTGCTGGCGCTGGCTCAGCTGGGGCACCAGGTAGCTGGTGGTGCTGAGCCGCGCCTCGGCTGGAACGGCGGCGATCGCTTCGCGCACCGCCGGCAGCTGATCCACCCGCTCGAGGTAGGGCCCGGTGAAGAACCAGGGTTTGGCCAGGGCGGCCCAACACACCACGCTCCAGCCGAAGCGTCGCCAGGGCACCGCCTGGCGCGGCTGCAGGGCCAGGCCATCGATGGCCGCCACCACGGCGATCACCGCCACGGGCAGGCTGTAGTGGTGCACCAGGGTGCGTTGGGGTGCCTCCTCCGAGAGCACATTCACCAGCACCAGCGGGATGGCACCGGCCAGCACCGGCAGCGACACCTTCCGCCAGAACGGCGCCACCGCCACGCTGATCAGCAGCAGATACACCAGCCCGCCGGCCCAGTCCACGTGCTGGATCAGCAGATCGGGGCGGGTCACCATGTTGAGCAGCACCTGATCGAGGCTGTCGCCCAGATAGGAGAAGAGGGCGCCGGCGGCCTTCGGTCCGGCGTCGCTCCCCTTGAGCAGCGGGTAGAGCCAGCGGTTGAGCAGCGCCAGCCAGCCCAGGGCCAGGCCAAGGGCAGCGCCGGCCCAGATCCAGCGGCGCCGCAGGGCCTGCTCGATGCCCAGCCCCGCCACCACCAGCACCAGCCCATCGCGGCAGCCGAGCAGCAGCAGCAGCAGCGCAAACCACAGCCACGGCCGTTCGGCGCGGCTGGCCCAGTAGCAGCCGGCCAGGGCCGGCATCACCCACACCTCGGGGTGAAAGTCGAACAGGTTGGCGTTGAACACCACCGGCTGCAGCCACCACAGGCCGCAGGCCAGCCAGCAGAGCTTCGGGCTCAGGCCCGCCTGGCGGCCCACCCACCAGAGCGGCAGGGCTGTGAAGCTGAGCGCGGCGGCCTGGCTGGCCAGCAGCCACTGCACGCTGCCCAGCAGCCGGTAGGGCAGGGCTGCGCCGTAGAGGGCCCAGGCGCCATGGTCGGCCAGGATGTGCACCCCCTCCATCGAGGAGATCGGCGGCAGGCCGCGGCTCACCAGCCAGATCCACTGATCGAACAGGCCCAGGTCGTAGGCGTTGCTCTGCAGCAGGGCGTGCCGCGCTGCGGCGCAGATCCACAACACCAGTGCGATCGCCCCACTGGTGATCCAGAGGTTGCGGGGCGGCAGGCTTCGGCTTTCGGGCATGGCAGATGCTCAGGCGCCGAGCTTCCCATAGGCTGCCGGCCCTGGCCATGGATGGCGGTGGGCGTGCGGGCGAAGCTGGCGGAGCTGATGCGCTACGGCGGCGTGGGGGTGCTGGCCGCGGCGATCCATGCGCTGGTGCTGCTGAGCGGTGAATGCCTGGGGGTGCCGCTGCCCCTGGCCAACCTGCTCGGCTTCCTGCTGGCTTCGGTGTGGGGCTATCTGGCCCATGCCCTATTTACGTTCCGGGAACACACCGGCGGCCGCACCTTTGCGCGGCGCTGGCTGCTGATCCAAACGAGCCTCAACATCCTGGTGAGCCTGCTGCTGCCTGGTTGGCTGGGCGGCTGGGCCCGCAGCGCTGGCGGCACGCTCGTGATGGTGTTCACCCCCACGGCGATCAACTACGTGCTCTGGTCGCTGGCGGCACGGCACAGCCGCGCCCGGCGCGCCCGCCAGGCCGCCGCGGGACCGATTCGTTTTCACGCCGATGATCTCGGCCTGCATCCGGCTGTGAACGCCACGCTCCTGGAGCTCTGCGACGCAGGCGCCCTCGATTCCGCCAGCGTGCTGGTGGCTGCACCGGCGGCAGCCGCGGCGGCCGAGGCCTGCGCCCACCGGCCCAACTTTGAGCTGGCTCTTCACCTTTGCCTGAGCGAGGGGCTGCCCGCGGCGGATCCGGCACGCATCCACGAGCTTCTCGATGATCAGGGCCGATTGGCGCTGGGCTTCGGGCGCTTGCTGCTGCTGGGCTGTCTGCCGCCCTGGTGGGCGCCCCGGCGGCGGATCGAAGCTCAGCTGGCGCTGGAGCTGGAGGCTCAGATCCGGCGTTTTCAAGAGCTCTTCCCCGCGCGGCCGCTGCGGCTGGATGGCCACCAGCACGTGCACCTCACGCCGCTGGTGTGGGGTCGGTTGCGCCAGTTGCCACCTGCGTTGCAGCCGATCTGGATCCGCAGCCTGCGGGAACCCTGGCCCTGGCGCGGTATTCCCCTGGCGCTGTGGTGGCAGGCCTGGCTGGGGCTTGGCCCGATCAAGTGGCTGCTGCTGCGCCTGCTCAACAGCGGTCGGGCCGCTGAGCTGGCCCGCCGCGGCATCGGTACCAATCCAGGCTTCTGCGGCGTGCTGTTCACCGGCCGGATCGATGCGGCGGTGATGGCGGCGGCCCAGCGCCAGCTACGCCCCACCGGTGGTTTGGTGCTGGCCCATCCAGCCAACGGCTGCCCGCCCGAAGCGGCGGAGCTGCAGGCCTACCCCCTCTCGCGCCGTTTCTACGCCTCCCCCTGGCGCGCCCGGGAAGCTGAGGTGCTGATGCGCCGCACCAGATAGGGCGGCCGACGCTTGCTCTCTTCAAAGATGCGGCCGATGTATTCCCCGAGGATGCCGATGCCGATCAGCTGCACACCGCCGAGAAACAGCACCGCCACGATCAGCGAGGCGTAGCCCGGCACATCGATGCCATGCAGCAGGGTGCTGATCACCAAAAACAGCGCATACACCAGGCTGATCAGCGAGATCACCGTGCCCACGCCGATCCAGATGCGCAGGGGTAGCACCGAGAAGCTGAAGATGCCATCGAGGGCATAGCTGAATAGCCGGCGCGCATTCCAGGTGGTGGCCCCGCTGCTGCGCTGGGGGCGGTCGTAGCTGATGTCCACGCTGCGAAATCCCGTCCAGGGGAACAGCGCCTTGGAGAAGCGGGTGCCTTCGCGCATGTCG
>Ga0194133_10009486_pt1 | contig 11134 bp, 10 predicted proteins | sample TA2KigOf40mmetaG_FD_155448 | JGI IMG/M metagenome (GOLD analysis project Ga0194133, IMG submission 155448) | Freshwater microbial communities from Lake Tanganyika, Tanzania - TA2015055 Kigoma Offshore 40m | ecosystem: Environmental > Aquatic > Freshwater > Lake | place: Tanzania: Lake...
CGTGCATCAGGCGGGCCACGGGCCCAAGCCAAGGTCGCAATCATCCCCTCTCCCGCCGGTGCCGCCGCACCCGCACCCCGCCAGGGGCTTCCCAACCCGCGCCCTCGCGCGCACCCTACTCACCCAGACATTGCTTTAAAAAGAAACCAACCAATCCCCCTTCGGCCTTGACCAAGCCGGCTTCATAGCAGCTGGGGCATCTTGCCCCGGGCGAAGCGATACGGGCCTCCTTACCGCACGAATCCCTCCGGCCACGGAGGAGGCCGCAAAAGGCTCAAAGGGTCGAGGGCGTGGCGGCGATGTGCGTGGCGCCCATAGGCGCCGGGGACGGCATCAGGCGAGCGACTCAGACGGGAGGGATCCGAGCCGAGGCCGCCTGAATGCTCCTAGCGGAGGGCTTCGCGGATCGAAGCGCTGTGGATCGAGCCCTGCCCGAGAGGTTTGTCGCTGCGGTCCCCCGGCGTCCATAGACGCCACGCACGGCACCGAGCGGGGATAGCGCCCTTTGAGCCTTTTGTGGCTATCGCCGAGATCTTCGGAGCGGATGGCTCCGCGCAATGGGTGTTCGTCCGCCCCCACCGGGGCGTCGCGCCCCAGCCACACCCAGCCGCTTGGCTTCGCGCTGGGCTCTTCCTCCAAGGGCTCAGGCCAGTGCCGGGTGCATTCGCGGCGGCCTGACTTGAGCCGATGGCCGCAGCGGCTCCTCCGGCGCCGGCGAGGACTTCCGCCATCTCCGCCGGAGCTCAGCCGGGCGGGCGGAATGCCTTCATCACCGCCTCGTTGGTCTCCAGCCGCGGGCCCCCGATCAGATCGAGGCAATACGGGATCGCCGGGAACACCGCCTCCAGGTTCTCCCGGATCGCCTTCGGCCGCCCCGGCAGGTTCACGATCAGCGTCCGCCCCCGGATGCCCGCCGTCTGGCGCGAAAGGATCGCCGTCGGCACGTGCCGCAGCGACGCACTCCGCATCAGCTCGCCAAACCCGGGCAGCAGCCGCGTGCACACGGCCACGGTCGCCTCCGGGGTCACATCGCGGGGCGCGGGACCGGTTCCCCCCGTCGTCACCACCAGCCCGCAGCCCGCCTCGTCCGCCATCCGGCGCAGCTCCGCCTCGATCACCGGCTGCTCGTCCGGGATCACCTTGTAGTCGAGCGTGAAGGGCGTCCGCAGCCATTCCCGCAACAGCGCCGCGCAGGCCTGGCCCGGGGTGTCCGCGTAGACGCCCGCGCTGGCCCGGTCGGAGATGTTCAGCACGCCGAGGCGGACGGTGGGTTCCATTCCCCGGAGCAAAGGCGGTGGCCCGCAAAACGCGAGCCGCCCGCGGGGCGCACGGCTGCTTCCGGCTCGATCCCCGCGGCCCGTGCCGCCAGCCTCCGGCCGATGCCCCGCCCCATCCCGGTCCTCCTGTCGTTGGTGCTGTCCGCCCTCGCGGTGCCTGCCGTTCCCGCCACCGCGGCCGTCCCCGCCCGGCCGAACGTCGTGCTGATCCTCGCCGATGACCTGGCCGCCACGCTCGGCAGTTATGGCCACCCGCTGGCGCAGACCCCGAACCTCGACGCGCTGGCGCGCCGGGGCGTGCGCTTCGACCGCGCCTATTGCCAGTTCCCCCACTGCAACCCCTCCCGGGCCTCCCTGCTGGCCGGGATGCGCCCGCAGACCACCGGGGTCACGCTCAACTCCGACGACCTGTACCGCAACCTGCCCGGCGTGGTCACGCTCCCGACCCACTTCCGGCGGAACGGCTACGCGACGGCCCGCGCGGGCAAGATCTTCCACCTGGGCGTCCCTTCGGGCAACGAGAGCCGCGACGACCCGCAGGCGTGGGACTTCGGCACGCCCTTCAAAGACGAGCGTCCCTATCCGCCGAAGCGGCCGAGCGCCGTCCAGGTGCCCACCGGCCGCCGCGAGGGTTTGCCGTGGGAGGAAAGCGTGGCGGGGGACGACGACCTGGTGGACGGAGGCTTCGCGCGCGAGGCGATCGCCTGACTGGGCCGGCGCGACCGCTCCAAGCCCTTCTTCCTCGCGGTGGGGTTCCACCGCCCGCACCTGCCGTTCGTCGCCCCGGCCAAGTATTACGACCTCTATCCGTTCGAGCGGATCAAGCTGCCGGCCGAACCGGCGGACGACGTGGCGGACATCCCGTTGCCCGCGCGCAATGAGGCGGTGCCCCAGTACCCGATGACCGCGACCCCCGACCAGCGCCGGGCCGCGATCCGGGCCTACCTTGCGACCGTGAGCTATATGGACGCCCAAGCCGGGCGGTTGCTGGCGGCCCTAGAACGCGAGGGTGTGGCGGAACAGACCGTGATCGTGTTCACGGGCGACCACGGCTGGCACCTCGGCGAGCACGGGCTCTGGCATAAACGGAGCCTGTTCGAGGAATCCGCCCGCGTGCCGCTCATTGTCTTCGCCCCGGGAGCCGCGGGCAACGGCCGCGCCAGCGGGTCCGTGGTGGAGCTGCTCGACCTGTACCCGACCTTGTGCGATCTGGCGGGCCTGCCGGCCCCCGCGGGGCGGGAGGGGCGCAGCCTGCGGCCGCTGCTGGCGGATCCGGCGCGACGCCTGCACGAGGGTGCCTTCACCCAGGCCCGCCGCGGCCCGAAGGCCGAACATTGGGGCCGCAGCGTGCGCACCGAACGCTGGCGCTGCACCGAATGGGACGAGGGGCGCAACGGCCTGGAACTGTACGACCACGCCAATGATCCCGGCGAGTTCACCAACCTCGCCACCGATCCCCGCCACGCGGCCACCCTGCGGGAGCTGCGGGCGCTTCTTGCCGCCCGCCTCCCGGCTCCCGCATCCCGCTAAACCGGCCCCAGCCGCTCTCCGGTCCGCTCAAGCGGCCCGGCGGAGGATCGCCTCGACCACGGCCGGCGTGACCTCGCCGCGTTCGCCGAGCTGCGTCATCCCGCGCGCCGCCAGCCGGCGGGCCACCTCGGGGGCGGTCGACACGGGGATCCCGTGGGCGCCCAAGGTGGTCGGCAGGCCGATCGACTCATAGAAGGCCCGGGTCCGCGCGATGGCCGCGTCCACCCGCTCCGCCGCGGAGCCTTCCCGCAGGCCCCAGACGCGTTCGCCGTATTGCAGCAGCTTCGCCCGCTTGGCCTCGCGTCGGACCTCCAGGAGGCTCGGCAGGACCACCGCAAGGGTGCGGGCGTGGTCGAGGCCGTGGAGGGCCGTCAGTTCGTGGCCGATCATATGCGTGGCCCAGTCCTGGGGGACGCCAGCCCCAATGGCCCCATTGAGGGCCCAGGTGGCGGCCCAGACAAGGTTGGCACGGGCGGCGTAGTCGCGCGGGGCGGCGAGGGTGCGCGGGCCCTCGCGGACGAGGATGCGCAGGACGCCCTCGGCGAACTCATCCTGCACGGCCGCGTCGGCGGGGTGGGTGAGGTACTGTTCGAGGACGTGGCAGAAGGCGTCGCCGATGCCGTTCGCGACTTGGCGTTCCGGCAGGGAGAAGGTCGTCTCCGGGTCCAGCACGGAGCAGCGCGGGAAGACCGAGGGATGGATGAAGAACAGCTTCTCCCGCCAGGCCCGGCGGCTGATGACCGCGGCGGCGTTGGCCTCCGAACCCGTGGCCGGCAGCGTGAGCACGGCGGCGAGCGGCAGGGCTCCGGTCGCCTTGGCGCCGGCGCTGGTGAGGATTTCCCAGGGATCGCCGGCGTGGCCGGCCGCGGCGGCCACGAACTTGGCCCCGTCGAGCACCGAGCCGCCGCCAACCGCGAGGATCCATTCGAGGCGCTCGCGTCGGACCAGTTCCACGGCGCGCATCAGGGTGTCGTAGTCCGGGTTGGCCTCGACCCCCCAGAACTCCTGCACCACGCGGTCGCCCAGCGCGGTGCGGACCTGGGCGTGGACGCCGTTGGCGCGGATGCTGCCGCCGCCGGCGAGGAGGAGCACCCGGGCGCCCGCGGGGATTTCCTGGGCGAGGCCGGCGATCTGGCCGCGGCCGAAGAGGATCCGGGTGGGATTGTGGTACGTGAAATTTTCCATTTCCCGAGCTAGGCGGGAAAGGGGCGCCGCGCAAGCAGGCGGGTCAGTCGCCCGCGCGGAGCCGCTGCACCTTGGCCCGGAGCACCATAAAGCGGAAGATCTCCGGGCTGAAGAGCACCAGGGCGAGCACCAGCACGATCGTCAGGAAGGCGGGTGGCAGGCCGAAGGCCTTGCGGATGGCGAAGGCGCCGATGCAGAGCAGGAAGACGTAGCCGAGGTGGATGATCAGTTTGAAGAGCGCCCGGCGGTATGCGCGCTCGACCTCGGCGGGATCCTCTTCTTGGGCGGCCATCCGGCGGAGGGTGGGGGAGGGCGCCCCTCACGCAAGGGATTAAGCCTTGGAACCGGCGCCCGGTTATGGCGGTCTCGCCTGCGCGCTGAATCCCTCTCCCTCCCGTCTCGCCCGAGGCCTCGCCGCCTCGCTCCTGCTCGCCTTCGCCGGTCTGGGTTCCGGTTGCGTCGCCATCGTAGCCGCCGGGGCCGGGGCCGGCACGGTCGCCTACCTCCGGGGCGAACTGGAGGCCACCCTCGGCGGTAACCTCGATCAGACCAATAAGGCCGTGAATCGCGCGATCGAGGAACTGAAGTTCGTCCGCATCAGCGAGAACAAGGACGCCCTGCTCGCCCTGACCGTGGTGCGCAACGCGGCGGACCAGCGCATCGAGGTGCGGCAGGACGTCGTCGGCGAGAAGCTGACCCGCGTCCGCATCCGGGTGGGGGTCTTTGGCGACGAGAAACTGTCGCGGACGCTGCTGGATCGCATCCAGGCCAAGCTGTAGGCCGTTGCGGGCGGTTGCGCCGGGTCCGGCGCCGTGATCGGGGGTTGCAAATGCCGGGGATTCCCCGAGGCTCGACGGTTTAATCCGTATGTTGAAGAACCTGTTTGCGAAGCTGCGTGGCAAGCTCACCGGCTCGCGTCCGGCGCCCGCCGCTGACTCCGGCGCCCCCGCCGCCTCCCCTTCCGCTCCCCGTCCCGCCCGTGGTGAAGGCCGCCGTGACCGCGGCGGTTCCGGCCCCGGCCGAGGCCCCCGCGCCGGTGAACCCGGCCGCGAATCGGGTCCCCGCCCGCGCCGCGAGGACGTCGGTCCCCGCGATGAGCGCCGCGATGATGCCGGTCACCGCGGTGGCCGGCGCGGCCGTCTGGGTGACCGCGGCGGCCGTGGCCCCGGTGGTCCCGGCGGCCGGGGGGGGCGCTCCGAGCGGCCGATGATCGACAAGACGTTCGATCACCCGCGCACCGGGGACATCAAGCCGGCGGTGCCGGTGGACATTCCCAAGATGGAGACCGCGTTCTCCGCGCTTGGCCTGAGCGACGCCCTGGCCTTCGGGGTTCAGGAGATGGGCTACGTCACCCCCACCCCGATCCAGGCCCAGGCGATCCCGGTGGTGTTGCGCGGGGGTGACGTGATCGGCTCCGCCCAGACCGGCACGGGCAAGACGGCCGCCTTCGCCCTCCCGATCATCCAGCGCCTGGGCACCCACGGGAAGCTCCGCTGCCTGATCCTGGAGCCCACCCGCGAGTTGGCCCTGCAGGTGGAGGAGGCGTTCCAGAAGTATGCCAAGTTCACCGACCTGCGCGTGACGATCGTCTACGGCGGCGTCGGCTACGGCAAGCAGGAGGACGATCTCCGGCGCGGGGTGGACATCGTGGCGGCGACGCCCGGCCGCCTGCTCGATCATCTCGAACGGGGCAACTGCTCCCTGGGGAACGTCGATATCCTGGTGCTGGACGAGGTCGACCGGATGCTGGATATGGGCTTCCTGCCGGACGTCCGGCGGATCGTGCAGCAGTGTCCCAAGGCGCGGCAGACCCTTTTCTTCACCGCGACCCTTCCCCCGGAACTCGAGCAACTGGCGGGCTGGGCCCTGCGGGAACCCGTCAAGATCGAGATCGGGCGCGTGCGTTCGCCGGCGGAGACCGTGGCCCACGCCTTCTACCCGGTGGTGGCGACCCAGAAGTTCGAACTGCTGCAGCTGCTGCTGGAGCGGACCGATTTCAAGAGCGTGCTGATCTTCTGCCGCACCCGGATGGGCGCCGACCGCATCGCGCACCGGCTGGAGAAGAGCGGCCACACCGTCGGGGTGATGCATTCCGACCGGAACCAGCGGGAGCGCATCGAGGCCCTGCAGGGCTTCAAGACCGGCAAGTATGAGGTGCTGGTCGCGACGGACATCGCCGCCCGCGGCCTGGATATCGCCGGCGTCTCGCACGTGATCAATTACGATGTCCCGGAAAACGCCGAGGACTACGTGCACCGCATCGGCCGCACCGGCCGGGCCCAGAACACGGGTGACGCCTTCACGTTGGTGACCGAGGAGGACGTGCGTGACGCCCGGTCGATCGAGCGGTATATGGGCGTGAGCGTGGAGCGGAAGAAGATCGAGGGCTTCCCTTACATCTATTCCGCGCTGTTCGACGAGAAGGCCCTTGCCGAGACCGCGGCCGCCTCCGTGAAGCCCGCCAGCCGGCTCCACCGCGGGGCCCGGCGCTGACCGGCCGGGCATTAGCGCCATCGTTGCGCCCCGGCGTTGCCGCTAATGAGTCGGTGACCGCCCGGGCGTCGGGACTTTTTGGTTTACAAGCCAAACGGCGCCTCCTTGCTTCGGCCGCGATTTTCCCTCCCGGCCCCCGCCTCCTTTCCCGCTCATGTCGAAACTCTTCCCAAAGTCGGCCAACCAGCTGCCGCTCCAGATCCTCATCTATCTGGCGGTGGTCGCGGGGATCGCCACCGCAGGCGTGAACTATTATATGACCCCCAAGTACACGCGGGTGGGCTACGCGCCGGTGCAGCCGGTCCCCTTCAGCCACGCGAAGCACGTCCAGGAGGTGGGTCTCGACTGCCGTTACTGCCATTCCCACGTCGACAAGTCGGCCCACTCGAATGTCCCGACCTCGCAGACGTGTATGAACTGCCACAGCATCCTCAAGACCAACAGCCCCCTCCTGGCGCCGGTCCGCGAGAGCTACGCGCAGGGCACCCCGGTGCCGTGGGTCTGGATCCACCAGACGCCCGACTACGCCTACTTCAACCACGCGGCCCACGTGAACAAGGGCATCTCCTGCGTGGAATGCCACGGCAAGGTGAACGAGATGGACACCGTGACGCATATGCAGCCGCTGAGCATGGCGTTCTGCCTGGAGTGCCACCGCGACCCGGCTTCCCGGATCCGCGACCCGAAGGACGTCTACAACCTCGATTCCGCCCGTCTGGCGGATCAGGGCGAGGCCGGTCGCAAGGCGGCCGAGGCCTTCAAGCACGACTGGAAATTGTTGCCCCCGCAGAGCTGCTCCGGCTGCCACCGATGAAACGCAAGATCGAACATCCCGCCCCCCCCGCCGCCGAGTCGCTGACCGGCCCGAAGTACTGGCGCAGTCTCGACGAGCTGGCGGGCACCCCGGGGTTCCGGGCCCAGCTGGAGCGGGAATTCCCGGAGGGCGCCGCGGAGCTGGACGGCGTCGACCGCCGTGGGTTTATGAAGCTGATGGCCGCCTCCTTCGCGCTGGGCGGCGTGGGTCTGTCCGGGTGCCGTCGGCCCGAGAAGTTCATTCTGCCTTACGGCAAGTCCGTCGAGGGGGTCATCCCCGGTCTGCCCTCCTACTACGCCACCGCGATGCCCCTGCGCCAGGGCGCGATCCCGCTGCTGGCGGAGACGCATCAGGGCCGTCCGACCAAGCTCGAGGGCAACCCGACCTACGCCCCGCACGGCGGGGCCGCCTCGCTGCTTGCGCAGGCCTCGGTGCTCGACCTTTACGACCCGGACCGGGCCCGCGCCCACACGCGGGGCGGCAAGGCCCTTTCCGCCGCCGAGGTCGCGACGCTGCTGGGCGAGATCGCCGCCAAATACGCGGCCACCCAGGGTGCCGGTCTGGCCCTGCTCGCCGATGAGTCCTCCTCGCCCACCCGGGCGCGGCTGGTGAAGGAGCTCCGGGCCAAGTTGCCCCGCGCCCTGTGGAGCGAGTACGAGCCGGTCACCGACCAGCCCCCGGTCGCCGCCGCCCAGGCCGTGTTCGGTCAGGCCGTGCGCCCGCTGCCGGATTTTGCGAAGGCGCGCCGCATCCTCTCGATCGACGCCGACTTCCTCCAGGCCGAGGCCGGGAGCCTCGCCTCCGCCCGCGGGTTCGCCCAGGGGCGCCGGGTCAACCGCAAGGAAGACCCGATGAACCGGCTCTACGTGGTGGAGAGCGGGATGTCGCTCACCGGCAGTATGGCGGACCATCGCCTGCGGCTGGCCACGAGCCAGATGACCGCCTTCACGGCCAGCCTAGTGATCGCGGTGTACCCGGACTCCGCCTCCGTGCTCGAGCCGCTCACGCAGGGCGTGAAGCTGGATCCGAAGTGGATCCAGGCGTGCGTCGAGGACCTGCAGGCCCACCGCGGCGCCGCCTTGGTGGTGGCCGGCTCGCACCTGCCCGCCGAGGTCCACGCGATGGTCCACGGCCTCAATTCGATCCTCGGTGCCGCCGGGGCGACCGTCTCGTACCTGCCCGTGGAGAGCACCCCCGGCGCGACGTCCCTGTCCGCGCTGGCCGCCGCCATCAAGGGCGGCTCGGTCAAGACGCTGGTGATCCTCGGGGGCAATCCGGCCTACAATGCGCCCGCGGACCTCGACTGGGCCGCCCTGCAGAAGTCGGTCGGCGAGGTCATCCGCTGGGGCACCCACGTGGACGAGACCTCCGGCGTCAACCCCGCCGCGACCACGCATCTGGCCGCCGCCCACTACTTGGAGTCCTGGGGTGACGCGCGGACGGTCGATGGCACCGTGGTGCCGGTCCAGCCGATGATTTTGCCGCTGTTTGGCGGGCTGACGCAGATCGAGGTCCTGGCGCGCTTGGCGGGCCAGACGGAGGCCGATTCTTACCAGTTGGTGGCCGCCACGGTCACCGGGCTGGCCGGCGCCGGCGCGGACGTCGCGCGGGTGATGGAGCGTTTCCTCCACGATGGCGTGCTGGCCGGTTCTGCTCACCGCCCGGTGTCGGTGCGCTTCAATGCCTCCGGGGCGCAATCCCTCCTCGCGGCGGTCCGCCCGGCGGCCGCGCCCACCAAGGACAACCTCGAGGTCCGCTTCGTGGTGGACGCCAAGGTCGACGACGGCCGGTTCGCCAACAACGGCTGGCTGCAGGAGTGCCCGGATCCGATCACCAAGATTTCCTGGGACAACGCGATCCTGATCAGCCCGCGGCTGGCCCGCGACCTGGGCATCGACCCCAAGGGCTCCCTCATCCAGGTGGCCCGCAAGGAGAACGCCGAGTTCACGATGGGCAAGGAGAACGCCCGCGTGTTCGAGCTTTCGCTCGGCGGCCGCACGATCAGCGGCCCGGTGCATATCCAGCCCGGCCTCGCCAATTACACCGTCATCGTGCCGCTCGGCTACGGCCGCACCGCCGCCGGCCACGTCGGCAACGGGGCCGGGTTCAACGCCTACCCGCTGCGCACGACCGGGGCGATGCACGTCGGCCTCGGCGCGAAGCTCCGCGACACCGGCAAGCGCCTCCTGCTGGCGAACACCCAGGAGCACTGGTCGATGGAAGGCCGCGACATCATCCGCGAGGCCAACTACGAGCCGGCCACGAAGCCCGACGGCAACAGCTACCGCGAGAACCCCGGCTACGTCCGCAAGGTCGGGATGGAGTCCCATACCCCCTCGAACCTCGGGGAATACGGCGAGAAGATGACGCCCCAGGAGCGGGCGACCAAGATCCCGCGCGGCAACTCGCTCTACCAGACGCCCCAGTTCGACGGCCACCACCAGTGGGGGATGTCGATCGACCTCAACACCTGCATCGGCTGCAACGCGTGCGTCGTCGCCTGCCAGGCCGAGAACAACATCCCGATCGTCGGCAAGGACCAGGTGATGCGCGGCCGTGAGATGCACTGGATCCGCCTGGACCGCTATTATTCGAGCGGGACCATCGATGCGGAGGCCTTCGGCGGCGAGGGCAACCGGGAGCTCCCGGAGGACCCCCAGGTCTCCCTGCAGCCGATGACCTGCGTGCACTGCGAGCTCGCGCCCTGCGAGGTCGTGTGCCCGGTCAACGCCACCGTGCACGACGAGGAGGGCATCAACACGATGGCCTACAACCGGTGCATCGGGACCCGCTACTGCGCGAACAACTGCCCGTACAAGGTCCGGCGCTTCAACTTCTTCGACTGGAACCAGCGCCGCCTTGACAGCCTGTACCTCGGGCCCGCCGGGGACTACGGGATGCCGGAACTCCTCCAGATGGCCAAGAATCCGGAGGTCACCGTCCGGATGCGCGGCGTGATGGAGAAGTGCACCTATTGCGTGCAGCGCGTCCAGAACGGCAAGATCCGGCACAAGGTGAAGACGGCCCAGGCGGGCCGCCCGGGCGACGTGGTGGTGCCGGATGGCACGATCAAGGTGGCCTGCGAGCAGACCTGCCCGGTGGGCGCGATCGTGTTCGGGAACATCCTGGACAAGGACAGCGCCGTGAGCCGGGCCAAGGCCCGCGAGCAGGATTACGCGGTGCTGGGCTACCTGAACGTGCGTCCCCGCACGACCTACTCCGGCAAGCTCCGCAACCCGAACCCGCGCATGCCCGACTTCCAACCGCTGCCGTTCAGCCGCGTGGAGTATGCCCGCAAGAATGAGCCGGCTGCCCACGGTGACCACGGCGCGCACGGCCACGGGGCCAAGCCGGGCCACGGCGCCGCTCCCGCCACCCCCAGTCACGGAGGAAAAAGCTAATGGCGCACGCCGATCCCAAAGCCGCCGCGCACCCGCTCCTGCAGGAGGTCAAACCCGCGGCCCTGCCCCGGGCGGTGCTGGTGGAGAACGACCGCAGCTTCTCGTGGATCACCGAGAAGATCTGCGGCATCATCGAGGGCAAGACCCCCACGTGGTGGTGGGTCTGCTTCATCCTCGCCTGCTTCGTCGCCTCCTTCACGGTGGCCGGCATCACCTACCTCGTCGCCACCGGCGTCGGGGTATGGGGCCACGCCAACCCGGTCAACTGGGCCTGGGACATCGTGAACTTCGTGTTCTGGATCGGCATCGGCCACGCCGGGACGCTCATCTCGGCCATCCTGTGCCTCCTGCGGCAGAAGTGGCGGACCTCGATCAACCGGGCCGCCGAGGCGATGACCATCTTCGCGGTGGTCTGCGCCGCGATCTTCCCGGTC
>Ga0194133_10009489_pt1 | contig 11133 bp, 8 predicted proteins | sample TA2KigOf40mmetaG_FD_155448 | JGI IMG/M metagenome (GOLD analysis project Ga0194133, IMG submission 155448) | Freshwater microbial communities from Lake Tanganyika, Tanzania - TA2015055 Kigoma Offshore 40m | ecosystem: Environmental > Aquatic > Freshwater > Lake | place: Tanzania: Lake Tanganyika...
ATGGTTTACCAACAGCTGATTCGGTGCGGCCTAGCTGGGTCAGCTGTTGGTAAACCACCTCTCTGATTTTTGGTCACTTGCGTGGTCTATGTATTCGATGTCTATGGTCACTGCACGACTGCAGTTGGTCATGGTCACCTTATTGTGAACTAAGATCTAGGGTTGTAGATTATCCCTGGCCATGTGCCAGCAATTTTTCTACTCTGGATTACAAAAAAAATCAACAATTTAAGCCATACTCAATCAGGGTAATAATAATCTGTAGAGACAAATCCCTATGTGAGACACTTTCTAAGGTGTTGATCTTAAAATAATGTTGTGGGCAAATAATAGCTGTAAATCTAGAAAAAAGTATTCATTTTGAAATGTTTTATAGTCTATTGTCAAGCACCCTGTTAAGGATTTTTAATACTGCTTTTATTGGCATAATTTTTGAAATTTTCTTCTAAAAAGTTTTGATTTTGTTTTCAAAACAAATCCTGCTTTCAATATTTTAAATCCTATTTTGAGGAGCTCCTCTTCTGCTTTCGACCGGACAGCACGTGCTGGGGTCCTCTGAGAGAAAAATTTGTAGGTTATTTTTCTTTGAAGAGGTTCCCCCTCCGCTTTCAACAGGATAGCAAGTGCAGAGGACTCGCCTTTCCTAAAAACCAGACTTTTTGGAAAATACTCCATCATAAGAAAGATGAAATCTACTTTTGTGAGCTGAGCTGTGAGTAGTAAAACTCAAGCATAGACTCTGAGCTATGGGCAGTAACTCCAGCAATAGACCCCTGAGCTGTGAATAACGAATTCAGCAAAGACCTAAGCTGTGAACAACAAACCGTTGTTCAGCACCTACACCAGTGGCTTTTCAGCCCCATCTCGTCGAAGCAAAAACCTCTTAAGTTGAGGTTAACCAACCCCACGTCAAGTGGGTTGACGAGCGAAAAAAAAATCCTTTTTTGATTACTTATCATATACCAAAATATGTTTAACTTCTAGCAAAACTAAACTCTCCTGTAAATAAGGCCTGAGGTCAAGGTATCCTACTTGGAATCCAGGTCCCATTATTTCATATTCATCATCAACAACATGTGACAATCGATTGCTAAAAAAGGTTAAATAGAAGAATAAATATATCAGGAATATGGGAGAATATAGTGTCTTTAAAGCTTAATGGCTAATGCCCACCCCTGTAGAAGTACAAAACAATTTGTCAATTCAATGCCCCTAATTGTGCCCAACCCGAAAAATAATCTATACTGATGTCGTGCCTAGTCTAAAAGTAGTGATCGTAGTCCATAAAAGAAGTAGTTTATATATCTATGTTAAACCTGTTTATTGCACCCCCTCTCTTTATTCACTAGTATAAAATATGATGAAATGCTCTTGGAGTCTCAGTCAATAAATGATATTAAAAGCCAAACGTCTTATTTATTTCCTTACGAGCCAGGTCTGACACTCACAGCTAAACTGACGATTTGTAGATAATCAGACTTGAATTTTGTGTGGCGTGGGTCCAACTTGTCCTCAGGGTGCACCAGATGCACTGGTGCAAAAACCGCCAGCGTTTTACCAAAAAAGCGCAAATTACTAAATAGAGCCCCCCAAAAAGCGCCACAGACCTTCAAAAAACGCGCCAGTTAGTTCTATTCAAGCCAAAAAAAAGCGCCACAGACCTCCAAAAATAGCCAATTTGGCGCTTAAGCGCCAACTCTGCTCTCCCTGCTTGTCCTCAATGCTCAATTCCTTTTCAATTTCCTTGGGTCACGGATATATTTGCATGGAGTCCATATGGCTTATATCCCTATGCTTGGGTGAGGATTTGTTGTGTTACCAGCAAATACTCATAAATCCGGGAGGATCTGTTGTTTACCAACAAATCCTCAGGAATCCGGATTTCTCCTTGATTGCTGCACAGATGTTTTTTCACTTTTCAAGCTCAAAGTCATTTCAAACAAGCTGCCATTGTTTAGCTTCCCTTTTCCCCTTTCAGTAGTAAGTTCACCTAAACAGGCTGCCGCTGTTCTCACTCCCGCTCTTTTATTCCCGCCAATGTTCTACCCTCTTCTAAGAGGTCCAATATTTCTGGATCCAATCACCTCGATCTGGTCCCTCCTTTATTTTTGTATATAAAGCAACACTTCCCCCTAAATAAACAGTTCAGTATTGATTCTTTTCTTGATTGGGAAGGTCTTCACTGGGATTTTACCTCAACGATCACGTGTCCTCACGTTTCCGTTCTGTATTGCATCCATTCTGACGCCGAAGTATTGAACATGCTATAAGTGATCTTTGTTAATTTCGAAATAAAGCTAAAACAATTTTTTAAAGCTTGGATCCAGACATTCTCAACCCTAGCATATATTATTGTACAAGTATTGAATAGATTTGCAATAACAGACTGAAAAGTTTGTCTGTACTATTGCTTTCATATATACATCCTCACCCAAGCAAGGGCTTGCTAACAAAAAAGTACTCTCAGGTGGTAATATTACATCTCTCATGATTTGTTCAGTTTCTGACCAAGCTAACCTGTAATAGCAGCTAAGTTCTTCTTAAATTGTAAAAAGCCATTAAGTGCAAAAGACCAGCAGAAACCCTCTCAATCATTTTAACCAAAAAAAGCAATTTTTGACAAAACCAAGGTTAATTTTAAAACTTACTTCCAAGGCCTTTAAAGTGTTACAAGTGCGGATTGAGCCTTTATTTTCAATCATATGGGAAGAGGTTGAAAGCAGAAGCTCTGACAATATATTAAGTCTCAAATTTTGCTTTAGAGAAGGAGTTGTAATTATGTTGTTATTTTTCAGTGCCATTAGCATGGTGTTATCAAAACATAGCGAAAGTTAATTTAAAAACCATTAAGAAATCATTATTGGATGTGAATCACACACTAAACTATGTGTTGAACGTTTTAGTCACTGTCATTGTCCATAGCAGCACGCCTTCTGTCAAACTTGACTTTTGAAGAGTTGCTTGTTGCTGCACCAAACCGTTGCAGGAAGTTGACCTTTAGAAAATTTATTTTTATTCATCCTTGATAAAATCAATTTGAGTTCACAAGAACTTATTTTTTTAATGCTTGAAAATGAGCAAAGAACTCTCTAGAGTCTTTCGCTGAATACAAATTCAAATCAATGACTCAGGATTTGATTTTTGAGTCCCAAATTGTTTGAAAAAGCAATCAATTCTTTTTTTAACTTAGCCTTTAAGAATATCACATGATTGAATATAAAATGCTTACCAAATCATCCTCAGACATTCTACCACCTAATTGCCCGGTCCTAGCCATTTGGACTAACATGGCTTCTGCTTGGCGAGCTTTCTCTGGCTTTGCAATCATCAAGGTATTTACTGAAAATAGACCGCATATTAAAACTAGAGTAAAAATAGCACAGGCAGTTTTGAGTCAAACAAACGAAATAGATAGTAGTCAACTTCAATGGAGTCATTTTTAGATCAATTTATGACTTAGACTCTTTTATGATAATTTCAGCAATCCATTGTAAACATTATTGGAAAAACAGTTGGGGGATTTAATTCCACCTGTGAAACTATTTGACTTCTTATTTCTCATTATTTAGTTGCTGTAACTTTAAGGCTGAGGCAAAATAAGTATATTTTTGGAATAATTTGCATCTTGTCTGGTTAAACGTACATCTGGCTCTAGCTTCTTGTGAAAGGACTTGGGAGAGAATACTATTTTTCATATCCTCCATGGCTTGTTGTTGCTCTTGCATTTTCTTTTGCTGGTCTCCACCCTTGATCAAAATAAATTAAAATGAATACCTATTGCTTTCTTCGGAATGGAAAAAACCTTTTACCCCTTGGCCCATATGAGTCTGCATCTCTGCCATTCTCTTTGCCCGGATAGCAGCTAAATCCTGATCATCCATTTTGAGATTTTCTCCTCTAAAAACAAAATCATAACTTGAATATAGCGCAAGTTTTCCCCAGAGACAAGAGAAATTTCCAAAACAAATTTCTAGGTAGAGGCTTGATCTGTATAAAAACGATGTAACTTATTCTCTCTCTATCAGTAGAATCCTTAGACCCTTGCTCAGTATCATATGTCTGTGAGGGAACTGAAAGGTTTTTGGAACACTTTTCAAGTTCAAGGACCTCTATCTAAAAAGTGCGAGAAAGGAATGTAGGTCTAAAAGAAAATTTCCTCCAAATGGCAATTAAAAATACAGATTTCCAAAAGAAAATCTGCATAAAATTGTCTTGGTCAATTCAAAAGAAGGTGTACAGTGTGATAAAACCTCGAGCAAAAAAATTATTAAATTTAATTTCTTATGTGATAAATATTTAAATGTGCGAAGTCAGTCTCGCAGCTAATATTGATGTAAAATTTTAAAAAGTTACTTTTTATGGAGAAAAAATAGTTTCTATACAGATGGAAGTCCTATTTTGTGTCTGAAATTCTTCACTTCATATTTGTTTGTTTGTTTGTTTTCCTGCTCCGCCCCCCGTAAGGGGGGAAAGGTTAGACCCTTGGGGTCCTTTGCCATCAGAGCTAATGGAGTCTAGGGGGTAGAAGTGGCAGGGGTAGAGGGATGTCCACTCTCCTCACAAGAGTGGTGACCAGTTAATCTGGTTCTAGGATGAGTCAGTCAAGAAAGGGATTTATAGAAAAGAGTAAAGTTGGATTATGCAGGAATAATCCTGTTCAAACCTACTCCAAATTGAGCAGGAAAGTGGGCGAGTCCTGCTCAGGACCTTTGGGGCAGGAAAGAGGATATAAATAAAACCGGGATAGACCTCTCAATTTTGCAAGGATTGAAGGGTCTGTTTGTCAGAGGCCTTGCATGATGGCAAGGGCACCTTTCCTCTGATCAAAAAGTCTGACAAAGAAACTGGGTCACACGACCACTCCACCACCATCCAAGGCCACTCCCAGGTCATCCCCTGGCTTCCCTTGGTCCATGCTCAAGTTCAGCCCCTAAAAATGACCCAGAAACAGCCCCAAGATCGAGCAGAGCAGCCCCACAACTCAGCCCTTGAGGATTAAAATTTTGGGATATATTTGATCTTGGGATGAGTCAGAGTATGTTGGATGGATGGACAGTTAAGGCCCCTGAACCTGCCCTGTCCTTACATACCTGATAAAGAAGACCAGGAGCCCTGATTTTCACAACGCACAAATGATGGTGCGATCACCTCGGCCGCTCAAACCGGACTCATCTTCAAGTAATATTTGTTGTAATTTGATTGTTTTGAGCAAAAATGGTTGCGGAAGTTGCGCGACCGCAGAAATAGCCGTTGCACAGACTTCTATAAATTTTTGGCATTTATCAAACCACAGTTTTTCGTGCATGTTTTAGTCAGCCGGATATTCATGTAGAAATTTTTCAGCGGCGTGTGAATATTAAGTGAAGTCAAATCTTATTTCATTCACTTCAAATATTGTCAATTGGGTGAGGCTGAATTAAATGTCTGATTAATGTTAAAACTTCTTTTAAAATGGAGCTAGCAGAAAAAATATTGGTGCTTCTGTCTGAAGTCAACTCAACTGATTCCTTAAAAATTTCTTCAAAATTCGACGAGGACCATCAAAAGATTGTTGGAGCTATAAAAAGCTTGGAAAGTTTGGGAAATGTTGTAAAAACAGAGTCTCAAGCTGTCAAAAAGTTTGAACTTACCAAAGAAGGTGAAGAAGTGGCACGTAGGGGAAGTCATGAAGCTGTGGTTTTTGGAAAAGTGCCCAAAGAGGTACTTATTGTCGATTTTTTTGATTTGGCTTTACTCATGGAGTTTGTGACACTAACTTTTAATTTTCAGGGCATAGATCAGGCCACTCTCTCGGAACAGCTGTCCGAACTTTTAGGTGGAGCCTCTAAAGTAGGATTCAGTAAAGCCATGTCGTTGGGATGGATTACCATGGACAAGTCAGCATCAGGAGGGCCAAAGGTTGTGAGAAAAGTTGACAAAATTGAAGATGAGGTTCAAAAACATCTTTCTGAATTTACCCTTGGGAAGGTCGACCACGTTTCTGGTAGTTTACTACTTCATCATTTTCCATATTTCCAGATAATTTATTGCTCATTTTGTTGACCAGACAAAGTCAGAGACGAGTACAAGAAGAGGAAGCTCTTGGTGGAGAGCACTGTGAAGTACTACGAAATATCCAAAGGTTCAAACTTCACCACTACCATCCAAAAAGCTGAAACTGAGCTTACGCCAGAGATGTTAGCAACAGGATCTTGGAAATCACTGACCTTCAAACCTTACAATTTCGAAGCTCTAGGTATTCAACCAATGCGTGGACATTTGCATCCGCTGATGAAAGTACGAGCAGAGTATAGGCAGGCAAGTTTCCTTACCAAATAAAAAAAAAATTTGACAAAGATATCACTTCAACGATTCTATTCATTTGCAGATATTTTTGGAAATGGGTTTCTCGGAAATGCCAACCAACAATTTTGTTGAAAGCTCATTCTGGAACTTTGATGCCTTGTTTCAACCGCAGCAACATCCAGGTGAAAGACAGCTACATACTAAGTCTTTTAACTAAATTTTGAAATTGAATTTAAAATTATAGCTCGAGACGCACATGACACGTTTTTTTTAAGCGATCCAGCAAATGCAACAGCCTTTCCCATGGATTACTTAGAGAAGGCATAATTTTTCCAATTAGCTCAATTCCTTGACTATTTTTTCATTTTTGTTTGTCAAGCTTTTCATTGCAAATAATCCAAAGTTATTTTTTTTACCAGGTAAAAAAAGTCCATAGCAAAGGTGGTTTCGGATCTCAGGGCTATGGGTATGACTGGAAAATCGAAGAAGCTAAAAAAAACTTGTTAAGGTAGTTCTCTGAGAAAAGTTTGTCGAGAGGGCAACTCCTAGAGTAAGTGTTTCCCGTACTTTTTAGAACACATACGACAGCTGTCTCTGCCAGAATGCTTTATGGTGTTGCTCAGGATTACCAAAAAGATGGGATATTTAGACCCCATAAATACTTCTCAATAGACAGAGTTTTCAGAAACGAAACCCTAGATGCCACACACTTGGCTGAATTTCATCAGGTATGACTAACATTTTTCCTTTTGAAGATTTTATCGTAACAACGAATTTGTTCAAATGTTTTTTAGATTGAAGGATTAGTTGCTGATCGGAACTTGACACTCGGAAATCTTCTTGGTGTTATTAGTGAATTTTTCAAGAAACTTGGAATAAAAAAGTTACGCTTCAAGCCTGCCTACAATCCCTACACAGAACCCTCCATGGAGATTTTTTCATACCACGAGGGACTCAAGAAATGGGTAGAGATTGGTAATAGTGGAATATTTCGTCCTGAGATGTTACTTCCCATGGGATTACCTGATGACGTTAATGTTATTGCATGGGGCCTGTCCCTTGAAAGGTAAGATCACCAATTCTATCCAGTTTTCTTACTATAAAATTAATTTCCTTTTTAGACCAACCATGATAAAGTATGGTATTGACAACATTCGAGATCTGGTCGGACACAAAGTCAATTTGAAAATGGTCCAAGACAATCCAATCTGTCGCCTCGACAAGTACTAAGCTTCTTTTCAAGTTTTTGGAAATGTTAATTTTGTACTGATGACAATTTTTGAAAATATGATTTTAAGTTACGTTAAGCTTTCGACTTTTATTTTTCCACTGAATATCTGACAGATTAGAGAGGTAATGCTGTCTTTTGTACCATATTACTTCTCTCTTTCTTTGTTTTTCGAAATATTTAGAGATTTACTTTGCTTAATTTACCAACACGAGTCTGTCTATTTTCAAGATGTCTTTCCAAAAGGAAAAAAATATTGGACATTTGTCAGGATAATAGGAGCAAATTTTATCAATAAATTTTAGAGAGGATAGCAACGCTTCTGGGGGTCTTTTGAGAGCCCTAGAAAATCGTTGGACACGTATAGAGGCACAGCTTGAGTTCCTAAACCTCAGGATAGATGGACTAATGTTCGAAAAAGGTTTGAAGTTATCAAGTGTTAACAAAGATTTGCCGTCAAATGCAAGCTTCAACCGAAATGTGGTCATCTGGTAAAGCTTTTCAACTTCACAGAGCATAAGAAATATTTTACAATTTAGATTTAATTTTTTTGAGGGCTGATCCACTTTTCCCTCCGTATTCGATTCCTGTTTTGTGCTCAGCTATTTCGAAACAGACTTCTGTTTTCAGGTATTTTCTTATCTCTAAAGATATAAAGATTCAATTTTTAAGCTTCTTACTATTTCAGTTCAGAACACGTGCATTCTTCAGTAAAAGTGGCGGTTCCAGGTATTTTCATTTTGGTGGAATCCCCTTTGCTTTAAACTTAATGCTGTCATTCGAAAATTCAGATCATCTTCATCAGTTTTTACCGACAACGAACAATACCGATCAGCCACGTGGGCATTTTGATTGGAAAATAACACTTATTTGGAAAAACGTTGGGAGGAACCCTGTTTTAATGCTCAGTCCATTGAACAACCAAGTAAGTAAGACAACATCACATGCCCTTAGCAGTTACTTCAAGAAACTTTATTCAGGCAATTCATGGAGAATGTAATATTGGTCGCTACCTGGCAAGAAGCCTCGAAAGATCCTCCTCTTACGCTTACGAAACACTTCCCCTCAATTTATCAGTTTCGATCGATAACTGGATTGATAGTGTCCATGCAGCAACACACGGTTTAGGCAATATCAAAAATATTGTAGAGAGGTAGTTTGGTCATCCACCCATCATGTTAAAAGTTTACACGCCAAGAAATTGTCCCAACTTTTTAGGGTCAAGTCGTCCAAATCTTTAGTTCCTGAAGCACCGAAAAACAATCTGCCAGGTTATGAAAAATCCACTTTATTTGCCATGTTGATTTTCTTATTTGTCTTTTATGACTTTTAGATCTCCTATTGGCTTCCATATGCAAACAGGACCTAAGATCAGAGTTGAAGGAACTGGCCCTTTGGCAGCTTGAGTTCTGGAATTAGTATTAATGAATCATCTCGAAAAATGGTTTGACAACGGCAATAAAAAATTTCATTCTTTGGTAAAAGGCTTACTGTCAGGAAGGAAGAGTTATCAAATCGAAATGAAAAAAAGATATTTTGCCAAAGGGGAATTATAGGAACTTTCTTTAAAATGGTTTTGGAGGCTCATCAAGAACATAAATTGTTTTCTTCAGAGACTGATCGGGAAGAAACAACTTCTTCGCAATTTTGTCCACTTCACTGATTGCTTTAGCAACATGAACAAGAAGGACTTCATCCGTTTCTCGATTGCGAAGACTGGTCAGAATTCGCCTGCAACGAAGGAGTTTGTTTCATTTCACCAACGAAAGTAAAACTAATTAGCCCACTCACCATAAATCTCTCACCAAGGTATCCGCTACTTTGAATGCGTCCATACCCAAGCCCTATTTACATGTCTTAAAATCTCTTGTTTCAAATGAGAATCAACAATTAATCTTACTTCTAAAAGAAGGGTAATGACCAAAACTGCCGCCCTTCTGACCTCTACATTCGGATCAAATTGAACTGTTTGGTGAATTACCTCAAAAATCTATTTTAAAAAATTTAATGGAATTTAATATTGGAGATTAGCAAAAGTATACTTACCTCAGTTACAATTCCTCCAATGGAAAACCTAAGGTTTTTACAAACCTCCCCCAAGTTAGATAATGATGAGGCTCGGACCAGGGGATCTAAAAGTAGACAGATTCGAGCTCAATTAAAATTATTTTGAAATGACGAAGAAATTGACTTAACCTGGGTGTCCAACTTGCGAGAGGAAAGGGTTGATTAGCTTATTCTTGTAAGCAGGCGTCAATTCTCCAAGCATTTTAGTTGTCTTGACAAGGGCCTCCCCAATTTTAGTGCGTACCTCTATCCCTTTTTCCCCAGCATAACCTTTATCGTCGAGCAAAGCAAATTCAGTAGTGAGACGGTCCACAACCTAAAAGAAAGTTACCACATGGTGTTCATTGCCATGTTAAAGTTAAACTAGGTTATGAAATGAAACATTAATTACCAAGCTTGGATTGAAGTTTGCACATTCCGAAAGACCCAAAATACTTTGAAGATAAATATAAGTATCTTCGTGAGATATATTTTCCTTTAAAAGATAACAGCTTATCACCTTATTTAAATTTTATTAATATTTACCCAGATGTACCTGAAATATTTGTAACACCTTCTCAATATTATTTATAGTCTCCTCATCTTTTTTCTTGACTAGATTCGTAAGCATGATCAATCCGTGACCTTGAACGGGTATTTCAGTATCATTAATGTACCCAAGAGCAATGTCATAGGTGGGCAGATCTTCATCTTGCTGTGAATCATTATTTTTTTCAGACTCTTCCTTCAGCATAGTTCTCATCTAAAATTATTTTGTTATTATCTTATCAAATCACTTTACAATCAATCATCTTGACCACCTGTTCCATTTTTTGCTGCATGTCCTCGTTAAGCTTATTTATCTAAAGTTCGAATTTATTATGCTAGGTGATGTCTCTGTATTCAACTTTCTTCTTTTCAGTCGTATTCGTATACCTTTTCTGTCCTTTGTTTCAACTCTTCAGTTTCTCGCAGAACTGCCCCATGAGTGGCTATAACCAGACGTAATTTGTCTGACATTTGCCTCACATTGATGTCCCTATGACTAGCTGCAAGAATACCCAGGTCGTCAAGGGTGGCTTGTAAAGATTTCCAATCGGTTGTGCGCATGCTATTCTGAACAAGAAGGTGAGACATAAGTGATAGTGCCGTTGTAAGGCTCTGGATTTCCAAAGAGGAGCAATTGTAGTCCTGGTCATCATCAGTGAGTTCTCTAATGATTTAAATGCCAGTTTGCTAAAAAATGTTAAGTGGTGAAATAAAAAGTATTTGTAGAGGACCTTGATTTTTTACAAAGCATTGCACCCCTGTTGAAAGTTAAAACCAGAAATTCTATTAGCTTGTCAGGATGTCTGGTGAGCGATTCGCGGAGTTTTTCATCCTCTGACATTAGTCCTAGAAGTCGAACAACCATCAAGTGCTTTCTCAATCTGGAGTGAAAACATCTACTATTTCGATAATGTAAGTCCAACAATTTAAAAATATACAACCTAAGCATTGTACTGTCGAGGTCTCTTTCTAGAGCTAAAAGTCTTTCACAAGTTGTGTCCGACGGCCCTTCTTCTGTGACAGCC
>Ga0194133_10009491_pt1 | contig 11132 bp, 5 predicted proteins | sample TA2KigOf40mmetaG_FD_155448 | JGI IMG/M metagenome (GOLD analysis project Ga0194133, IMG submission 155448) | Freshwater microbial communities from Lake Tanganyika, Tanzania - TA2015055 Kigoma Offshore 40m | ecosystem: Environmental > Aquatic > Freshwater > Lake | place: Tanzania: Lake Tanganyika...
GAAACCACAATAAAAACCCAAGAGAGGTAAACTCCGAAAAGAAGAATTTGTTTCCAGTCAATTACGTTGATATGGTCGGCTCTGCTTTTTTGTTGGGTAACCGTGTTTCTTTACTCTTGTCCGTAACGCTTTCAACTGGATAATTTCAGCTCACTCAACTTGTCTCGGTTAGGTATTACCGCCCAGAGTTTAAGATCAGCCTGCACTGTCATTAACAAAGGACATGAATTGAGCCAGGGTGCGTCCGTCACCTAACAAACTGAACTTCCTGACCTCAAATTTACCTTTAATTGGAATCAAATTTTTTGTAAACCATTGTTTGGTCAGTTTCACTTTTTTTCACAAACTTGGACAAAAAAAATAAGTTTGAGATGTATATATTTTGGACTGCTTCGTGGAAGTGTGTCATAAAAAGTTGAATTCAATGACTCTGAAAGTTGAAACTTAGACCCTACAAGATGGATGACGACCAATTAGCAGTCAGTTAAAAAGGACCACCCCTCTTCACAAAACCAGAGCAGCAATTTAAAACGAATCATTAAATTATCCCGACCATCTTGTAAAAGAAGAATACACAGACAAAAATTGGGTAAAATTACCCAGTCAACATTCTGAAAAATCAATGAACGAGACTCTTCTTGATGACTGTTGTGACAATAATTTAATTATCACCTTTCTGAACTTTTGACTTATCGGTGGATATTATAAATTTCAATAATGGAATATACCAAATATGGTGTCTTTGTTATTCTTCAAAACAAAAAACGACAAAGACAAATGTTTGTTATTTGCAAGCTGGTTTAGAATCTGAATTATTCTATTAAGAATTAATTTTCAACTGAGTTAAGCCAGAAAGAGTAAAAAAGTTATAAGATTTTTATCCTCACTAGAATGTCAACTATTATTATTATCATGGCCAAACAAGAATGTGTTCTTGAAGTCAAGTAGCCCTCAACTAGGTCGACGTTAATGACTCCATAAATTTTTTCACATTATTAGTCAAATCGTTTTGGATATTTGCATTTCACTTTCTAGTCATATCGAGAAGAATCTAAATCGAGGTCACAATCGTTCCTCACTTCAGGGGCTCTCTGAACTTTGATTTTTTTTTCTCCTCACTCTAATCGAGATCAATTGAAATGTATGAATCATGCAGAGAAAAATTATTCAAATGGAGCCAACCCTGGAGAACTTGATATCTTTGTTCATCGAATAAATTGTACAGAACAAGAAAATGCAGATCGAGTTCTACATTGATCAAATTTGCCTAGTTTATTTCTTCCATTGATTTGTTTTATTGAAGATAAAAATATATTTTGATGAAAGTTTTCATAGGCATTTCAATATGATAAACAGTAGCGCCATTTGGTAACCCAGTAATAACCCCTTTTACAAACTAACGACAAATTTCCGGCTTTTTTTTGGGGTGTCATAAGGTAAAATTAGGACAAGAGCAAATTAAATAATTGCAAATAAGTAATGATTAATTAAATATAATGGACAAACAAAAGCTGCTTTTTTCTACCAATTTTCTTTTTTTTTAAAAGATGAAAGTCTGCCCATTGTTTTGAGTTATTGTCCTATCCGAAATAATTTATTATGGAGACTTTTTGCTTGCTTGACCATTCTGTATGAAAATATTTTTGCTTTTCAAATCGAGTTTGATTTTTTTATGTAACAAGTCTCAATCAACAAACTTTAACCTCTGTTATGTGTCAAAAAATGCTGAATCATGTGACTTAATTTTATGATACGAGGTATATTTTATGACATCTTTCTTTCAGGATTGCATGAAAAATAATGAGATGGACAATGGAGATATTTTTCAAACATCGCTATTCAGTTTCAAAACAGAGATTTATTCTGTTTCAAAACATACTTTAAAGATAAATACCCAAAGATCTATTATTATGATTGCTTTAAATTAAATAGACAGCTATAATCACTTTATTTTATAAATTTTAAAACAAATCTCTTCTTACATTAAAAATTCTGGAAACAAGTATTTGGTATTCTTTTCGTCTTCGTCGTTCAAAATGAAAATTAGGAGGTACGTTTACCTTCTTTTCTTCAAAATTTGCTCCCAGGGCTTCAAAGTTCAATTAAGTGGCCTAGGGCTGTTTAAATTGTTAGGGACACAAGTTCAAAACTGATTTTCAGGTCAAAAGGTGTTAACTCGATCCAGACCTTAATCCCACTCAACTTGACAGATTGGATGAGGTGCAGAACTATTAGATTTTTCACAAGGATGATAATGAGAATTTTATTATCGAATAGACATTCCAAAAAGTAAATTTTACTCCTTCAAATTGATTTTCGAAAAAAATGACCCAGAGTGAAACATACTTGCATGTAAACAATAAAAAAACTAATGAGATACGATATTAAAAACACTTTTTTCATTTGCACAGATGGGATGAAAGGTAGCTTTAGGCTTAATATGATCACTTAGACAGGGCAAAGAATTTAAGGTAAAAAAAAAGTTTTCAACGAAAATAGCATGAAAGCCCAATTCCATCTGAAAGATTTGTATCAGTAGCATTCATTAGGTTTTCTCCAATTCACTGTTATTTTGACTGTTGGAACTTTATCTCTCATTTTCTCTAATTTACGATGGCAATCAACCAAAGCCAATGGGCGTTCCCAAATATGTCTTACGTCACGTTGAGCATTGCTATTAACTGGTTTTGTTTTTCACTCAATAAGGTGTTGCCCATTCGACATGCTCAATAAGCGAATGTAGTTATTGGAGTGATGTTGATAAGTAGTGTTTATCATCATTAAAATACCAAGACGGTGTCAGATGTCCAAGTGATTGGACAAACAAATGTGTCACTCGCTTTCATTTCAAACAGCCACTAGCGTTGCTAGATCATCATCAGCCAAGATGGCACATTTTCAAATATTTGCCTACTTATGATGGGATAACTTGAGAACTTTCTGGAATACTTTATTCAATCTTCTACCTATGTGCCTTCAGTCAATTCAAGTCTCTTATTTCTCTTGAAAAGTAAAAATACATTCTTTTACCAAATTTGAACCAAATATATATTTGAAAGTATTTACGAATTTCCAGACAAAAATTGTCGGTCGTCAGACTTCAACCTCTAATTAAAGATGCGCTAATTCCGTCTAAACTTTCTTTTGTGAAATGTAATTTTCCAATTTTCAAAAAAAGGGGTTAATCGAACAGTCTGTGGGAATAAATTTCGGTTTATTGATGGAATACCGAAAGCAAAAAAAAATCTCTCTTCATATACTAAGTTGAAAGGATGAAAAAAATTTAAATTCTTATTTTGATGACTAGACTAAATTCTTAAAAATGGTCTTTTCTTTATTCCCTTATTCTTTAAAGGTCGAAATTGAGTTGAGAATTTAAGCAACCAGAAGGTAGCATAATTTATTCGTTAATTAATGAAATTACAGAGAAGTTTAGAAGACAAAAGAAAACAAGAAATCTTTCGGAACCATTTGTTGCTTTTGGGCCAGAACAAAATGGCCTGAGATGAGCTGCTTCTAAAATTGAGCAATGAATTTTTAATGATATATACAATGAGCACCAACAAGCTGTAAATCTTGGTCTGCTCCTAAAAGGGTACAAACCTAACCGTTACAATTATCTGTGTAGTTGAAACAAGCCGACAAAAATTTCAAATTATCAAACCTTTGAATCCATACTTCAAAATCTTAAAATCGGATCTTTGAAAACGTTGCCAGAGAGAAAGATGCGTTAATTTCAAGGTAGGAAAATGGAAAGTGGTGGGGCAGGTTCTCGAATATTTTTAGAAGAAGACAACGAAAGAGCCAAGGCAAGAATTTCAAGACTTTTTTTGTGTTACGTCTGTGATAATTAATGCCCAATTATTGTAAACCGTCTTGAATTTGGTTTCGTCTAAAGTAGATTTACGATCGGGAATCTATGCAGCTTGTGGAATAATATATTTCATCTCTTTTAAACAAGCCTTAATGTTGCCAATTAAGAAAATTAAATGTGTTTTGAATATCACGTTGATCTAAAGGTCTTTTCCATTACTTTGTACAACATGTCCAATGAGTCAACTAGCATCCATAATTCAGCTCGATATGCACTCGACGGGACGCCAAGTTAATTGGATAACAGGCTGATATTTATTGCCTATTAAACGTCCAAGGTTTGAGGTAATCGAGTTTGAATAAAATCTCAATTATTTGAAGAAGGACCCAAACCAACTCTTTCTCAAGGCAATCAAACTTGAAAAAGGAATGTAGCAGCGACCTTTTACATACACAAATCGAATGAGAAATAAATATTCATAAGATGATTTGAAATGTGACAATACAATTTTCTTCTTTATTAAAAAAATGTGTTTAGTTTATTCAGTGTGTGTGACAAAGTAGGTTTTTAATCGCGATAAAGCTACTCCAATCACGTCAAATTTTCGTGTCAAAAATTTACCTCAACAAAGTTGAAACGTGAGTAGGATTAATTTCAAGCCTATAACAATTGGTACCCTTTAATGAAATCATATGCTATCAGCAAAGTTTAAACTTCGACGTATTATTTTTGACAAAAGAAAGACAGATAAATCGATCAAATACTGAAGAATATCCTTGAAAGAATAAAAATCGATTAGGAAAAGTCTTGAGAACTAGATATTTTTTGCCTTTTAACGACAAATTTGAAAGATTTTTCAGTCTCAATTTCAGGACTACCTAAGGTTTTTATTTCTTCTACTCTGTCATGTCTTTAAACTTGAAGTTAGACGCCCTTTGGTTTTAATGCACCATAAACAGTTGGCAGTTTATGCAAGAAAAAGTCGAATAAATACATCAAGATCCTGGCAAAAAATCACTGCTTTTATGTTTGCAGGTCAACCATGTCTCCTTGCTTGACTTTATTTTTTTTCTCAAATCGATTTGAAAGAAACTATTCACGCTTCATGAAGAGATGTTAAAAGGGCCAGCATTTTTTCACTCTCTCTATAGATGTTTTTAAGCAAGACGTTTTGAAATCTTAATTGCGTTCATGCCTAAATTAATAATCGTCGTAATTAAAATGACTGGCAATTAACCTTTTGCACATTGAGATGTTAAAAATCCACGACTTTGTTCCATACAAAGAGGGAACGAACGAATGGACAAAGTAGGGTATGCGAATGCGATAGTCCAGCCGTTTAACCTTTGTTCTATTTGAGCGAAAATCTTTTTTTTCCTCCTGCCATATAAACGCTTTATGTGTTAACCTTTTTATCACTTATCCAACTAAACATGCAATCTCTTATTCAAGTCACACTGTTATTAAATAAATACTCAGACAAATTCAAAATTAGTTCACTGTAGAAAATTATTTTCAAATCGAGACTCAAATTTTCGGAACAGAAAGCTACGACAAATAACTTCTAATGTAGTCAAAGGGGACATTTTTCAAAAAAGTTATTATAGTTGTTGATCTACAAGTATTTCTAAGCATAGTGTAAAAGGTTCGTGAGGAATGGACAAATTTTTTCTTGGTTGTCTTCTTAACATTCTAATCATCTTATCTTCACTGCTGCAAAAAAAAATTGAAAAGCTCTTCCACTAAACTAAAGAAAACCTTTTTTTTTTGCTGACTCTAAATTGGTAAAGGAAAGAACTCATTTTAGAGTATTTCTCAAGAAAATAATAAATCGGCCACAGGTTTAATCTTAAAGTGGGCCTTCAGGAAAAAGTCTTTGCTCAGTGCTTTTTTTTAAGCAAAAAAAGCCACCATAAGTCAGATGTTTTAAGGACAAAACTATTATGTGAAGAGTGTAAAAAGACAGGTTTTCTTTGTGAAAAACAAAAAAAAACAAATTGACAGATGTAACTTGATTATTTAAAAATATTCAAATACAAGTTGTGATACAATTAAAAATCTTATGATCAAATTGAAAATCAGTTCAGAAAAATATTTTACTTTAAGCTGAAAAGGCTCTTCGTGTTTATAATTTTTTGAAGTTCTTTAAAGAATTTTTAGATTTAACACCAAAGTCTTGAAAGCTTAATTTTTTTTGATCATCATATGTCTCAGAGAAATAATAGTTTTGTCTCAAGAGAGAATGAAAAGCAAGAAATTCGACACTTTTTCCAAGCAATATATTTTAACTCACACATCTGTCTTGGAACAACTGCTTCATTTGCTTTATTTTCAATGAATGTAAAACTAGTGATATAGGAGGCAAATTGTTACAAAAATTTCATGCCCCACTTGGACTGCCCATGTACCATGGAATTTTTTTTTGACTAAATATTTTTTGCCAGGCTCAAGACGTCGGCGAGAAAAATGCTGGAAGTGGTTGAAGCTGCACCTAGTCAAGACATGAGAAATAAGATTATTACATAGCAGATATGACAGCACATTGTTATATTGATAGTCTGAGGCATGAGGGAGTGAATCTCAGAGTGAGAGGCGTGGCAGGTGCTGCAAACCAAAAACGTGAGAGTTCTAGTAAACTTGAAGGCAAAAAAAATTATGAAAGTAATAAAACGACACAACAAAACAATTTGACTTTTAGAATAGAGGAATGTGACTTTGACCAACAAATAATTGCTGTGAGGTAATTATAAAATATCGTCGACGGATGCATGCACAGCCAGAGTAATCTATTTGCTTGAACCAGTGATTAACCATAGTACTGATTTGGGGTGGAAGAATTAAACAGATTAGGATCTAAGGTCATGTATCAACATCAAAATTTACTACTTGACTTTTTTTCAGGTGAAAAAATGCTGGATGTTGGCAGCCCATTAAACTTTGGAACGCAATTAATCCTGGCTGAAAATTTGATTAATAAAAAATGTTCATGTTTGGAAAAAAAAATTTGATAAAAAGAAGACTATGATTGTAGTTGGAAAAGGTTTTTTTTCTCAACACTTTTATCATACGTTACTTTCCTTCCACGTCATGATCGTTTAGCAAAGACGAGCTATTTCAATTCGACTGAATAGCCATTTCATTTTTAAACCTCTTAGCAAATATGAAAATTGAAACCTTATCCCACAGCAAAATATTTTGTGCGCAAATTGTGTCAGAATGTGATGGAAAAATTACTCGCCTAGATCTTTTTTTTCTAAGACATGGTTTTTCTCCACAAAAGTGATTTTTTAGATCTTTGGTTGCTCACCAAACTAAAGATGCTGCCATCTCACGCTAAACCCCAATAGTTCAATTTTATTACTTTGTTTTCCACTTTAACATGTCAAAAAGAGCTTGAAATAATGTCAGATTGAATTGGAAATTTTAAGGATTTAAATTTTCTAATCTGGGTTTTACAGACATGAAGTGTTGAAGAAAGAATCTTAAATGTTGTGTTGCAAATTTCTTTGTGTTCTGCTAAAACCTGGTTTCCAGCTGTGAAAGTCTAATCATAAAATATAATTTATTTCTTCAAACAAAAAAAATTTTCAGCTGCTTTAATTTTGTGACTTTATTAGAGATTTTCAAGATCTTTCGATAAATCTGTAGAAATTTTTGACAAAATCATCAAACTTGTTGACTAAATAGCATTTCATTTTCACATGGGTTTTTAAAGCTAATCTATTTGATTGAACGACATCTAGCAATTTTAGTTAAGCTTTTAAGTTTCAATTAAACTTTTTCATGAAATATCATGTTTTCGTTTCATTAAACACTAAGGAAAGGTACGTGCATAAACCGTTTTAAATGAGAAACCTCGACATTTGTACCCAAAAAAAGGATAAAAACTTTGGTTTTGAAATCTTGAAGTAAAATCATGGTGATATATTCACAAAAGAGTTTCAAACCGAAACATATAAGTATGGAAACAATCCTTACTAAAACTGGATCACGAGAAGAATCTAATTTTAGCAATCGTTCACGTCAAAATTTTCATGATGAGCACACACCCATATTTAATAAAAAATTGTACAAAGTTTTTCAGTGCTATTGAGATTGACAGTTCATGCTCATGCTCGTTAAGTTTGATCATGACTTTATGCAGATGATATTTCAATTACGTCAAGGAAAAAAATCAACTCTTTCGCTTTTGCATTTCAAGGTGTTGAAGTCTGCATGTAGTTATTCGTATAAAAGTTGTTTGAATCACTTCAGAATAAAGAATTTTCTCATCGCCATTCGACGAAAAAATCTTTTTAGGTTGGATCAATTTTAGCATAACTCAACAATTGGTGAATTGAAATGACGAATAGGTTGGAACATTTAAATTACAATAACTCAAACTGGTTTTTATGCTTCAGAACAGATTATTTTTCAACACGTTATGAAAATGACTACTTTCAGATTTGTGGAATTACCTTTTTGGCTCTTTCACTATGTAATCGTAATTTTAGTGTTGACTTTCTTGCTGTAAGGTATTTTGTAACCTACCAGAGATTTTTTTGAGCTTTAAATTCTAGGAAAACCCTTTCTTTTATTCTAATCATTGAACTTTTTTGGCTGAACAGGTATTATTTTTTCTTAAACGAAAATTAAGCGTCCACATAAACTGTGTTCTAATCATGTGTTTTTGAATGATGAATTTGCCCTTTTTTCTTTCGATTGGTCGTTACATTTTTGCCACGGCATAAGTGATTTAATGTGTAATTTCACAACAAAATATGCATCCAAGATTGCCAAGATAATTTTGCCTTACTTCCCTTTGCGCCCATTCTCAACGAATGTAATTGTACCTCATTGGCTCACATTTACACAATCACTCTAGAAAACTTGATATGCCAGCATTAGAGAAGAGAAAAACATGGACTCGAAGACTCTCTGACACAGAAAGATTGAGTCGAATTTTCGCCAAGTAAAAATAAAACCTTTTAATTTATTGCGAATTACATGCCTGGTCTCTAATTTTTAAGGCAGCGGTAAGAAAATCAGGAGATCCTTCAAACTTACTTTCTAAACAAAAAAGAGCTATAATTTTAATCTTAATGCCATTAATAATAGAGATGAGCACTGACCCGACCCGACCCAAGCTTACTTTTGACCAGCAGTGAATAAGAGGCCGACCCGGCTTTGACCCGGGTACTTTCTGACCCGACCCAAAGAAATTTTTTTAGACCCAAAGGGAAAAAAATTGAAACATTTGACATTTTCAGGGGAAATTTTCCTAATTCTAACCCAAACCATAAATGGCTGACCCGACCCGAGTCACAAAAAATTGATCCGACCGGACCGGGGTCAAAAATTGACCCCTACCCATCACTAATCCATAATGGTTTCTTTTATTTTGGCATTTATTATTTTAAGGTCAAATAGCTATTGGATTGGACTGTCTTTGTAATCTTTGTAAAGAAAACAAAATAATTTTGCTTCTGTCCAGGTGTTGATGAAAACGAACAGAAATGGTTCGTGGTTCAACATTCAAACTTTAAATTCATATTAATTGGGTTTTGAATCAATCATCTTTTTGAGTTTAATTAAGTATCTTTAAGTCATTTTGGCTAAGTGGAAAAACGAATCAGTTTCCCAGTTTAGAGAACTGACCTTTTCTTCTTGTTTCATTTTTGTAAAACTTGAATTCGATTGTTTTTTCTCTCCAATTTCTCAGACATAATTTAACCTGGAGGTTTAAAAATTGTTGCTTGTGTCAGCTTAATGATCACTTTGTACTAAAGTAGGAATGTTTCTGGAGACTCGAGATTTCATCAAAAATCTATCCCCAAGCATGTGCCAAGTAAGAAAGAGGGACACGTGAAAGTTTATTTGGATTGGAAATCTAAACATCATGCTCAAACAAATAGTTGACTTTATATACAGGGGAAAACAGCAACGGATAACTTTCAAATTGTTTTCAAAACTCAATTATTTCATTTCATGCGGCCGGTTGCGGGATCTCCAAATGATCCTGTCTGCACTTTCAATCTAAATTTCAACATCAAAGCGTCAATCTTTTAGTCAATGTAGACTTTTACAAAAAACAATTAGGTCTTAAAGTCCCAATTTGAGTCTTAGTAGGTCTTGCGTGGAAATTCTTCTCTTTGTGAATTAAGGCGGTCTCTGCAAAACGCCATTTACCATTTGCCGGTTGAAATTCAAACAAAGCAAAATGTGTAATTGTATCGGAAAATGTCGAAAAACTATTTTTATGGCGTTGCCCTGGTTCAAATTGACTTAACCTTACTTAACCCAAATAAAAAAAACCTCTTTGTGCTCAATAACAAGAAGCCTACATGCTTTGAAAGAACCCAAAAATATCCTTTTGCTCTCAAATAGCTATTACTTATTTGTCATTACAAATTGTCTTTTAAATTCTTTTATATGCCATAACGATTGCTGAGGTGTTGAGATTTTTTTCAAGTTGTCATCGCAAGGTTATTGCATGTCATTCATTTACGAAGTGTTTCAATCGACCACTTGCATTAATATGCATTGAAAAATTGCTCGTGGTTGACCTATGCATCTCATGGACATCCTGCTGCTTAACAAATACAACTCAAGATTGTGAAAACTAAACTGCATTCCACAGCATGCATCATCCCCTGACGTAATTGACCGGCAATGCTACAAAATCTTGAAGTCTTATTCGGGAGATTGATGCTAAAGTGAACCTCTACTATGTAATTTTAAGAAAGAGAATGAAATTTGTTTTGCCACTAAAATTTGCTTCTTCTTCTTCTTCTTTTTCACCCAACAAGACATGGAAAAATTCCTCGTTTAGATGGAATCTCTACGCCTTAAACAACACTAAGAACTTTTGATAATTCATACATACCCATTTAAGAAAAATGTACCATTACGCGTAAAACTGACGATAATTTCAAGGCAAAGAAACGTAGTTCGTGTATTTGATCAAAATCATAATGGGTGATAATTTTTTCCTGGTCATTTTGCTTTTGAGCAAGGGCAGCCCCCAAGCAAGTATTTAACATTGTCAGAAATCCCCCACTTTCTCAGGATGCTAATCGCATGTTTAAACAAAAAGCAGCCTTTACAATCGATAAACAACGGTCACTTTAAAATGATTCAATACATTTCATTGTTATAAAATTGAATTTTAATAATTGTAGAATATAAGCAGGGATTATTTGATACTGCCATTGACATTAAGTTACACTTTTTATTGACGTTTCAAAGAAGTCAAAAAGAAAAGAGGTTGAGTGATGATATTGCATTAAAAATCAAGTGTTTTGATCAGATCTTTTTTCTTTTATCCATTTACTTTCAA
>Ga0194133_10009492_pt1 | contig 11132 bp, 10 predicted proteins | sample TA2KigOf40mmetaG_FD_155448 | JGI IMG/M metagenome (GOLD analysis project Ga0194133, IMG submission 155448) | Freshwater microbial communities from Lake Tanganyika, Tanzania - TA2015055 Kigoma Offshore 40m | ecosystem: Environmental > Aquatic > Freshwater > Lake | place: Tanzania: Lake...
GATTTACACAGCGAAGAAAGACTCCTGGGAACTTTTCATAGAAACTCAAGCTGGTTTTCACACTTCATAATGCTTTCAAAAGCTTTCTTGGTACTTTTGTGGTTTTGACATCTATTCACATAAAAAAAACCACCATAACAAGAAACATTTTTCCATTGTTTGCTTTAATAACCATCCAGAAAAAAGTAAGAAACCTTTTCTAGAAAAATCGAAGACATTCAATTTCAAGTAATCATTTATCATATAAGGTCGCTAAAAACTTACTTTATTTTCATAAATTCAACTATACTTTATGGTATGAAACAAGAACTGAAGTGAAAGTATAATAAACATTTCTTCTACAGACTTTCGAAAGTTGATAACATGTTTACCAATATATCGGAGAAAATATTTTTTGTTTTGTTTACAGACAAAAAAAAGAGGGGCGTGAGAATTATCGAACTCCATCTATTTGCAGACAAAAATTTCAACAAAACTTTGTCCGAAGCTACATTTTCAAAAGAATGAAAATCAGAAAAAGTTATAACCTTATTCTCTTTGCATTGAAAAGCTTCATTTGAATTCTTGGTTGAAATACATTTTCATTTTGGCAATTCATTTTCATTTCTTGCATGTAATGAAGCTTCCTTCATGCAATTTAGAAATTAGATGAGGAAAAAAACCAGAAATTGATTTCCACAAGGTATATAAAATCCCCTTTCGACACGAAAGGGGCAAAGGATTTATATTTTTCTTACAACATTAAGTTATTATTTGGGCATATTTATTACCTTTCTACTCATCGAAACTCTCATAAAACTCAGTAAAAAGAGACAATCCATCGACTGCAAGTAAATAAAGCATGTTTTTATTAATGTTAGACAGAGCAAGACTTTTTCCCATATTTAATTTTTCTTAGCTGAACTAATTTGAATTCTTTTACAAGATTAAATCAAAGCACAATTCTCCTAATTTCATTTTTTTAACCATAGGCTTTTTTGTTTATCTTCTCAAAAATCTGGCTGAATTCATTTCATCATCAAAATCTCAATAACATATGTATTTGTAAAATCATTTTTCAACGATATTTTTAAAATTTACCGCCTTTTTTTCTTATCTTTTGAAATCATCTTTTTGTCCACGAAAGGATCGATGCAATTTTTCATCAAAGATCAAAAGTTATCCAATACTCACCCAAAAATGTTCACATAAGGTTTTTTATTGAGCTCATTCATCTCCTTATTTATAGTTGTTTGTGCAACGAATTGTAAGTTTGAGCAAAGTTTTCCAGCAACATAGAAAAATATCTTTTGTGCTTTTTCTCCAGAAAAAGTTTTCCCAGATCTTTTGACCGAAAAAGCTTGTTTTCGTTTGACTTCTATGACAAATAGATCTGCCAGATTTAGTAATGGCATGTCCTGAAACTCGCCATTTTCCTTGGGAGCTTCTGCAGCAGCGTGCAAAGCTCGTACTAAAATTTTGATCTCTCGGAAATTACTTTTTTAGCCTGCTAAACATTTGTGGAAGAACTTCATTGTGCCTAAGGGCTTTATTCATAGACCATTGAGCTGCTTCCAGATCTTTATTCATATATTCATATTAAAAGATTTTTGAATGATAAAGTTCTTTTTTCACCCTTATGAAAACGACAAGATAAGAAATTAAGTCCTAAGCCAAAAAAAAAGTTCCCTTACATTCATGTAAGATGATTTTATAAATTTAGTCACGAGGCATTTCCATTTTCCATTTCATTTTTGCATGAATGTTTTAATCTCACTTAATTCCATCTGTGTTTTAACTACTTTACTTTTGAAACTTAAAACCCCTTCTTTTTCGTTTTGAGCCATAAAAACCATTCAAGAGTTCCATGGAGGGCTGAGAAAATAAGACTTTTCTGTACATTTTCGGATTGCTTTCCCGTAAATGGGCCCTCAGTTTGGACAAAGTGTGTGATTCTATCTTTTATCAAAGATGGAAAAGGATCTTCCATCACTTTGAAAGTCTCTGTATTACCTTGCTCTTTTTTGGCTGTTTCAAAATTAAACTCATCTGATGTGAAAAACAAAACAGAAAACAGAATCTTGATCAAAAAATATCTTTTTTTATCATCACTTTTTCAACACCGACGGTACTAAGGAAGAAAAGGCACTTCGAAGCCATCCACAGAGTTGTGAGCCCCCAAAAAATCTTTCCCCATCAAAAGTGAGTTTCTTGAAGTTAAAATTTTCAGAGATTTTTGTTATGGCAACAAACTTTAAACCAACAAACTCACAATTTAAAAAAAACTTTTAGAATGCTTGCAAGTGGTCATTATAATTACTACTTTTGCTAACATGTTAGAGTTATAATAACCAGTGAAAGTAAGTATTTGTTGAAAATAATGAGTTTTTACGCGTTTATTTGAAATGGAAATTCATGTTAGACGCTCTTACCCACTTGCCCAAGCACCCACTAAAGGCTCAAGGAAGGTTTTTTATTTGAAGTGAACGAACGAAGGTTGAGAAAAAAACAGAAAGAAAGATATGCGTGCCTTAAAGACTGCGCCAAATTCGCAGAGAAGTATATGGGAAAAGGCCAACGAAAAGGCTACAGTGATCCAAAGTCTACCACGGCCAAACCAGTGCGACCTTTTGTTTGTAAGGAATAAATAAGAAAAGTCGTGTAATTGGGAGAAAAAACAGCTCAAATAAAATCATTGGTGTGAAAAAATGACTCATTCAAATCAGGTGTTTGTTTTGAGAAAAAATTGCCCAACAAAGTGATCTGTTAACATGGTGTGAGGCTAGAATTATTGTGCATTTATTAAACAAAGAAGAAAAAAGCTGATTCCTTAACCTTGAGGCTTTTTCAGTTACATTCTCACAATTTATATAGGCTATATAGAATAGCTAAAAAAATGCTTCGAAAACAGAATCCGGCAATGTTGCTGATGCCTGGCTCAATGGCAATAACCACAGAGGAAGAGCCTCCAAAAATAAGGCCAGACCACATCATCAAATTGTTCACTCCAAGTGAAACAACCACGGATCAAGTAATTTTAACCATGTTTTTGAGCACAATCAAGCCAATTTTCAAAAATGTGTAAATTTCTTTGTCACTCAAACATCATTTTTTATGTTTTGAATAACCTCTTTTTCATTCTTTCATGCTTTCCCCAAATATTGTTATCACACTTTTTTAATCTTCTGATATCCACCCCAAATCTTCATCCATTTCATCTTATTTCGTACAATTGCTGACACAACAAATATACCTTTTGATGCTCAATGTTTGATCCACTAATGCAAGTGATCAACTGAATCAAACCATATCAATAGAAGATGTCCCAGAAAAGTAGATAATATGTCTTTAAATATACGAATTTGTTAACCAATACATTTAACTGCTCCACAATGATATTGAACTCCTTCTTTGCCATTTTAAACTCATGAATGATCCAATCCCTTAACCAACGAAAAAAAGGCAATATGAATTGAGTTCTTTTCAGGCTGGTCATAACAAGTGCATTGAACTTTAAAAATTGACTTTAAATATTCAAAGTACTTCAAAAAGCCCATATTTTAAGCTTCTAATTCGGTTAGCAGTCCACTAATCTGCATTGGAATCAATCCACATTGACGTGACCACTATTCCTTTCCTGTAGATAAACCAATAAACATGAATCAATCCCAATGCTGGATTCATTCAAAAAATAATTGAAATTTGTTCGAAGCTCATTCGTAGAGGAAATGAAAAAGTTTTGATTGAATAAACTGGTGAAATTTATGAGATTCGGATTCACAAAAAAACTTTTTAGCTCTTTGATCTAAAATAGTTTTGAAAGTCCCATTTTGAAAAATACCTCATTTTATTTAAGGTCTTACAGTTTTTACCCTTTGATAATTTTTTTTCTCAAAATAAGATGAAAAAGCAAGAAAAATTTGGAACTTGGAGCTCAAAAGTATGTCCCCTAATGTTTGAAAAATCTTTGTAGTAAAACCTCCTTGAAAAGTTTTCTGTTTACAAAATTGATTTCAAGCTTTTTTTTCTCTCTCTCTCTCTCAATCGTTGAAAGATTCGATAGAATAAAGTTTTATAGAATAAAGAAAGTTTTAAGAGAACATTTTCGAACATTATGATTAATTTTATTTCTGAACTTTTTATTAGTACAACGTTCTAAAGGAGTTGAAGTCTGCCAAGGGAATTGTCCTTCAGGTAGGAATCGTTTATTTCCTTAATGGCTTCTTGAAAGTGACCAAGGCAAAAATTAACAACAAATTTTATTGCCTTTGATTTACATTATATCTAATATTCCATAAATAATATCAGTAAATGATTCCTTTTTATGATGGTTTCATGCTTCTCTGGAGTAAGAAACTGTCTCAGTCTTGAGAAGTTCATTTTAAAAATATACTTGAATTGATTATGCTTTTCAAACTTGAAAAGAAAGCTAAAATTTAAACTTTGCTTATAGTTGAGAGAGAACATTCGAGGCAATGTCTTCAATAGACCATTTCCATTTATCATTATTCGGTAAGTTTGTCTTTGAAGTGATAATTTTGTTCAAATAAAAGTTAATCAACTCAGATACTTCAAATAAATATATTTCATCAAGAGCAAAAACATTTTTTGTAGTTGAGATGAAAAAAAACGAATATTTTAGTTACAAAATCAACCAAAAGTAGTCATTCATTTAAACAAATTGCAGTTTTAAACCAAAATATCATTGGGTTCTCGCATGTTAAGCTGAAAAATATGGACAAAGGTGTTTGTCTTATTCCACAAAGTGCAGAGACATTTAACAACACAAAAGAAAAGATTGTGAACCTGAAAAGCATTTCAACAAGAAAACACCTTTTTCCTGTCGACTGCTCAAGGACAAAGTTTGGGAAAAAAAGAGATCCAACAATAAATTTTTTCTACAATAATGTGTTGTTTGGCTATATAAGTCTGACTTCATTTCTATGCTCAAATTTTAAGATTAAATCGCCTATACTATCAAAAGTTTCATTAATAAGTTAGATGATTTGTGTTCTTATTTGAGTAAAAGTTTGTGTTATTCCATTTTTAAAAAGCTCTTTTCAACGCTATCATTAGACAAAAACCTTTCAGTTTGCATAAAATTGCGAGAAAGTTCTCGATTTTCTCGATGAGCCTAATAAATTTTAGTGAAAAACCAATATCTGGATTAACTCATCACACCAAGAAGTTTCTTTTTTAATTCATTTAGACGCATACCAGCTACAGAAAAACTTCCTGAGAATCTGAAATTTGATGGTGATCCACTCAGTGACTATTTTGTCACAGTAAAGTAAGTGATTTCAATTTTACACTTAAGGAAATTAAATTCGTAGAATATAGAACTATACATAAATTTATGTGGAAATTTTATGCTTTGAGTAAGGTAATACTAAAATATTAGTGTATAGCAATAATAAAAGAATGATTTCATTTTATAACCAGAAAAGCAATAAAGTGAAGCCTTTATTGTGTTAGACTTTATAGATATTTCCGAAAGACCAACTGAATGCTTTAAAATGGGGAAATAGGCAACAATAAACAAAAGTTTTTCATTGAACAGATGTAAAATTGAGTTTTGCTCAAAATCTAACCCAGGTCCAAAAACTTCAAGCTTGAAAATGAAGGACAGACAGGAGAAAAGTCTCTTGTTGTTGATTTATGTAAAATTTCTTTCTTTGATTTGTGACATTTTTTTAAAAACTCTAGATGCATCAGAAGAGCAATTGAAGGTTGTTCAAACATTCTGGCTTTATCATCCACGCCAGGTACTAGAAATTTCAAGTTTTCGGATCATCATTTTTATTGTTCAATAAAACATAACTCAAGAAACTTTTATTTTATGAGTTTCTACATTTTCACCTAAATTGCTCTGTTTGGAGTCTGAAAAATTATTTCTGTTTTTGAAATTTTGATTTGAAGTTCACTTTTAGATTCTACTCCTCCTGTGTCCGGATATGTTGTGTTAGCATTCAAAGGTGAGATATTGTTTTTGGCTGAGAATCACCTGTTATTTTTTTGGCAACCTGGGGTTTGAGACCTGGACCCTCAGATTCCCAACCTGATGCCATGGCAAGATAAATGTTTTAAGCATGAAAAGATAGGGAAATAGACTCACCAGTCTTTTTCTGTAAATGGCAACCCTTAAAAATGCAAAAAGTTTTCAATTCCCAAAGCTTTCTAAAAGTGTAACACTCTTTTGAAATACTAAATAGCTCAGGTCTCTAGACATGTAACTTTATCTTTCAGTTCTGAATGATGATCAAACTTCATTGTTTGACAAAACATGGCACGAGTGGACAGGAGCAAGTCTCATTATCTCTGACCTGGCAAAAGTTTATCCTATTCGCAAAGTTGCCTGTTACAAAGGAGTGAATGTTGTTCCTGATGTTTTTAAATACTATGTTTTCATCGAATTTCTCATGACAGACGACACAGCAAAGAGTCAAGACGAACTTTATGCTCTGGATTGCATACAAAAGTTCAGGTTAGAGTATAAAACGTCACATTTTCTCTTCAAATCAAGTATAAGTAATGTTCATTCAGGATCAGGCGAATGTGTGGCTATGCAGCAGTTTATGCCGAATACAATGACTCAGCAATAGCAAAGGTATTTTATTAATACATTTTTTTATTGATTTCAATAATCTGCAAAAGGAAATATTGATTTTAGGCTATGGAAGATAATGAAACCCTTGGTGCCATTCTGCAAAGCGTTCCAGAAAAAATAGAAAGCTTAACTATTTATCAGATCTGAATTTTTCAATTTCTTAAGCAAACAAAATCCTCAAACCTTGAAATAATGAATAAAAGGCGGACTGTAAATTTTCTCAGAAGTCCATTTGTTGCATAACTGGCAAGTGTTCTCACCTGTGTGTCAAAACCAGCCCAGAATTCAACATTCTATTTTGGAGATTGGTGAATTGTTCTCTTTATCTTTCCTTCGATTTTCAATTTTTATATCATTTGTTTAAATTTTGCTCAAAAATTTTGGCAAAAAAGTTTCTATCTAACAGAGTGGAAAAGTTACCGACTTTAAGGAAAGTTAACAAGGTATTCATAAAGAAGTTTTTTTCTCTCCACAAATCTGATCATTTTTGAAACTTCTTTATAATGTTGGAACTAAAAATGAAAAATGTTCTTTCAACTACGTTGATTCAGCTAAAATATTTTTAACAAAAATTAAATAATGTGAAACTTATACTGATGCATTTAATATATTACCATTATCCTAATCTACTTGATAGACATTTAAAAGCACATTTCTTTTAACGTTTCCTTGGTATTAAAGCACCAAAATGATGTTTTCATAAATATTTTTAACGAACGATTTGAAAATGTTGTAAACAGTACTATTTCATTTTTTTTAGTTCAACTATTTGAATATATCTTTTAATGATAAATATATTTTCATCTCTATTATATTTATCCTTAACTCAGCTTTATTTTCACACTTGCACCAACTTCTATATTTTCGAAAAAAAATTGCTATATTGTAAAATCAAAGTTTATTAAAGTAAGAAAAATTTGAAAGGTTTGGAGAAAGTAAAAAAATATACCGATAATTCTTCTTTTTTGTATGTTTCGGTAGGGAATCTTGTTCAGAATGGCATATTACTCAATCATTTTTTTTGCTCGGAATGCATTTCAAATTTGATCAATTTTTTTGTTTCTTTAGTTTAAATAAACTGAATTGGACTTACTTTTGATTTTGTATAAGAAAAACTACGGGCATTGAAGATGGTGACCTCACAATGATCCAAATTAGAGATAAGCCCTGACCTGACCCGAGCGAACTTTTGACCCGCAGTATTTAAGAGGCCAACCCGGCTTAGACCCGGGTACTTTTAGACCTGACCTGATGAGATTTTTTTGACCCGAAGGGCATAAAATTGAAAATTTGGGATTTTAAGGGAAAATTATCAATGCCAAAGCCACCCAAACCAAAGATGGCTGACCCGAGCAACAAAAGTATGACCCGCCCCGGTTTCTATCCAATTACTGCCGCATCAATGACATTTTGTGTTACAGTCCTATTTCAGGGTTCAAAGTCTTCTGCCCAATGGCAGATCCTTGGAAGAATCCAAGGTCTGGCTGAAGGGTGTATTGATCTTTTTCCAGCTTTGTCTACCAGCATCACCTTTTCATTCCAGAAATTACAATTACTTACAGATCCATAACTTTCGACTTTCTCAATTTTCGAGATATTTAAGAGGTTGCACTGCTACCATGAAAAACTACCAAGAGGCACATTTCCTTCAGTTTCATATTTGTAACATTCTAGAATAATTAAGCCTTTCAAAGAATATTCAGTGTAATATTTTCGTCAAAGTTTTTTTTTAGTGCGCCTTGCGACACTAGATCATGAAAGGCACACTGGGCGGTTTTTGATGTTCTTTTTATTTTTATTTAATTTTTTTGGAATTTTTTTTTCTGTGGTAGGTACCCGGGCGGGAGTCGAACCCGGGTTGCTGTGATAGAAATCCAGCTCCCTACCACTTTGCCACCCTGACTCCCTTTTGCCACCCTGACTCCCAAGGTTTTGGCTTTTGGGCCAAGTGGTAGAAAAAAAGCAATGAAATAATTCAGTTCATCTTGTATTACTTTTTAACTATGAGATACTTAGGAGGCCAAGGTGGTCTAGTGGGTTACTTGCCGAAATTTCATGCCAGCTACCCAGGCTGGACTCTTGCCTGGGGCAACTCACAGAAAAAGAGCTACAAAAGGGGTTGTTGTAGTCATCTTATGATGTATAGCTATCTCAATCTTTAGGTATGCTCATCATGTAAAAATAATCAAAACATGTTCAATAGTGAATAATAAAAATAATGGTTGGATGACTGAAAAAGACCCCCAAGGCCCAAAGATTGCTGTGGGACTTTTGGAAACTGGAAAGTAAACGTTACCTCCAATCACTTGATTTAGTGGAAGGATAATCAGTTCTCCATACAAGCTATCTTTACTTACTTTTTTACTTATTACCTCATTTTTCTGCATGAAATTTTTTCATACTTTTTATTGAACCATAATAAGTGCCCTTTAAATTTCACAATAACTTTGACATAATTGCTCAGTTTTCATACACATTCACCTTGAAAGTGGCTGGATGTCAATTATCTTTAGTATGCCTCAAGCTTTCTTTCACATTCACGCTTACATTCCACACTAAAATAACAGGTGCATATCTCCAGACAGCAACCAGAGGTGGCCCTTGATCTCTATCATGCATTCCTCATAGCTACCTCATTTGATCTATTCCAAGTCCAATAAAAGGACTAATATCCCATAGATTCAGAGTTCAGTATTGGTTCTTTTCTTGATAGGGAAGATCATCACTGGGATATCCTCCTGCTCTTCAGAGTTTTTTTGCTCTTGTTCAAGATTAGAGCGCCTCACTTGTTTATTGTAAGCTATTTCATAGCCAAGGTTTAAAGATTGTCTTTCCAAGACATTGAAACCATGGTGGCCATGGATTAATAGTCTGTCAGGGAATCCTTTATGTCTGTTAACAATAGGTGGGACGGGCCAAGATATTTGTGTCGCCAACCGATACCGGGTCATACAAGTTGAGGTCAGGCACTTAGAGAGGCTCAGACCTTGGCCGAGCCTTGGTATTTTGACCCGAGCTTTTACTACTTCGTTTGTTCGTTTAGTAGTGACCCGACCTGAGACTCAGACCTTGGCCCGTTCCACCTGTACTGTTAACAATGACTAAGGCCACTTCTGCCCCAGGGTTGACACAATAGCTACCAAAATTCATCAATAAAATTTCAAAGTCCACAACCTGCTTTAGATAATGAAATGAATAAATCTCCCGCCACCTTCTAATGACTTGCAAAAAATATGATAATGAAACCAAGTTTGGTCAAGTAGTTTTTCTACCAGATTTTTTACACTAATGCCAAAAATCAGTTAAAGAAATTCATCATTTGATTTGATTGTGTTTGCATATTTTTTAAACCATTACAAATGAATTATTTTAGCTAATATAATCTCTTTTTTTAAATTATTTTTCCATATTTTAGTCTTATATGAGTGTTCTACTTTTTGGACTAGACACGTGCGTCCCCGTAGTGCAAAATTTAAATTTTGCACTTCTTGTACGGCCATTTTTTTTGCCTGCACAGCCTCCCTCTGCCATTTTCCACTTACTTGCTCATGGAGATAAAAAGTAAAGATAATAAATAGTTTGTACAGAGAACAGATTATTCTAACACTAAATCAAGTTATTGAGATTAGTGTTGAGTTTACAACAGTTTCATAGCAATCTTTGGAGGTTGCCGTAGCTTAATGGTTTTGGCATCTGACTCTGGACTGGGAGGCTGGGGTTTAATCCCCGGTCGAGGCAAATCTTTGACCCGAGGATTTGTCTATAAATAATCATCTAACATGAAGGTTACCTCAGTCAGAATTGATGATTGTGCAGATCACATGAACAAAAAACCTGATTTAATTATTGAAAACACAAAATAATAACATCAGAAAAATACCATTCCCAAAAATTTAAACAGTGATAGTTCAGATGACTGCAAGACACAATAATAGTGTAGGGAATTGTTATAAAGTCTAATGCTTCGGTATTAGAAGAATCAGATCCTTGCAACCAACTATAAGCTAAATCAACCAATCTTTTTCATTTATCCAACCATGAATGTATAACCTACAAAGACCCCTTTTACTACTTAAAAAAATTTCCATTTCACATATGAACAATTTGCTAGGAGATTATGAGCCCCAGTCAGATTCTTTAGAGGGAAATGTTTCTTTTGAGGGTTTTTCACACCAAGTTATTGCCAATTGTTTTGATAGATTATCGAATAAAAAAAGTGCAGGCATGGATGGCTTGAGTGGCTTTTTTATAAAAAAAAAGTTCAAGATCATTCTGATACCCTTCCTGAAGGACCTCTTTGATAAAATTATTAGGTCTAATTCTATCCCTACACTCTGGAAAATTGCAAAGATGACCCCTGTTCACAAAAAAGGCTCTAAAAATGAAACTTACATAAATGGTCTGGAATGAAAAGATTATTATTAATTTATTTATTGCAAAACTTGTGCAATTTATGTATCCCATTATTGATTCTTATTTCCTTTACTTATCCAATCATTCAGTCACTAAACCATTAGTAGTGAGATAGATGTTAAGAATGTGGTTA
>Ga0194133_10009494_pt1 | contig 11131 bp, 7 predicted proteins | sample TA2KigOf40mmetaG_FD_155448 | JGI IMG/M metagenome (GOLD analysis project Ga0194133, IMG submission 155448) | Freshwater microbial communities from Lake Tanganyika, Tanzania - TA2015055 Kigoma Offshore 40m | ecosystem: Environmental > Aquatic > Freshwater > Lake | place: Tanzania: Lake Tanganyika...
GCCATTATTTCATTATTTCACTATACTATATAACCAATGAGAAGACAGCCACATGGACACTCAGAAATATTGTTCTTAAATTTATTCATTAAACATTATTGTAGAATTTTCCACAACCAAAATCTGGGGTAGATAATCAACTGAAAGGTGTTTATCCGTGTCTTCACAAAGATCCACGACCTCTCTATAGAGATCATCAAAATACCCAGAATTGATTTCTGAGAGAACCTATCACCGCCAACTAATTGCCTCATAAATGTGACAAATACCGACACTCAAGAAAAAGTCGCACTCTAGGCAGTCTTCACAAGTCCGATAATTTCGGATTATAAGAAGAATGAGCGAACTCCACTTAATTTCAAATCTTGATTTAGGTTTTTAAAAATCAATTGTCGTTATATATACATATTTAATATGTTATTTAATATTTGCGGGCAACTTGTTTAAAAGAATTGAAAATGAGAAAGCGCATATAAATAAAATAAAATATTTTTAATTTAATTAAAAAGAAATAATAACAAATTTCGCATAATTTAAATACTGAAAATATATAGGGTGGGATAAATATAAGCTAATATAATGTTATAAAATAAAAATAAATATGGTTTATCGGGGAATAAGAGGGCAAATTAAACGAATGAATAAGAAAATAAAAAAAAATTTGCGTTTATAAAATCAATATAGGCGGATTAATTTTAAAGAAATTCATCATTTTACGCGTGTATGAAAAAATAAACAAAGTTAATTTATAATAAATAATACAAATATATTTTAGATCGCGAACGAAGTATCTAAATAATTAATTATTTTATTTTGAAAAAAGTTGGAATATATAAAATATGCGCAAATTTGATTAAAGACAAATGAAAAATAAAGCAAAAATAGAATAAATATTAAAAATATAATACGGTAAAATATATAGATAAATTGCCAATTATTTGTTTTGAGTCATTATACAAAAAGTTAATTATAATATTTTGCCGAACATTATTATATGAAATATAGTATTTATATTTAATAATGATATTTATTTTAATTTCTGTCTATATCTATAGGCTAAAACTAATAAATTACAAATATTTTGTACTAAATAAATTAAAAAATATCGCAATAATTATCTTTATAATGTAAATTTAGCCAAAATTATTATTTGCGAAATTAAATAAATTCAAATCTGGAAATTGTTAATAATATTCTCAATAATTGTAAAGATTATATTTCAATATGGCTATTTATAAACGCATAAATTATAAATATATCTGAAATTTTCGCGAATATATTATTATTTTAATATCGGCTATTTACTTGACAATAAAATAGGGCATTCAGTATATATTTCATGAAAAATAAATATAAATGGCCCAATAAATTGTGGTCAATAATGACGGTAAAAATAAAAATAATTTATTATTGCGAAATAGAAAAATATAAAACAATAAAAAGCGATTTATTAATAGATTTTATATTAACATTAATGAAAAAAATGTCTATATAAAGAGATATTTAGAAAAGTGCAGGTAAAAATAAGTGAAATAATTTGATGACAAAATTAAATGTGAAGTAAAATAGATGATCGGCGAGAAAATAATATAAATAGCATTATTTTGCCATCTTCAATATTTTTATTTATGCCCAAATATTAAGGTTTCAAAATAAACTTATTTACGAGAATTTTTATTAAAAAAAAATATATGGTGGTATGTTCTTTATTTAGACAGATTTGATTTTTTAACAATCATTTTCGTGAGAATAAAAAGGTCAATTAAAATAGGAATCGTGTTTAAATAAAGTCAAAAATACAAAAGTGCGGGTGAATAAAAAAAGTTTATTTTATTAATCTGAAATAATCATCAACTCTCGCACCTCAGATACTAAAAATATATAGAGCGGAATAATAGTAAAAGCCGATAAAAGTACACCCAAAAATAGAAAGAATGACATTTTCAAAGACAAAAAACAATAAATAGTGGAAAAAATCAGAGTATATAAATCGTGCGTAAATTTGAGTTGAGGGCAAATAAAAATTATTAATCTTTGATTTTTGATAATTAGATAAAATACAATTTATTATTTTGTCAACTATTATAGATTAGTATATAGTTTTGGGTTTTATAATACCGCAATTTTTTGTTTTTATTTATAATATCAGGTGAAAATTAATAAATTATTAATATTTTGCGCTAAATAAATTTTTGAGTAAATGATGATAACTTATAAATAAACTAATTTAATTAATAAAATAAATTATTCGCGATTATTTTATATATTTGCGTAGAAAAATATAGAAATTTGCCAAATTTGTAAAAAGTGTATTTCAATATAAACTAATAATAAACACCTGATAAATTGTAAATCATCATTGTGGAAAAACAAATATAATTTATTATTGCGAAAATATAAAAATATTAAATTATAAAAACGGTTAAATATTGAATTATACTATTAATGTCGCGAAAATAATAATAAAAAAAACTTAATTATATACAAAGTAAAATAAATGAGAATTGAGAGATGGGAAGTTAAACTATGAACGTCAAACATTTACAATTCGATATAAATAACACTCGCGATCTAATGATTTTTATTAATTGCGAAACTTATTTACAAGAATTTACCGCGAAGCGGTTATTCTCACCCACAGAAATTTTCCACGAAGTGGGTTTCTTATTCATGAGGAATTTTCCGCGAAGCGGTTATTCTTATTCACGAGAAATTTTCCGCGAAGCGGTTATTCTCACCCACAGAAATTTTCCACGAAGTGGGTTTCTTATTCATGAGGAATTTTCCGCGAAGCGGTTATTCTTATTCACGAGAAATTTTCCGCGAAGCGGTTATTCTCACCCACAGGAATTTACCACGAAGTGGGTTTCTTATTCACGAGGAATTTTTATTAAATAAAAGTATATGGTGGGTCGCTTCGCTTTTTATATTTTGATAAAGTATAGAACAGCTGCGCTGTATATGGTTGGTTAATTCGTTCATTTTTATCAGAATTGCCGTTAATTAAAATTAGTCATTCAATAATAACTTGTGTTTAACTTTTTAAAATTATAGATTATGCTGATTATAAACAAAAATAATTTATTAACGCCTCCTATAATATATATCAACAGTTATTTTATTGCGCAAAAAATATTATTTTTTATTTTTTTAATTCCATAAGTAATAATCTTTTCACAGCGCAAAAGTTTATTTTCTATATTTTTTATTATAATTTGCGTTGATTTATATACAAAATAATATTATTAATGCTTTTGTTCAAATTATTTTTTATTTGCCGTAATTTTTACCGATTTTATTTGAATTTTTATTTATTATTGCGTTATTTATATCTCAAAATATATTTTAGAGCGTATATATTATTGTCTATTTATATTTTAAATATATATTTTACGTAATATTATTTACTCGCATTCTGTTATTTTATATAAAGACCGCTATATTTGAATTCTTTTAACTACAAATTATAAAAATCGCTACATAATAAACATAATGTCAAAACAATCTATTTCAAAAATACGCATATAATGTAATTGTATTTTTATATTATTTATCAATTAATAATTACTATTTTTACTTTATAAATAACTAAAATTACATTTTTGTTTTAAATTAAATCGCGGGTATTTATTATTTTTTACAGATGCCAAAATAATATTTATATTTTTAAACTTTTTATGTACAATATAATTTATAATTTGCGCTTATAAACTTTTTGCATATAATAATATTTGCGCGATTTTCTATTTATATCATTAAATTATATTTTTTTTATCATAAAATAGCGAAATAAATTAAATCCTATTAATTAACTATAGCATGAATTATTTTATTTACCGCAAAGTAATACACTAATAAGTTGATTATTGTTATTTGAAATATTATGATTTTGATTAATTTAGCGGGAATGTATTTTATATTTAATTAAAAAATGGATTATATATAAATAAATAATAAATCATATATTTGCGATATATTACTATAAACTATTATTCATTATATTTTTGTTGTTTAAAAATTTATTATTAATAAATAGTTCGCGATTAAAAAATAATATATTTGAAATGTTTTTATGTTAACTATCATATTTTTTGTATTAATAACAAAATTATTATGTGCGCATTATGAAAAATAATATAGTATAAATTAATAATTTTTGATTTTAATCTTCGGCGAAATTTTAAATATCAATAATAGATAGCAAGGTTGTAATTATGTTTGATATTATAATTAATTTGCCGCAAAAATTCAAATTTTTAATTATTAATACAAATATTTTTTTATTTTGGCGAATAAATTTATTTTTGTTTTTCGTTTTTTTAAATAATATACAAAGTTTGTTGCGTTATTGAATGATTATTTGCCGTTTATGTTTATATTTAGGCAATTATTATAAAATATTAGCCACTATTAAATAAAATTATATAGTTTTGAAAAAACAATTTTTTTATAATAATAGGAATTTCTTAAATATTCGCGATAATTACAAGTGCGTACTTAAACACAAAAAATATTTTTAACCTACAACATAATATAAAATATAAATTGGCGGCTAAAGAGGTGTTGATTTGTGTTATTATAAATGTTGGGAAAAGTGTTTATTATTTATATTTGCGCCGAAAAGTTAAATATTTATAGTATGCTTATTATGATAATTCCTTAGGATTTTCATTAAAAAAAAAATTATGGTGGGTAGTTTGTGTTTGCGGAATGACTTATATCTTAAATAAATAAATCCATATCTATATAATTGTGCGATCATATTATTATATAGAAATATAAATTCGCATTTTAGTGTGGTAAAACACTTTTTTAATACATAAAATATTTGATTTCCGATTAAATTATATTTAATATTTATTTTTGATTTTCAATTAATATATAATTACCCGCCAAATTATTTACGCGAAATTTTAATGATTTATTTATTTTTCAAAGAGTTATTCATAATATATTTAAAATAGCGTTATAAAAATTTTACTATTTAGTATTTAATATTTTTATTTTTGCGAAAATAATAATAATGTAACCTATTGCAACCTTTATTTGATCGCTCATTATATAAAAGACAAAAATTATTCAAATAAGTATTAATATTTTTGCGCTGAATATATTTTTAGTTTGCCAATATTATATTATGCATGAGATATTAAATATTTTTACTAAATATTTGCGCAAATATTAATATTTTTAAAGATATATTCATTTTCATCTTATCTAATTTTATGTATTTGTAATAAAATGTAATTTTTCCATATATTTCGCAAATTATTAATTAAAAATTGCGCTAATAAAGTTATATAAATATATAATTTTGAATTATATTATTTTTTATAATTTATAATTTGTATAATAATATAATTGCATTTATTAATTGATTAAAAATATAAAAAATAAGCGATATACATAAACAATCGATATTTATTAGGGACCTATTTATATCATAAGATTATAAATAAAATCAACAGTATTCAAAAATAAATAATAGCGGAATAAGTTTAATAATTTCCGGATAAATTTTTATTTAAAGAACATATATCAAATATTATAGAATAATTCGTCATACTAAATAAAGTATTAGGTTTAATATTGTTTTTTAATAAAATCGGCATAGTTTTAATAATGTTGAGAATTATATAATAAACGATTATGGATATCACTTTCAATATTAGTAATATTAAAGAAAGTTAATTCGCGATCAAAATTTACATTATTATAATTTGTTTCAGAGGCTAATTCAAGAAAATGATAGTTTATTAAACCTGACTTTAAAAGAGAATAATATTTATCGAATCCGCAATAAGATATTCCTATATAATTGAACATTAAAAATAATGCGCAACATCCTATAGTTCCCTGTAAATTACTAAAATTTGCGCATATTTATTTAAACACTTACTTATAGGTTTTTAATAATTTGCATAATTCAATTATAATTTTTTAACTTACATCTTAATATCCGCCTGTATTTACTGAATATATTGTTCTTTTCTCTATATCCGCATAAATTAGAAATACATGATCTTTTAACGAACAACTAAAAATTGCGCTTTATTTTTATTTTTCTATATTATATAATATATGAGATGCCATTTAGAATATTTATTGTTATATTTATCCTGTTTTTATTATTTCTATTTTTGTTTTAAAATGCTTTGATATTAATTACAAATAATGAGTTGATTTTAATTATAGTTCATTCATAAAAACATAACAATATCCTTCTAATTTTTCTCTCATTGTTTTTACATTTTATTTATGAAAATCTTGGAAAAATAAAGCAAATGGTATATTTAGTAAAAAATTTATACTTTCTTTATATTTTCTATAAGGCCGCTATTTTAATTTATACATTTATCTTTTTAAACTATCAATATTATCGCAAAATTTTATTCTCACATAATTTTAGTTATCTTATAATATATCCACTATATATTTTTAGTTCCATTATCGCCAATTTTTATATTAATACATTGTATATATTCCGCATATTATTGTTATTATACATATTATTTGGTATTGTTTGTTTGTATTTTCTTATGTTTCGACCTACATCGCAGCTATTTACATTAATTTTTTTAAAATGTACAGAAATATGTGAATGCTATAAAGCCGCGTTAATAAATTAAATATGTTTGAATATAAAAAAATGAATTAAAAAGAACTAAATAACAAATAAAATATGGATAAATTTTTATGTGCAAAATGTCAAAAAGGATTTAAATATCAATCATAATTGACACAACATAATTAAAGAAAAACACCATGTATTAAAGATATTATACCTGATAATAATGGAGAAGAATAAAAAAGATAATAATAAATAGAAATTAAAGTGAAAACGAAAATAAATAAAATAAAAGATAATAATAACACTGAAAATAACGTTATAAAACCAATATTAAAATGGGTAGGAGGTAAAACACAAATATTAAATATAATAACGGCCTAATTTCCGAAGAATATGAATAATTATCGTGAAATATTTATAGGCGGTGGCAGTGTATTATTAGGATTGATAAATGAAATAAAAAATGGAAATATAAAATTGGCGGGTTAAATATATGTTTACGATATTAATGAACCATTAATTTATTTATACAAAAATATATAAATGAACCACGAATAATTATATGAAGAAATTTAGGTAATAATATAGTAATATTAATTGTGTAAAGATAACGATGTAACAAATAGAGACGCAAAAACTATAGAAGAAGCAATGAAGTCAAAAGAGAATTATTATTATTGGTTAAGAAAACTTTTTAACTAATTAGATAAGAAAGAAAAGAAGGGAGTCAAAGGTTCAGCGTTGTTTATATTTTTGAATAAAACCTGTTTTAGGGGGGTATTTAGAGAGGGCCCAAATGGATTCAATGTGCCTTATGGAAATTATAAGAATCCAGAAGTAATAAATAAAGAGCATTTATTTAGATTTTCATAAGCAATACAATAAGTACATTTTATATGTGATGATTATTAAAACTCATTATCTATAGTATAAAAAGGTGATTTTGTATATTTAGACCCTCCATATTTACCTGAAAAGAAAGAATCATTTGTATAATATGATAAATTAGGATTTAATATGGATTAACATTTGAAATTGTTCAGTATAATACAGGATTTAACCTATAAAAATGTTAATTTCCTTTTAAGCAATTCGGATGTACCATTGATTCGCGAATAATTTGCCGATAAATAGTATAATATTGAATAAATTTTGTGTAAAAGAGCTATCAATTCAAAAAATCCCGAGAAAAAAACAATTGAAGTATTAATCAAAAATTATTGATTATCTTATATAATTAATTAAAATAGTCAATATCATCGCCAAATAGCACTTAAATATCATGTTCTTTGAAAATCTAATTAAGAACTTAATATTTTTTTTATTCACTTTATAACTTTTATTTCAGAAAAGTATTCACACATAAAACATACTCTATTTCCGCAATATCTTACAACATTATTTAATATTCTCTTTTTAAAGACGGGCAACTCCATAACTTTGTTTCTATAGAACCTTCAACACTTTGAGCTTTCTTTTCTACAATTATAATTATAGTTTTTTCTTATTTTTATATAATATATGCTTCATCGGGACATCGGAATAATTATATTTTATACTCTTTATTAATTAAAAGCTTTAATCCATTTTATTTTACAAATGTTATTGTTTTGTCTTTGTTATTATTTACGAATTTGTAATTATAAACGTGCTTAATTTTAGGTTCAATTTGTTGTTTTTGATATCCATTATCAATTAAAAAAATTTCATTATTAGTTATTTATTCAAACTATAAGCCATTTATATTGGTTTATTGTCCTCCTGCTTTACTTCCTTTATTAATTTTTGTTTCCATTAAATTTGTCTATATTATCAGTACTATTTCAATTTTTATCAGATATTCTAGATTTTTTACTTCCATATTTGATGTTATTCAATATATTATTATAATATATACATTAAATCGCGACATATATTATCCAGAGTTATTAGTTAAAAATGTAAATTATTATTGTTTAAACACTTTTTAACTTTATTATATTGTATTTATTGTCGCCAGGTTTCTATATATTCAATATATACAAAAATAATCAATATATGCGTAAAAATTCATGATTTATTTTTAGTTATTAAAATTAAATTATATTTTGCAACATTAATCATCAAAATATATAATAATGTTCTATAATTAAAATAAATAGTTTTTATATTATAACGCATAAATTATGGAAATGTATCATTGCCGATCTACCAGAATTAAGATAATGTTCAATAATATCAATGCGGCTTTATGAAACCTAAATCAAGGAACAAATTTTATTAATATATTTTTTCTATTAAGGCGCCATTTCTTCTGAGGCTACCAGATATTTATGTTAATTATGGTATTATTCATTGTTTTTTTACATAGTTGAGGACATTCATTGTAATTTTGCGTTCATAGTATCGCCGTTTTTTAATATAATTCTTATGTTTATAACTGTAATATAGGTTATTTAGTAATAATTTGTGATAACTATTATTTATTTATGCAAATGTTTTTGTTATATTATTCTACATTAAAGTTATACCAATTAATTAAATGAGCGCGATTTTATATTTAATTTTCTAAATTACTTGTAATCTTAGATATTTAGGATTTTAATTTACAAAAAAATTTTAAAAGTTTATTCATACCAATTATACACATTTTTTTAAAAGCTTTATTTAACAAAAGTATATAATATATTGCGCCAATAATTGATATCGTAAAAATATAACCTGATATTATTGACATTAAATTCACATATTTCTATTATTTTAATATTTATTTCGCGTATTTTTAATAATAGTATAATATATGCAGGTCTTATAAAATATAATACAAATGTAATGTAATTTGTCAATAATTATTTATCTTGCGGGCTCGAGTGTGTAAAGCGCTAAATAAATATTAGTTTTATGGAAAAAAATTATCATTATTTTATGACTTACACAAAAAAATAGCGGATTTCATATATGATAATGTAGCCGATTTCAAGACCGCCAATAATTTTAATTAATTAAGCGTTTATTTAAATTATTTTATCATTAATTTTGCCGACTTAATATTATCTATATCAAATTGTATATATTTATCAACATAAATTATATAGACTTTTTGAATACTTTATTAACATTATAATTCTATGGCCGTTTTGCAGTTATTGTACATAATAATATTACATTTTTCATATTTTTAAAATTTGCATTGTTTAATTTTGTATCATCGATTTCATAATATTTTTATTGACTCCTAAACTTGAATATAAAAATAAATTTAATTTAAAATAATTTATACCAGTTATATTTTGGATATATAGAAAGTGTGCGCAATTATTTGAGTTAATTATGATAAATTTAATAAAAAATATCGCTTAAACATTTGTGGCACATGAAGAGTACTATATATAGCAAAAAATATATAAATATAACAAAATAATATTCAATATGTGCTCTAATCATATTTCATTCGCGCTGTTATATTAAATGTAATATTTTTTTTAAAATAATCCACAAATAGAAAATATAATAAATTATAAAACAAAACTAACATCGCGACATAAAATAAATGAATAGTATATCCAGCTCTTCATAACAGAGTAAATAGTTTTCAGCTTTTAAACAAAAGTCTAAGTATCAGCATGTAAAAATGGAGGTGGGGTAGAGATTATTAATAATACAAAGGTATTAATTTACGGTGTACTATTTGTAGATTATATTTGCAGTGTATAGGTTATTTAATTGATGAATGTAGTTTAAAAGAGAAACTATATAGATTTTATTTCGTATTTTTTATAAAATAAATTATGACGGCCAAATAAGTATTTATAAACACGCGATAACAACCCCTATTTTATATAAATATAGCGAAATAAAAAAAAATTATTTCAATTCATCGTTTGTTTATAACTTAAAATAATAACCTATTGATATTCCCAGGCTAATTATTGTTGCTATAACGTTCGCGCCCCATATAATTGCGCGCAATATACACCACCCACCCCAAATAAACAATGACAATAGAATTTCCAAGCGGTTATCTAAAATACGAAAAAATATGCGTAGATATCTAAACTCATAATGATGTAATATTAAATATTGAAAATGATAGTATTTAGCTATTGTTTTTTTAAATAATTAGAAACTTTGCTGCAATATAATAGTTTGGCAAATGTGGAGGCGGTAGGGAGGGCAATTATTTATATGATAGAAGAAAAAACAATGTTTAAAAGTTAGGAATATGTGTGGTTATCATTATATTATTTAGTTGTGGTATGGTTCAAAAGCCTATGCGATCGGTATTATATATTAGTTATTAAGTAATTTTTGCTTTATAATATCGATTTAATTTTTAATTTCGGCAATAATATTATCATTAAGTAATGAATAATTGGGATTATGTGGCAAATTTTCTATATAATTTCTTAATATTTTTAACTTTTGTTCGTCGTAAAGGACCCAAATTTTTTTCTTTTTTAATTAACTAAAATCATTTTTATGTGTGGTATTAAAAGAAAAACTATTAATTTAAGGCAGATTTATATTGAGAAATGGCACAGTTGCAGCGTCTCTAATAAATTATGAACTAACGACATATTT
>Ga0194133_10009504_pt1 | contig 11120 bp, 18 predicted proteins | sample TA2KigOf40mmetaG_FD_155448 | JGI IMG/M metagenome (GOLD analysis project Ga0194133, IMG submission 155448) | Freshwater microbial communities from Lake Tanganyika, Tanzania - TA2015055 Kigoma Offshore 40m | ecosystem: Environmental > Aquatic > Freshwater > Lake | place: Tanzania: Lake...
AAATTACAATTGAAAAAAATGGAGCAAATGTTGCAATCTATAAAATTCCTTATGGAGCAAAATTATTTGCTAAGCACGATCAGGAAATTAAAAAAAATCAAAAACTTTGTGAGTGGGACCCTTATACTTTACCTGTAATAGCGGAAACTGAGGGCATTGCAAATTTTGTTGATTTAATTGAAGGCGCTTCAATCACAGATATAGTTGACGAAGCTACTGGAATATCCACAAAGGTAGTTTTAGACTGGAGATCTAAATCTAAAAATATTGATTTAAAACCGAGAATTACTCTTAGAGATAATAAAGGTAAGGTTGTAAAAAAAGCTGACGATAACGAGGCAAGATACTATCTTCTTCCAGAGACAATTCTTTCAGTCGAGGATGGCGATAAAATTAGTGCGGGAGATGTACTCGCAAGACTACCTAAAGCAACTTCAAAGACAAAAGATATAACCGGAGGTCTTCCAAGGGTCGCAGAATTATTTGAAGCAAGAAAGCCCAAAGATGGAGCAATAATTGCGGAAAATGATGGAAAAATAGAATTTGGAAAAGAAGTTAGAGGAAAATTAAAGATATCTATCAAATCTAAAAATGGTGAAGAGTCATCTTATTTAATTCCAAAAGGAAAGCAGATTAATTTTAATCCAGGAGAAGAAATTAAAAAAGGTGAATATTTACTTGATGGCAGTCCAGCACCACACGACATTCTTAGAATTCTAGGTGTTGAAGCGCTTTCTAATTATTTCATTGATGAAGTACAGGAGGTTTATAGATTACAGGGGGTTATAATTAACGATAAGCATATAGAGGTCATTGTTAGGCAAATGCTTAAAAAAGTTGAAGTTAAATCCTCTGGTGATACGCCATTTTTAGCAGGTGAAATTATCGAAAAAATGGATGCCGAAGATCTTAACAGCAAACTTAAAAGTGAAGGAAAAAAACAAGCTCAACTTGAACCAGTTTTATTGGGAATTACAAAAGCATCAATTCAAACTAAATCATTTATTTCAGCTGCCTCATTTCAAGAAACAACAAGAGTGTTAACAGAGTCAGCTATTAGAGGAAAAATTGACACACTTCATGGTCTTAAGGAAAATGTGATTGTTGGAAGATTAATTCCAGCAGGAACAGGTCATAGCACCTTTCAGTATTCAAAAGTTGCCCAAGAAAGAGATTTAGAACTTCAAAACACTAAGCTTAAGCAAGTTGAAAAAGCTCAAGCACCAGTAAAATAGTCTTTGTTTTTAAGGAGAATTTCTATTTAATTTTAGCTTGTAAATTTGACCTTTGCAGCTTTTTAAGTATTATGCGCCAACTTTTAAGGTAGCAAGTAAGATTTTTGATGTCTTAAACAACTACCGAACTAAGGCCTCCTTATTTCTTCCCTAAAAGTAATAAATTTTTATGCCAACGATAAATCAACTCGTAAGAAGAGGAAGAGAAAAACCAAAAGTTAGGAATAAAGTTCCTGCACTAGAGTCGTGTCCTCAGAAAAGAGGTGTCTGTACACGAGTCTATACTACCACGCCAAAAAAACCAAACTCGGCACTTCGAAAAGTTGCAAGAGTTAGACTTTCAAATGGATTTGAAGTTACAAGCTATATCCCTGGTGAAGGTCATAATTTACAAGAGCACTCTGTTGTTCTTATAAGGGGCGGAAGAGTAAAAGATTTACCTGGTGTTAGATATCATACTGTAAGAGGTGTTTTAGATACTCAAGGGGTGGCTAAAATGAAACAACAACGGTCTAAGTATGGAGCTAAAAAACCAAAATAAAATATGTCTCGAAGAAGAAAACAAACAAAAAGGGATGTGACACCAGACCCAGTTTATAAGTCTAAAGTTATAACAAAATTTATGAACTCTTTAATGTATGACGGGAAAAAAACTGTCGCAGAAAAAATTCTTTATAAAACTCTTGATATATTAAAAGTAAAAACAAAAGATGATCCAATTAAAATTTTTAATGATGCAATAAAAAATGTCAAACCAAATCTTGAGGTAAAATCTAGAAGAGTTGGAGGAGCAACTTATCAAGTTCCAGTTGATGTAAAAGCTGATCGAGCACAAGCTTTATCTATACGTTGGATCATTGACGCTGCAAGAAAAAGAACTGACAAAAGTATGTACGATAAACTTGTAAAAGAATTAATTGACGCCGCATCTAATAAAGGTTCAGCAATTAAGAAAAGAGAGGATACACATAAAATGGCAGAGTCCAACAAAGCTTTTGCTCATTTCAGATGGTAATTCTATGAACGATAAATACCCTATTGAAAAATATCGAAATATAGGAATCGCAGCTCACATTGATGCTGGAAAGACGACTACAACAGAGCGCATTTTATACTATACGGGTAAAGCACATAAAATTGGAGAGGTTCATGATGGTGCTGCTACGATGGACTGGATGGAGCAAGAACAAGAAAGAGGAATTACAATTACTTCAGCTGCAACTACCTGCTTTTGGAAGGATCATCGAATAAATATCATAGACACACCAGGACATGTGGATTTTACTATCGAAGTTGAGCGGTCTTTGAAAGTTTTAGATGGCGCAGTTGCTGTATTTGATGGAGTAGCAGGAGTTGAGCCTCAATCTGAGACTGTTTGGCGTCAGGCCGACAAATATAAAGTTCCAAGAGTTTGCTTTGTAAATAAATTAGACAGGACTGGAGCTAACTTTTTCATGTGTGTGGACATGATAAAAGAGAGATTAGGCGCAGATCCTGTTGTCATGCAATTACCTATTGGTATTGAAAATACATTTAAGGGTGTTGTTGATTTGGTCAAAATGAAAGGGGTTATTTGGCAAGATGAGTCACTTGGAGCAAAATTTGATTATGTTGAAATCCCTCAAGATCTCAAACAACAAGCTGATAAATATAGAAAAGAATTAGTAGAAAAAGTTGTTGAGCAGGATGAAAAGATTATGGAGAATTATCTCAACGGTAAAGATCCCAGTGAAGATGAACTAAAGAGGTGTATAAGAAAAGGAACGATTAATTTTTCTTTTGTGCCTGTTATTTGTGGTGCTGCTTTTAAAAATAAAGGAGTTCAACTTATTCTGGATGCTGTTGTTGATTTTTTACCAAGCCCAAGAGACGTTGGCCAAATTGAGGGAAATATACCGAGTAGTGATGAAAAAGCAGTAAGAAAATGTAATGATAAAGAACCCTTTTCATCTTTAGCATTTAAAATAGCAAACGATCCTTTTGTAGGCTCAATTACATTCATTAGAATTTATTCAGGTACATTAAATTCGGGTATAGCAGTTTTAAATTCTACAACAGGTCGAGAAGAGAGAATTGGAAGAATGCTTTTAATGCATGCAAATAACCGTGAGGATATTAAAAATGCATCTGCAGGCGATATCGTTGCACTTGCGGGTCTTAAAAATACAATTACCGGTCATACTTTGTGTGACAAAAATAATCCTATAGTTCTTGAGCCAATGGATTTTCCGGATCCAGTCATTGAAATTGCAGTTGAACCAAAAACTAAAAACGATCAAGAAAAAATGGGAGAGGCACTCAATAGATTAGCAAAAGAAGATCCTTCTTTTAGAGTTTCTACTGATAATGAGTCAGGTCAAACTATTATTAAAGGAATGGGGGAATTACATCTTGAAATAATAGTAGATAGAATGAAAAGAGAATTTAAGGTTGAGGCTAATATTGGAGCTCCTCAAGTCGCATATAGAGAAACAATTATTGGATCCGCAACATTAGAATACACGCATAAAAAACAAAGTGGAGGCGCAGGTCAGTTTGCTAAAGTAAAGCTTGCAGTCGAACCTCTTACCCAAGGTCAAGGCAGAGTTGTAGAAAATTTAATTAAGGGTGGAGCAATCCCTCGAGAGTTTATTCCTGGAGTTGAAAAAGGGATTTTAAGTGTAGCTGACTCTGGAGTTTTGGCTGGTTTCCCACTTTTGGATTACAAAGTACAGATTTTAGACGGATTACACCACGAAGTTGACTCTAGTCCTTTAGCTTTTGAACTGGCAGGTAGATATTGTTTTAGAGAACTTTGTCTTAAGGCTAATCCAAAATTACTAGAACCTATAATGAAAGTAGAAGTTGTAACTCCTGATGATTATATGGGGGATGTTATAGGTGACTTAAATTCAAGACGCGGTCAAGTTGGCTCAACAGACAAAAGAGGAAATGCAACCGTTATTAATGCAATGGTTCCACTTGCTAATATGTTTGGTTACGTGAATTCACTACGATCAATGTCTCAAGGAAGAGCTCAATATACAATGCAGTTTGATCATTACGAACGTGTTCCTCAAAATGTTCAGGATGAAGTAACAAAGAAAATGGCTTGATATGGAAAAACAAAATATAAGAATTAAGCTTAGAGCATATGATCATAAAGTTTTAGATCAGTCGACAATTGAAATTGTAAATACTGCCAAAAGAACGGGAGCCCAAGTTAAAGGTCCTATACCTCTGCCGACAAAAAAAGAAATTTTTACGGTCTTACGTTCGCCTCACATTGATAAAAAAAGTAGAGAACAATTTGAAACAAGAACACATAAAAGGCTAATCGACATCTTAGATCCAACTCCTCAAACTGTTGAGGCATTGATGAAATTAGATTTGGCTTCTGGTGTAGATGTAGAGATTAAAATTTAAATATGAGTTTAGGATTAATAGGCAAAAAATTAGGCATGACCAGAAGATTTTTTGAAAATGGACAATCGGTGCCTGTTACCGTCCTTCATGTAGAACCTGGAAAAGTAATTGATATTATCAAAAAAAATCAAAGAGGTTACAGCGCAATACTTGTTGGTTTTGGAAATGTTAAAAATTCAAAATTAACAAATTCCATGAAAGGCTTTTTTGTAAAAAGATCTTTAGAACCTAAAAAAATATTAAAAGAATTTAGGCTTATAACAGATAGTGAATTGAAGCCTGGAACTGACGTAAACCTTGGAATTTTAAGGGATGTAAATTTTGTGGATATTCGGTCTAAGACTATTGGTCGAGGTTTTGCAGGAGTTATGAAAAGACATAATTTTGCAGGCATGAGGGCTACGAGAGGTGTATCAATTTCCCATAGATCTCATGGTTCAACCGGACAAAGACAGGATCCTGGAAGAGTTTTTAAAGGAAAAAAAATGGCTGGTCATATGGGTAATAAATACAGGTCTATTGCAAGATTAGAGGTTGTTGAGACTGATCTAGAAAAAAATTTACTTTATGTAAAAGGTTCAGTTCCTGGATCAAAAAACCAGATAGTAGAAATTAATAAATCCGTAAAAGAAAGAACAAAAAGAACAATTAAAGATAAAATACAATTATTCAAAGAAGAATTGGCGGAGGGATTAAAAGAAAAAACTACAAAAAAAGAAAAAAGCTCTGAAGTTAAAAAAGATACAAAACAAGCTCAAGTAGTAGAAAAAAAGAAATAATTTTATGAAGATAAATGAAATAGGAATTGATGGAAAAAAGACATCAGAAATAAGTGTTTCAGATAAAGTTTTTTCTCTAAAACCAAGAAAAGATATTATTAAGACTGTAGTAGATTGGCAAATTAGCAGATTTACAAAAAAAACTGGACATACACTAACACGAAGATTTGTTTCGGGATCAGGAAAAAAATTAGGACCACAAAAAGGATCGGGAAATGCAAGACACGGGAGCGTTACGGCACCAATATTTGTAGGTGGTGGTATAGCACACGGACCTAAAGCAAGAGGCAATAATAGAGTTAGAAAATTGAATAAAAAAGTTAGAAAACTTGGTTTGATACATGCATTATCATCAAAAGTTCAAACTAAACAAATAAATATATTATCAAATAAAGATTTTAAAAATTTTAAGTCTAAAGACTTTAGTTCTTTTCTAAAGAAGATCGAAAGCAAAAGTACTTTGGTTATATATGACAAAGAAAAATCTGAAGAGATTTCTATTAGGAATTTAAAAAATATTAAAAATTTAAAAAATATTCCTGAGATTGGTGCAAATGTTTTTGATATTTTAAAATATCAAAATATTCTTTTTACAAATTCCTCAATAAAAAAACTTGAAGAAAGATTATCTAAATGAAAGTAGATAATTTTATGTATGATATTATTATTGAGCCTGTAATTACCGAAAAATCCACGAATATTAGCACTCAGAACAAAGTAGTTTTTAAAGTTGCTCCGTTTTCAACCAAAAGAAATATTAAAAAAAGTGTGGAAAAATTATTTAAAGTAAATGTTATTAAAATTAACACAATCAACCTTAAGGGAAAAACAAAGTTTGTTAGAGGTAAAAAAACTATTACTTCTGGTTATAAAAAAGCAATTATCACTTTAAAAAAAGGTCAGTCCATCGATCTAACAACAGGAATATAATATGGCATTAAAATCCTATAAACCTTATACAAAATCAACCAGAGGAACAATTATTTTAGAAAGAGCAAGTCTTTGGAAGGGTAAACCAATAAAAAAACTTACATCAGGATTAAGAGGGTCAGTTGGTAGAAATAATAATGGCCACATTACTTCAAGACATAGATCCATGGGTCATAAAAAGAAGTATAGACTTATAGATTTTAAAAGAGATAAATTTGACATGGCAGCAACAGTTAAAAGATTCGAGTATGATCCATACAGAACCTCAAACATCATGTTAGTTGAATATGAGGATAAATCTTTAAGTTATATGATTGCGCCTGAAGATATTAAAATTGGATCTAAGATTTATTCTGGCCGAAAGAAAGATATAGAAGTTGGAAATTGCATGCCTTTAATTGATATTCCTCCTGCAACTTTAGTGCATAATGTTGAAATGACCCCTGGAAAAGGTGGTCAGATTGCAAGGTCCGCTGGGTCTTCAGTTCAAATTATGAGTCACGATCAAGGTTATACCATTTTAAGACTAGCATCAGGAGAAGTTAGAAAAGTTCAAAGTTTATGCAAAGCTACCATTGGCATAGTTTCAAATTTAGATCAAAAAAATATAAAAATAGGAAAAGCTGGAAGAAGCAGATGGTTAGGTGTTCGACCATCGGTTCGAGGTATTGCAATGAACCCCGTTGATCATCCTCATGGTGGTAGAACTAACGGTGGAAGGCATCCTGTAACACCTTGGGGTTTAAAAACTAAAGGTAAAAAAACAAGAAAAAATAAGAGAACAAATAAATTTATATTATCAAGAAAGAAAAAAAGGACAGTTAATTAGAATTTATGACTAGATCTATTTGGAAAGGACCTTTTGTTGAGCTTAGTTTGTTAAAAAAAGTCCAAAAGCACAAAGACCAAAATATTAAAAAACCAATAAGAACTTGGTCAAGAAAATCTACAATTATACCTGAGTTTGTTGGTCATACATTTGACATACATAATGGTAAAAAATTTTTTTCAATCCTTATTTCTGAAGAAATGGTTGGGCATAAGTTAGGAGAATTTTCCCCAACAAGACAATTTTTTGGGCATACTCCGGCTGACAAGAAAGCTGCAACAGAAACAGCAACTCCAAAGAAAGAAGAGAAAAAATAATTTATGACTTTAGTTAAAGCTATATATAAAAATTTACGATCAAGCCCTAGAAAAGTTAACAATATTTTAAAAAGTATAAGAGGAAAAAAAGCTAGTCTTGCAATGCGAGATTTAGAATTTTTAAATAAACGAGTTTCAAATGAAATTAAGAAAACTTTGAAGTCAGCAATTTCGAATGCTGAAAACAATAATCAGTTAGATATTGATAATTTAATCGTTAAAGAGGCATACGTCGGAAAAGGAATAACTCTAAAAAGATTTATGGCCAGAGCAAGAGGTAGAGCTAGTGGAATTAAAAAACACTACAGCAATCTTACAATAGTAGTTTCAGAAAAGGCAAAAAAAAACATTGAAACAGAGGTTAAAAAATAATGGGCCAAAAAGTGAATCCGATTGGACTTAGATTAAATATTAATAAAAACTGGAATTCCTTGTGGTTTGCAAAGAAAAAAGAATATGGACAATATTTAATTGAAGATTTTAAAATAAGAAAATACATAAGAAATAATCTAAAAAATTCTGGCATCTCTAAAATTTTTATAGAGCGACCAACAAAAAAATGTATTGTAACTATTTTTACTTCAAGACCAGGCTTTGTTATTGGTAAAAAAGGATCAGATATCGACAAAATTAAAACAAATCTTTCAAAAATCTCAACTTCAGAAATATCTGTAAATATTAAAGAAATTAGAAAACCTGAATTGGATGCATATCTAGTTGCAGAAAATATTGCTCAGCAGCTTGAAAAAAGAATTGCTTATAGAAAGGCTATGAAAAGAGCTATGCAGTCAACACTTAGACTTGGTGCAAAAGGTATAAAAGTTACTGTTGCTGGACGATTAGCTGGAGCTGAAATCGCCAGAACAGAATGGTTAAGAGAAGGCAGTATCCCTTTACATACTTTAAGAGCAGAAGTTGATTATGGTGAAGCAGAAGCTGAAACTACTTATGGAATTATTGGTGTTAAAGTTTGGATTTATAAAGGAATGATTTTTGAAAAGGATAAAAAAAAAATTGATGATAAAGAAGTAACAACAAATAAGGAATTAAATAATGCTACAGCCAGCAAGAACTAAATTCAGAAAAGCCTTTAAGGGAAAAATACATGGAATATCCCATAGAGGAAGTACATTAAATTTTGGAACTTTTGGATTAAAGGCAATTGAGCCTAATCGTTTAACTGCAAAAGAAATTGAAGCAGCAAGAGTGGCATTAACTCGTCATATGAAAAGAGCTGGTAGAGTGTGGATGAGGATATTTCCAAATATACCTGTTACTAAAAAACCAATTGAAGTTAGAATGGGAAAAGGAAAAGGTGGTCTTGAGTATTATGTATTTAGAGTAAAGCCAGGAAGAATATTGTTTGAAGTAGACGGAGTAGATGAAGCTACAGCGCGTGAAGCTTTCAGTAGAGCACAATCAAAGCTATCTGTAAAAACTACATTTGTTAAACGGTTAGGTATTCAATAATGAAAGTAAACGAAATAAAAAAACTAAGTAAAGAACAGTTATTTTCTGAGCTCGATAAATTAAAGAGAGAGCAATTTAACATTCGATTTAAAAAAAAAAGCGGACAAATTTCTAATACTGCAAGTATTAAAAATGTAAGGAGAACTATAGCAAGAGTTAAAACTTTTATAAACTTAGGTAGTAAAAAAAATGGTTAAAAAAGTATTAAAAGGCAAAGTAGTAAGCGATAAAAGCAACAAAACAATTGTTGTTGAAGTAAGCAGACGTTTTATTCATCCAAAATTTAAAAAAGTGATTACAACTTTTAAAAAATATCATGTTCATGATGAAAATAATAATTTTAAGATTGGCGACCAAGTTTCAATTATTGAAAGCAAACCTATTTCAAAATTGAAAAGATGGACTGTGTTGGAGGAAAAAAGATAATGATACAGGTTCAAACAGAACTACAGGTAGCAGATAATACGGGAGCAAGAATAGTAGAATGCATTAGAGTTTTAGGAGGATCAAGAAGGAGATATGCAACTATCGGAGATATAATTGTAGTTTCTATTAAAGACGCCATTCCTAAGGGAAAAGTTAAAAAAGGGGATGTTCATAAAGCTGTAATAGTTAGGACAAGAAAAGAATTAAAAAGAGTAGACGGAAGTTCGATAAAATTTGATGCTAATGCTGCTGTTTTGGTTCAGCCAAATGGAGAGCCTATTGGAACAAGAATATTTGGCCCTGTAACACGTGAATTAAGAAGTAAAAATTTTATGAAAATTATATCTTTAGCTCCAGAGGTACTATGATTAAATTAAAAATTAGAAAAGGAGATAATGTTAAGGTTATTTCTGGCGATGATAGAGGAAAAGAAGGAAATGTAATCAGAGTTTATCCAGCTGCTAATAAACTTGTAGTTAAAGGTATTAATTTAAAGAAAAAACATCAAAAGCCTACAAAAGAAAAAAAAGGTGGTATTGTATCCATAGAGAATCCAATTCATCTTTCAAATGTAATTAAGTTACAATCAGCTAAAATTGCAAAAGATCAGAAGAAAGAATTGATTAAAGATGATTCTAAAAAAGAAAATAAGGAAAAGCAAAAAGATAAAGAGGTTATTTCATCAAAAAAAATTAATGAAAAAAAAGAAAAGAAGAAAAAAACACTAACTAAATCAAAAAGTAAAAAATGAAACTTATTCCAAGATTAAAAGATAAATATTTAAAAGAAATTTCTCCAAATCTTCTTAAAAATTTATCTTTTAAGAATAAGATGCAATCACCAAAACTATTAAAAATTGTTCTTAATATGGGCTTGGGTTTAGATGCAACAGATAATAAAATATTAAAAAGTGCAGAAGATGATCTGGCCGTTATAGCTGGACAAAAACCGCAAATAACTAAATCGAAGAAATCTATTTCAAATTTTAAAACAAGGGTTGGTATACCACTAGGTTTGAAAGTAACATTAAGAAAAGACAGGATGTATTTTTTTTTAGACAGACTAATTAATATTGCTTTGCCAAGAATAAAAGATTTTAAGGGATTAAACCCAAACAGTTTTGATGATAACGCGAACTATAGCTTTGGAATTAAAGAGCACATTATTTTTCCTGAAGTTAATTTTGATAAAGTAGATAAGATCAGGGGTCTAGATATAACAATCGTAACTTCATCAAAGGATAAAGTGGCATCTAAAATGCTATTAGATAGTTTTAATTTTCCATTTGCAAAAGGTCAGATTGTTACTGCTGAAAAAATAAACAAAGAAATGAAAAAAGAAATAAAAAAGGAGCTTAATTAAATGGCAAAAAGAAGTTCTATTGAAAGAAATCTTAAAAGGGTGAAAATGGTTTCAAGGTTCAAAAATAAAAGAGAAAAATTTAAAAAAATTATTATGAATAAATCATTACCTTTAAACGAAAGGTTTCAAGCAAGTCTACAACTATCAAAAATTCCAAGAAATTCTGCAAAAAGTAGAATTAAAAATAGATGTGAAATAACAGGTAGATCTAGAAGTTATTATCGAAAACTTAGAATGTCTAGGATTGCTTTAAGAAAACTTGCATCTAGCGGACAAATTCCTGGAATGACAAAGGCTAGCTGGTAAAGGAGAAGAATTATGAAAATTTTAGATCCAATAGGCGATATGATTACTAGAATTAGAAATG
>Ga0194133_10009505_pt1 | contig 11119 bp, 21 predicted proteins | sample TA2KigOf40mmetaG_FD_155448 | JGI IMG/M metagenome (GOLD analysis project Ga0194133, IMG submission 155448) | Freshwater microbial communities from Lake Tanganyika, Tanzania - TA2015055 Kigoma Offshore 40m | ecosystem: Environmental > Aquatic > Freshwater > Lake | place: Tanzania: Lake...
ATCATAAGTTTTACTAATCAATCAGGGCCAACCAATCAGGATTGCTTATTGTTACAAAAGTTTACAGAAAAATAAACACTAAAAAGCCCCTAGTACAGATGCACTAGGGGCAGTTAGTTATATTCAGTCGAGATAGATTCTCGCCTCGTTGTTCAACTCCTGCAAAGTGTAGATGAAGCCGTGGCGCCTGAACATTTGCAGAATTGATGGCTCTTTGTGCTCGTAGAGCACCTTATTAGCGAAGCGGGGGAGATCTTTAAGGGGAGAAACTAACAGCCAGGGAATGCCCCAGTTGATAAGGTGATAGAAATGGAAGTTGTCGCGGGCTTCCTGTAAGGAATCAAGCAAATCAATCATCTGGGTTTGGGCTTTCATGGGTCTGTCCGTGTTGGGTTGTTGAGTGTTAGAAACGGGCCGCGTGTGCGGCCCTAGTTGTAGAACTTAGAGAGCCACCAAATACTGGCTGGCCGCCCAGGTCCATGCCTGAGCCGATTCGTACTCTCTGGCAAAGCGCCCATCAGGGCTGCCCACATACAGCCGGGCCCGCTCAGCGGCACAGTTGGCCAGGTTGATGCAATCGAGCAGGCTCATATCGATCATCGTGAGATCATCGCATAGCCATTCAGGGGTGCGGCCGGCTGCGATCTGAGAGAGGATGGTGCGGCGGTTCATCATGGGTCGTGCCCTTGTTGACCTCTTAATCATACAGCATCGGCGGCCGTTCTGGCCATTCGTTACATAATGACACAATGTTGACGGGCCACCCGTGGCCGCCTATAGTGTGGAGGTACTGAAGGGCTTGCCCCATGAAAGCATTCTTTCTGGCTTCTGCGTTCTCCTGTGGTGCGGCCCTGGCTGGCATCTTGTACGCCACCAGCATCGCTAGCCCAGCGATTCAATCGTCGAAGCTTGATACGTTGGGCGCCTACTGTGAAGCCGGCCAGGCTGAAGCCTGCCAACTGCTAGTTGCTGAGACTGGTGGGCAGTGTGCAGGGCCCGAGGGTTCTGGCTGCCGCTATGGCCTGGACATGAAGTAATGTTACAATCGGTGGGGTAGTACAAAGATACTCCCCCACCCCGATTTTTCACCTTTAATCCTCTGACAGACCCCTTTCAAAATGGCGCACAAAATCCAAAACCGAGTTTACAATTGTATTCCAACTTTAGTCTTAATTATGTTATATGTAATGATGAGTGTGAATGTAGTTGAAGCGAGGGAGAGGGGGGAGCAGAAGTGGAGGAGTTGTTGGGTGACGAGTGGAGTGAAGAAGGTCAGGGTAAGGTGTTAGAGAGGTGATGAAGGGTGATAAGGATATAGGAGAGGATAGGGAGGCCTAGTAGAGCGGATGATATAGCGATACGGATTTCATGATGACGAATTTGAGTATTAATTTGATTAATGACCCAAGAGTAAGAGGGGGAGGGTTCTTGGATTGGGTTTAGATCAGGATCAAGTCTACGGGATTGAGGATTGGAGGTCATCAGATGGATTAAGCGAGGGATTTAAAGTAATCACGTTGATGAGGTGTAAGGAGGGGTAAGATTTTCAGGAGTAATTTTTTAGAATAATCAAAGCCAAGGGAGGCATCCATTTGGCGAAGGATTTGTGTTATAGCGATAGGAGATTTAGCTTGAATAGAGAGGAGGAGGGATAGTGGTAAGAGGAGGGAGGTATTCATTGAGGGGAGGGTCCACGCCGGCGGGATTGAATAAAGGGGAGGATAGAGGAGGGATTAGCGATAGCGGATTCAAGGGCAGCTCTACCGAGTTCAGAGATAGAGATAGAGAGGGAGTTAGCGAGGGAGGCAGTATTAGAGCGAATTAATGTATCGCGAGGGGAGTTATTAGTAGTAATAAGGATAGCTGTGTTAGAGCGCTGTTTGCGTGAGTTCATATTAACAATTGAAAGTAACAATATAATTATACCATATAGGGGGAATAATATAGGAAAACTAATCAATGACTTAAGTAGAAGCAGTTATAAATGGAATACTAGGGGTGATTATTCAGGAAGACCGTGGCTGTATTAAATACTGCTTTAGGTTGGGTGAATGGTGATGTTGAGAGGATATTGATAGCTGTTGGGGTATGGATTGGACCGTATACTTTGCATGAAGCGACAGTATGTTGCAATCAGCTAGGTTTAACTAGTCCTACAATGGTGAATAGAGTAAGGACATTAGTAACGCAGTATGAGGCAGCATGTACAGCTCAAAGGGAAGCGAATGTTGGGGCTAATGCTGGGAGGGTTTTACGGAAGGCGGATGTGTTGGAGTGGGATACAGAGAATGGTGGGACAGCACATGAGGGGGCAACAAGGGAGAGAGCAAGGTGTCAGGAGGAATTAGTTCAAATATTTGGAGCGTGTCCAATTTTATCTGTTAAAGGAACAGATGCTGTTACTGCTCTTTATAGATCATGAAAACGCATCCTGAAATGCCCGAATCGATTAATGAAATCATTGGCTTTGTAAATAGAGAAGAGATGATTGATGTATGGTGTACAAATTGTAAGGCATTTCGTAAGGCAAATGCAAAGTATGCAAAATATTTAAACGGAGAGATTAGTAGCTGTAGACATTGTAGGGATTGAATAATACAGGATATTGGGATGTATTATTTTTAATAGTGATTGGTGTCACTATTGTAGGTTTATTAGTACAATGGCATTTTATTGAGGAGTGTTATTTAGGGTATTCAAGAAATCCCAAAGTAAAACATCCTGAATTAAATCATGTTAATGCAGGAGACTCTTTGATGTCTGTGCAATTAAGAGATGAAGATATGAATGAATTACAAAAGAAGGTATTACAATTAAAGATGAGAGAATTATTTGAGGAACCGAGTCGATATGAGGATGAGGACGAAGAAGAATGGTGAGAGAATAACGCAACAAAAAAGGATTGGCATTAATAATCCACGGAGGGAGTGTATAGGAGTTGAGGGAGCTCAACCAATTCAATAGAGGTAGAAGTTGGAGCAGACATAAGTCTCATAATGATGCGTGTTTTATCGTGTTCTGATAATTCGCCTGTTTGCATCCACTTAAGGGTTGACAGGGTGATTGGATCACTTGATTTCATGGGATGAGGGCGAAGAAGAAATGCACAAGATCAAAAGATGTGCAAAGGTAGGACTTGAATAAGACAGATTGAACTGCCTGTACAAGTCAACCGGTTCCTTTGAGCACTCAGGTTAGGGTATGAGGACAAGGGTTTCAAGGTTTCTTTGGGATCATTTTATTTTTAAAAATATTTAAGATTTTAATGGTTGCCAGTTAACAGGGGTTGCGTACTGTACTGCGGGACGAGCCGGGCCACCGCCAACCCGGTGGCTTTTTCTTCCCACAACCGTGTTACTTAAGGAGAGGGTCGAGATGAGCAAGGACAACCTGTTGATCAGCTACACAACGACAGAGAATAGGATTCATGGATTGGAGGACTCAATTTGTGATTATAAGTTGCAAATTGAAATTGATCCAAGTGATATGTCAGCGTATCAACTGTTTGGTATATTCGAGAAGCTTTTATATGTACTCGGTTACAGCGAACATTCAATTGTTAATGGAGCATGTAATCTAGCTTTCAATGATATGCGTGATATAGAGTTGATGAATGAGATGTGTGAAAAGTATGGATTGTTCAGTGGGCCAAAGCAAGCAGAACGATCCAAAAAGCATAAAAAGATGCATAATTCTGTAAACTATAAGAGCGAATCAAACTAAGGTTATGAACCAGTTTGAATATTTATTTGGACATGCGATACCAACTGGTTGGCAAACGGTTCGATCTACATTTAATGTATGGAAGGATTTGATGACTAATAATTTTGATGGTTATAAGTTACTAAAGGACGATGATCCTTTTAAGGAATGTTATGAATGGTTTTGGCAACTTCTTGGGGAAGATAATGTAATTCCAAAATCGTTTCTAGAACATTTACAGGAAATTATCAGGAGAATTGATGCTGGTGAGGAGAAATTGATTTATTTTAATTTAGATGATGATAAGACCTTTGAGCAAATAATGGAGTGTGAGTCAAATGGGAATGTTTGATTATTTCTACTCATCCTATGATTTAGGTAGTGAGTTCACTAATGTCGAGTGTCAGACAAAGGATATCGATGATTGGATGTGTGGGACAATGAGCTTTTACTGGCTTGATCCTGCCGGCCGGCTATTTGAAACAACGTATAATAAGACCCATGAATTTGAGAAGATAAAAGAAGGTGACCCGAAATATTCTTACAAAAGTCCCATGTTTAATTTCCAATGGATACCTACCGGAAAGCATGGTATCGTGAAGCCCTGTCGACTGACAAAGTATATACATGTTTATCCAGCGGTATTCAAAGGACAATGGAAGAACTGGCCGGAACTTAAAATACATTTCCTGGATGGTAAAATGATGGGGTATACCAGGATTAGCAAGTATGAACATCATAAAAATTCAACACATTGAAGATTTTGGCGAAGATTATTACATCCGACTACTGACTGTTGGCAAATACAGCCTTGTAACATTTATTTTTTCATGGAGTAACTGGTCATCTGGGCCGTATTTTCAAATCGCGGGTGGATTAAATAGCATTTTTTATGCAATGTTTTGGATTGGACGACTTGGGTTGGAGGTCAGAATCCTTGATCAAGATTACCGTATTAAGAATTAATTAAGATCTCTTGAGTGTGTCTGGGTTCGCGTAAAAAACCCGCCCCTAGCGGGATACCAGCATATATTTAGCTTGATTCTTTAAAAATCAATGTCCGCCCAAGCACCAAAAAAGCTAAAAAATCCGCGCAAACAGATTGGCGCCGAGATTTTAAGTCGTTTACCAACTTACCGTTTTGAAAATGAAGGCCAGGTTCCTGTTACCTGTGCGAGGATGCATGTTAAATTAGAAAAAATCAAGTCACCAGCCATAATAATAATACGCAGAAATAAGCACACGATTGATCGTTTTTATTTATCAAAAAATGGGATGTTTAGTGCAGATTACGCCGAGTACAATTATTTTAATTTTTTTGAATTAAGGGAATTATTACAAAAGCTAGTTCAACAGGGTGAGATTCGAGCTGAACTGCAACAACATTGCATCTTATCATTAGCAAATCATGTATATGAGAAATATAATTATGAATTCGCGTGGGTATAGTTAAAATTTATCTTCATTTCTGGCTAGCATATAGCCAATTACAATCCCGCAGGTTAGGGCAATAGTCATATAAAGAAATTTTGCTACCGAGTCAATCAACTCAGAGTAAGGGATAGAGTGCATACGTGGTTCAGCTAACCTTTATAGTATGTGGTAAGATAACAAGGCATGCATCAATCTTGATTGTGGAGATCGCAGGAGATGACACTAGAAGTTATTGAGACTGAAACAGGATTCGAAGTTACTTGGGATCCGGATGATCCCGTGGAGAGTGTTTTCAACGATTGGAGTGCAGAAGATTTTATGAGAATTGTTCTTGAATATGCAAATTCTGTGATTGAAGATCACAATAGTAAGATTGATGAGACTCAACTTGAGACAGATTTTATGGCAAAATAAATTACGTTCATTCGCTATTTGCGAATAGCGAACGGAAGTAAGCCGACGCGGAACGGGTCGTTCATCGGGTAACCGACGCAAACGCCGACTGAAGGAACGCTCTTTAACCTCGTTAGGGAGATCCTGTCATGTCAATTGCAACGTATCGCGGTGTCAAATATGACACTGATATTCCTAAACAGGAATATGCACGATGGTGGAATAAGATCCATCACGACGCTTCCAAGCATCTTGTGTACCGTGGGCTAGGCTATCGTCCAGTTCAGACATCACAACAGTCGTAATGCCACTTCTAAAACGATGGGAAAGGCCGTCAGAAGGCCCTAGGCGTAATGACAAAAGCCGTCAGGCCTCAGCACGCTTAAGGCAAATCAAAAAGGCCACAAAGACCCAAATGAAGCGGCTCCGGGAACGGGGCCGTTTTTATTTTAAGGAGCGCTCCCCGGATTCGAACCGGGCTTTCCAGGCTATGTGCCTGGCGTGAACCTTCCACTTAAGCGCCTTGGAGCGATTACATTATACCAAAATCTTGAAGTTGTTTGCGGACAAGATTCCAAGAAATTGGTGTGTAATTGATATTTTCTACACAAACATTAAAGTAACGTGGATCAGGTAGCCCTGTTTTTTCTTCTGGCACAAGACGGAAATGTAAATGCCCGTGAATATTTGCGCTATATCGCTTCAAATTGACAGGATGAATTGGAATATGAGTCAATATGGCTTTGTCAAGGTAATGACAGCCACGGATATCTTTAAAATATGGTAAATAATCTCCAATTTTAAAAATATCATGATTGCCTCTAATAAGAATCTTTGTACCATTTAACTTTGCAAGCCACTTTAATGAATGTCTGGGTATGGCAACATCGCCAAGCATGTAGACCTTATCTTTTTCTGTTACGGTTCGATTCCAATTATCAACCAGGGCTTGATTCATTTCTTCTACATCATTCCAAGGCCTTAGGGGAGATCCGTCGTCACGACAAAACTTACACACATTAGTGTGACCAAAATGAGTATCAGAGATTAAAAATGTTTCAGCCATAGGCTTATTCTACCACCATCGGCAATCTAGCCTAGGGTTTTTATTAGGCATGGCAAGTCCGCTTTTAGAATTTGCAAATGCCTATGTGCTAATTACAACTTCTGATACAGTTCATAGAAACGAGGAAGGCAGGTTTTATGTTAACGAAACGGCCTATAAAGTAGTTAGAGCATATATGCAAAGAGTTCAATATACGGGCGTTACATCAGGATCAAGAAAGATTCCACTAGCCTCAGAACTAAATGGTGAGATGCTGCCGGGCGCTAGCGGTGATGAATTCTACTATCGTGGATATGCATTAGAATATACAACGCTTCTTAATACTGCGCCATTTCTGACTAATAATTTAGAAAGTTTGCCTTTTGTCCAAATCACGGGGACTGAAACATTTTTAAGACCGCAAAAGGAAGTAAAATTTAGATTTGGTACTCAAGCCCCAATGAAAGCCACAATTCAGAGATCGAATGGTAAGTTTGGCGGTGAAGGCATTGATCAAATTATCTATGAATCAATTGGTGGAGTTGAATTTCAGCTCACAGGTGCAGAGGTTTTAAACTAATGGCCAAAGGCTTTGATAAAGTCATTAAAAACCTGAACGATCTTGAAAAAAGTTTAAGGCTAATATCAAAAGTAAAATCTGCCAAGGTAACTATAGCGTTCAACTTTTCGGTTGATATTCTTGATACAGTACAACAGTTAAAGAAAGCAATTGATATTATGGAGAAAAAATCAAAGAATTTAGAAGAAGCTCACCATCTTGCAATGGAGGTGGTTGCGTTAAAACTAAAAAAAGCCTTAGATGCTGCAATGGATGCAGAGGTATGGCAATGGATCGATGATACAAGAGATATTATTGATACTGGTGCATTGAAAAATTCAGGAAGAGTCACTTACAATCGCTCATCAAGAAGTCTTTCAATTTTGTATGCAGAGGAGTATGCAGGAATTGTTCATTATGGTGGATATATAAAGTCAGGATACAACGCAGATGTACAAATTTATTATCCAGCACGCCCATGGATCGAATCAACAATTAGGGGTGAAAATGGCATACAGAAGTTTCCGATTGGCGAAATTTATTTGACTGAATTTAAGAAACACATTTAAGGTTGGCATACTATTGGGCTGCAGTTTCCATATGAAATCTCTTCCCTTTGTTGTCAAGCCCAAGAAAGTTTTTTCTAAAGTACAATTGGGCAATGAATCCATCGGGATTTTTGAGATTGAGAAGCGAGGTTATTTAACAGTAAGCGAAAAAAGTTTTGTTGACTCTGTGATGCAAGGCAGCGATGCCGTGACATTAATCGTTGCACTTGCTACTCGCATTGGATCAAAAACTAATCATACTATTGAGGATACTTACAAAGCAATCATTGCTGCGATTCAAGGTGGCGATATTGATGCTTATGCAGAAAGAATCAAGGAGGATTATCAAGCAGAGCTAGCGGACATTGTCGGACAGATGGGTGACTCTGTGCAACGCAGAGCTCTTGCGGCGGCTACAGTCATGATCAAATCAAGAGTTGATCCCGAATGGACGGTTGAAGATACGTTAGAGCAGCATCCTGACATGATCAATATTATTTCCGAGTTTTACGGTGAAGAAGAGCTTGGTGATGTGGTAAGCAAGGAAGATGTGGCACCCACTGAAGAGAGTATTGAAGAAACTGTGGGAAAGTCCGAAGAGGCGAATGGGGCCGCCTAATAGATTTTGAATCAATTTACTGGGAATTAAAAAGTTTATATCCGGGAGACCTTGAATTTTCTATACATAAATATTGGGATCTTCCATATGAATATGTTTTAGATGCATATCAATTTGCTAAGAAGGACTATATGAAGAATTTGCATTTGGTTGAAGCGCCAATATCTCTGCTAGCTTCAATTATTGCGAATTCAAATAGAGATCCCAAAAAGAAGAGAGAGCCATACAAGATGGAGGATTTCTTTTTGTATGAACCCAGGGATCTCAAAAATATTCCCACAGGTGTATATGGTTCAGCAGCAATGGCACTCGCCGGCAAGGGATTATTACCTCCTTGGACCTTATTTGTTTACAAGGATCTCAAAGAAGCTGCAGATGGTAATCCACCAAAACTGCTTGCTTATATTTGTGATGATGCAATTCTACTAGCACCAATGCATCTAGGTGCTACAGTTAGGGGAATGTTGATAGCAAAAGAAAGCGCATCTAAACAGCGCCGTACACTTACTTCGCCATGCGGCTCAAAAATTTATACAGAAATTCCTGAAATTTTAGGCAAATTTGTCGCCGATGAAGGTGTTGAGTTAACAATTATCAGCTAGCTATCCACTGATCATAGATAGAGCTTTTCATGATACCAGTTTGTAGCCAGGCCTTGATGTTCATCTCAGAATTGGCTGAGTAAAAATCCTGCCGGCGAAACCATGTTGTCCATTCCTCGCTTCCTTTGGAATGATTGCATTCTTTGCATGCAGGTACGCAATTGTTCGTTAAATCTTCACCCCCTTTGCTTTTAGGTTTGACGTGGTCCACGGTAAGACTTTTGGTATCGATTGGTGTTCGCCCACAATAAGCGCATTTGTTTTCCCATGCATCACGAATCGATTGTCTCCACAGTCGCTTGGCTTCTCTACCGTTCATGGCCTCAAGGTTAAAAAGATATTCACAGGCCCGTTGCCGGGGCGTGTTCAAGAGGCTCATCATCTACCAGTCAAGAGTGCTGTAGACGACGAAACGACCAATCGTCATAAGCATTCCCCTGGCTAATATATGGTTCCACCTATGGCACCCTAGAAAGCAGGAATTTCGGCATCAAATGAATCAAGTTTTCCCAGATACCCCTGGTGTCATTTATAGGATTCTTGATGCTGACATTGAGTTTTCTTCTTACGTTGGTATTTATAAATTTGCCAATGGACAGACTCAAAATGCAATTAGCCTGTTAACGCCAGGCTCCAACATTCCTGGAATCGAAAGCGTCACTGGCTTAGAATGTATTATTCATGATGTATCTAATATAAAAAGAATTGACTTTTTAACTAATAACAGTGTGTTGGTCAAAGAATGGAAAGTTTTTCTTATCGCTTGGGACCCTGCTACTGGCGAGATTGTCAATAATGCAGCTCAAAGAATCATGGAGCTGTTTAGGGGTTCAACTTCAATGCAGACAGTTAGAACGTCTGAGGGATTGAATGCAAGAGTTCAGACGGTCGTGACCATTCCCTCAGGGCAGCCTCTTGATATTGATGGAATGGCTATCTACGGCCCACAGCCAGCCATTAATTTGACTGCAGACTTACTTTATATCGAGCCTGGACAAGAGGTCACAATTAACTGGGTTATCACTAGTGCATTAAGGGCAACTATGAATAATGGGGTCGGGAATATTCCCCTGACTGGTTCACAGCAATTCACGGTTGATGAAACTACAAATTATGTGATTACTGCTGAGAATGATTTCTCAAGTGCTCAAGGCGGCATTGAAATTGTTGTACTAGATCCCGTTATAGCAATGTTTGACTATACAAGAATTGGCACAACAAGTAATTATACTGTGACCTGGATCACCTCAAATACTCAAGAAGTAAGATTCAACGGCAGATATGATTGGCCAATGAGTGGCAGCACAATAGTTGCTGTTACGGCTCCAACCCAGTTCACATTGGAAGCTGTATCGACGCAAGGCTCTGATGAGGCGACAATCACAATTACACCGTAAAAGTAAAAATTAAGTAGGTTTCCATTTTGGCAACCTACAAAAGAGGGGTGGATCCCCCCGATTTCGTTGTTTCGGCCGGATTCATTCCGGATTTTTATCCGTGGCAAACTATTCCGCAGCCTTTGGCTACGACGTTTATATCTTACCTCTGGCCTCCAATGAGGTTGATATTGCGTTTACTGGTGTCACTACGGCGACTGGTACTTCTGCTACAACTGCATTCATCAAGACTGACAGTGCTGCTGCTGGCGATGGTCTGAATCTTGTATCTCCTAGTGCTACCGTTGCCTTTAGCGGTACAACTGGTAAGTTTACAATTGAAAGCACTCTGTATGATATGGATGGCGAGGATCAGCCCTTCCGTCTGTATGGTCTGACAAATGCCGCCCTGGAAACTGATACCTCTTCTGAGGATATCGTTACCTATGACGATGAAACTAAAGGCTTCAACACTTCAATCGCGACCTCCAAGTCCTGGAGCGTGAGCCTAGAGGGTGTGGCTGACTTCCGGGATTCTGGTTATCAGGTTCTTCGTCTTTGTGAACAGAACACTGTGTCCAATAGCCTGCGCGTGAAGTTTGTCCGTGTTGGTCCCACCGGAACCGCCGAGGCTGTGTATGGCTATGGCACCCTGCAGGGTTACAGCGAGTCGATCGAGGCTGGTTCGATTGTGTCCTGGTCTGCTACCCTTCAAGGTTACGGTCCTTACAAGCTTGCTCTTGATGTCAACCCCTGAGATCACTTATCTCAACAGCATTTGGGGCCGGAAGGCCCCTTTTTTGTTGGCAGACTAATCTAGCCTGTGCTGCCGGAATGTGGC
>Ga0194133_10009507_pt1 | contig 11118 bp, 12 predicted proteins | sample TA2KigOf40mmetaG_FD_155448 | JGI IMG/M metagenome (GOLD analysis project Ga0194133, IMG submission 155448) | Freshwater microbial communities from Lake Tanganyika, Tanzania - TA2015055 Kigoma Offshore 40m | ecosystem: Environmental > Aquatic > Freshwater > Lake | place: Tanzania: Lake...
GAACCAAAGGTCTTGATGCGCCCCATCACGGGATGTTCGAGTTCGATCACCATTTCGCGGGCTGCGATGTGAGGATCGCGCATCACCTCGTCGTAGCCATACACCGGACCGCCGGGAACACCCGCTGCATCGAGACGCTCAACCCAATGCGCGGTTCCATGCTGCGTGAACACTGCCTCGATGTCGGATTGCAGGGCATCGGCGTGCTGAACCCGCAGTGCGTTGGTCGTGTAGCGCGGATCATGCAGCCAGGCGGGCCTTGCGCATACCTCCCCGCAAAAAGCACGCCAGAGTTTTTCGTTGTTGGCACCAACCGTGACATAGCCGTCCTGCGTGCGGTAGGCCTGGTACGGTGCCGAGCGTCGGTGTCGCGAGCCCATCGCGTGTGGAATCTCGCCCCCTCCGAAGAATGCACCGAACTCCCACTGCGACCAGACGAGCCCCGCCTCGAGGAGCGAAGTCTCCAGGTACTGCCCGGATCCTCCACGCAGGCGGGCAATGTAGGCGGCAAGGATTGCATAGAGCGCGGTCACACCGCTTGCGATGTCGTTCATCGCAATGCCCACCTTCACGGGCCTTCCGCCGGGCTCGCCGGTCATCATCATGATCCCCGACATCCCCTGTGCAACGATGTCGTAGCCGCCGCGCCCCGCGTAGGGGCCGGTCTGCCCGAAACCCGACATCGAGGCATAGACGACCGAGGGGTTGGGCGGCCGCAGACTCGCATAGTCGAGACCGAGTTTCGCCATCACACCTGGGCGGAAGTTCTCGGTGATGATGTCGGCCTTGAGCGCAAGTGCCCTGACGATCGCGTGCCCCTCGGGGTGCTTCAGGTCGATCGCCAGGCTGCGCTTGTTGCGGTTCAGTACCGTGAAACAATAGGACTCGCCCGCGATCTGGGGCATGAAACCGCGCGAGGTATCCCCGCCCGGGAAGGTTTCAACCTTCACGACATCGGCCCCCAGATCACCGAGCAGCATGTTGCAGTAGGGCCCGGCCATCACACTGGTGAGGTCGAGGACCCGAACGCCTTCAAGTGGCAACGCCATGCCAGCCTCCGGTTGTTGCGGCTTCGCCCTGGTTCGCCCCGCTTTGTTGGCAAACGCAAGATCTGGCAGGATTGTAAGGAGTGCCGCATGTGCTCGCGTGCTGGCCCACTTCGTCGAATCAGCGTTTATCCGGAGCACCTCCTGCCATGCAGTCAACCCCCAGCAAGGCATTGCGCACCACCCTTCGCCAGCAACTCGAACTCGGACACTTCGTGCTCGCCCCTGGCGTCTTCGACATGTTCTCCGCACGCATTGCCGACCGCATGAACTTCGCCGCGCTCTACATGAGCGGCTACGGCATCTCCGGTTCCTATCTCGGCAAGGCCGATGCGGGACTCGTGACCTACACCGACATGGTCGGGCGTGCACGCTGCATCGTCGAAGGTACCCACAAGCCGCTGATCGCTGATGCCGATACCGGGTTTGGAGGTTTGCTCAACGTGCGCGACACGGTCCGTGGCTACGAGGCGGCCGGGGTTGAAGCCATCCAGATCGAGGATCAGGAGGTGCCCAAGAAGTGCGGACACACGCCCAACAGGCGGGTTGTCCCCTTGCGTGACGCGGTGCGACGCATCGAGGTGGCGGTGGGTGCAAGGCGCCACGAACACACGATGATCGTGGCGCGCACCGACGCACGCACCGCACTGGGGCTCGACGAGGCCATGGTTCGCGCCAAGGCCTTCGCGCGTGCAGGCGCAGACATCGTCTTTGTGGAGGCACCGGAATCAGGCGAGGAGTTCCAGAGAATCGGCGCAGAGGTTGATGCCTGGCTGCTCGCCAACATGGTCCCCACCGGGAGGTCTCCCGTCGTTGAACGCAGCGATCTGGTGGACTGGGGATTCGATGTGGCGATCTATCCCGCCGCCGGGATGAATGTCGCGTGCGCTGCCATCGAAGCCAGCTATCTGCACCTTCTCCACCACGGAAGTGCAACCGGCTCCCCTGTCCCCGCCTACACCATGGCGCAGCTGCATGACCTCGTTGGATTTCCGGAAGTCTGGGAGTTCGAAAGGCGCTTCGTGGAATCCTGAGGCCACCGGGTCGCGTCGACCATGCGCCTGATGCTCGCCGCAAGCCTCGCCAACCTCCCCTTCGGAACGATCTACGCCTTCAGCGTGCTGCTCAGGCCGATCGAGTCGCTGCTCGGCTTGCAACGCACCGATCTGACCCTGGTCTTTGCGCTCGCCACGATGGTGCTCACGCTGGGGATGAACCTTGCCCCGGTCCTCTACCCGCGACTCGCATTGCATCATCTGCTTGGCATCGCAGCAGCGCTCTCGGCCGCAGGTCTGCTGATCACTGCCACTGCCGAGACGCTCTTGCACCTCGTCGCTGGCTACGGCGTCCTGTTTGGACTCGGGGCAGGCCTTGTCTTCACCACGGTCCAGCATAGGGTGAACCAGGCGGAATTCGCGCGACGCGGCCTGGTCAATGGCTATGTGGTGAGCCTCTATCCGCTGGGGGCGATGCTCGGCGCCCCACTGATGGGATGGGCGATCGCTGAAATCGGACTGCGACCCACACTGCTCGCCCTTGCCGCCACGCTCGGTGCTTCGGTACTGGGCGCGGCCTGGCTGCTGCGACCGCCGAAACACTCCGCCATCGCTACGTTAGCGGAAGCGCCGTCGGCAGAAGCCTCAGCGATCCTGGCAGCCCCGTCGGGTCACCAGGGTCAACCGGGTCACCGGGGCCACCGGGGTCAATCCAGCCAATCCCCGCGATCCGAGCCCTTCGAGCATCGGGGGCTTTTCTTGCGCCTTTCGGCCGTCTTTACCCTTGCGGCCTCGGCGGGACTGATGGTGATGAGCCAGGCTGCCGGAATCATGCAAGCCTATGGTGCCGGGCTCGGGGCTTCGCTTGCCGCAACAACTGTCATCACGGGGGCGATTGCACTGGCGCGGATCCTTGGCGGGTGGCTTGTGGATCGATTTCCTGTGTCGCAGGTGATGGCGGGCGCCCAGTTGTGGGCGTTGAGCGGTGCAGTGCTGCTCAGCCTCTGGCCAACCGCCTCCGCAGCGGTCCCCTGCCTCACGATGATCGGCATGGGCTACGGTCTGATCTCCGGCGCCTCGGCAGCGGCAATCGGGCAGTGGTGGCCGATGGCGCTTTTCGGTCTGGTTGCGGGGCGGCTCTACATCGGGTGGTGCGCGGCAGCGATCAGCCTGCCGCTCATTGCAGCCACCCTCTACGATGCCAGCGGCAACTACTCCACCGCCATCGTCCTTGCCGGCGCGTTCAACGCCGTAGCCTTGCTGGTTGCGCTGCGTCTGAGGCAAACGCGGACGGTGTCGCGCTAAGCGCTATGCTTGCAGCTGACCATGAGGTCTTCACATCGGAGGGCAAGAGCATGCGCAAAAACCGCCTACGCGAGGTCTGGGCCAATTCCGGTGTGGTGATCAACGGGTGGCTTGGCATTCCGAGTTCGGTGGCAGCCGAAAACATGGCGCAGGCTGGATGGGACTCGCTCACCTGCGATCTTCAGCATGGCCTCCTCGACTACACCAACGCTCTGCCGATGCTGCAGGCGATCAGCACCACCAACACCACGCCGCTTGCGCGCGTGCCGTGGAACGAGCCAGGCATCATCATGAAGCTTCTCGACGCCGGAGCCCTGGGCATCATCTGTCCGATGGTCAACTCCCGCGCGCAATGCGAAGCTTTCGTCGGCGCTTGCCGCTACCCACCTGAGGGTTATCGCAGCTACGGCCCCACCCGCGCGCTGTGGTATGCGGGTGCCGACTATCCGCACCACGCCAACCGCAGCGTGGTTGCGCTCGCAATGATCGAGACCCGCGAGGCAGTGCACGAGCTCGACGCCATCCTCGGCACGCCCGGTCTCGACGGAATCTACATCGGGCCCTCGGACCTGGGACTTTCCCTCGGTTGCGAGGCTCGACTGGATCCGGTCGATCCCACCGTGGTTGAAACGATCCGGATCGTCCTCGAAAAGGCCAGACAGCGCGGACTGCATGCCGGGTTGCACTGCGCCACCACCGCCTACGCGCGGCAGGCCATCGCATGGGGTTTCGACATGGTCACCACCGGTACCGATAACGTCCTGCTCAACCAGTCCGCCAGACGCGCGGTAAACGAGATGCGTGAGCGCGATGCGTGAGCGGAATGCGCCGGCGGGATGCGCGGGCGGGATGCGTGAGCAGCTATGCAGTGTGGCTACGCCACTCTGCAGGCTACACGCTTACCCAACATGTCGCTGCGTGAAGTACCTGCGGACTGCCCTGTTGCACCAACCGCAGGATTCCAATCAACCTGATCCAGAGGACCTTCAAAGATGCTTCTCGATGTCCGCACCTATGTCTGTCGCCCCGGAACGATCCGTAACCATCTCTCACTCTATGAACGGATCGGCAAGCCGGTGCAGACGCGCCACCTCGGCCAACCGGTGGCCTACCTCACCACCGATACCGGTGATCCCAACGCCTATCTGCACATCTGGATGTACGAGGATGCGGCTGATCGCGCAAGGCGCCGCGCAGCGATGATCGCCGACCCCGAGTGGCAGCACTACCTTGCCGAGAGCGCAAAACTGGGCGCGCTCGAAAGCCAGCGCAATCAGCTGATGGTGCCCGCAAACTTCTTCTCGCCGCCCCGTCGGGTGGAGTGAGATCAAACCAGACGCAGATGCCTGGCGCAACAGGCCTTTCGGTCCGGTTGCGGTAAACCTGATGGGTTGTCGAACAAAGCTTCCGAAGCGCCTCGCGGGTTGCCTCGCACTTTTCTTGACGCTTGCGCTCCCTGCCTGCGGCGAGCAGGAGGTGGTGAACGATGCAAGCGTTCAGGGCGGCAACCTCTTCTACGGGCGCAATGCCGAGTTTTCGATCGGGGTAAGCCGGCTTCGTGAGGGTTTACAGGTGCAGGTCAGTGGTTGCTCTGCCACGGAGGGCCCTCAAGCGGTGTCGCCCACCGAGTTGCGCTACCGTTGCAGACTCACCACTACCGGGGCGGTGAACTTCACAGTCAGCGATGCACAAGGGGCAAGCGTCTACACAAGAACTTTCGCGGTACCCGAGCCCCGCGTGGTGCTTGACACTTCGCGTGGCGAGATTGAACTCGAACTGCAACCGCGGTCAGCGCCGCTCACCGTCGACAATTTTCTTGCCTACGTGGCCGCCGATTTCTACACCAATCTGATCTTCCATCGCGTGGTGCCAGGCTTCGTGGTTCAGGCCGGCGGATTCGAATCCGGTATGACTCCGCGCGCTCCGCCGCTCCCGCCGGTCGTGCTGGAATCGAACCGCGGTCTCCTCAATGTGCGCGGCTCACTTGCGATGGCGCGCACCAACGCGCCCGACAGTGCGACCTCGCAATTCTTCATCAACCTTGTTGACAACCCGTTTCTGGACTTCAGGCCGGCCGCCACGGATCGCCCTGAAACCCCAGGCTACGCTGTTTTCGGCAGTGTCGTTCGCGGCATCGAAGTGGTGGATGCGATTGCCACGATCCCCACGGCTTCGGTTGCCGGATTTTCCAACGTCCCCACGGACGATGTGCTGATACGCAGCGCGAGGCGTATCCGCTGACATCCGGGTCGTAGCCGCGAAGCCTCAGGGGTGAATACCCTTCCAACGGTGCTCGTCGTTGGTACTGCGCAGACCCTTGCCTGGGCCTCTTCGTACTACCTGCCTGCAGTACTCGCTGCACCGATCGCTGCCGACCTCGGGACCGATGCGTCGCAGGTGCACTTCTGCTTCAGTGTGGCCCTGCTGGTGGCCGCACTCTTCGGACCACGCGCCGGGCGGTTGATTGACCGGCACGGCGGGCGTACGGTGCTGCCTTTTACCAATGCGCTCTTTGCCCTCGGATTGGTCCTGCTCGCTGCGGCCCAGGGCGGCATCAGCCTTCTTGGTGCGTGGCTCGTAATCGGCGTCGCGATGGGCTTTGGACTCTACGATGCTGCCTTCGCTGCCCTGGTGTGTCTCTATGGAGCTGGGGCGCGCCAGGCGATCACAGGAATCACCCTGATCGCGGGCTTTGCGAGTACCGTTGGCTGGCCCCTCAGCATGGCGATGCAGACTGCCTTCGGCTGGCGGGGAGCATTGCTGGGGTGGGCCCTGCTGCACTTGTCGCTGGGGGTGCTGCTCAACCGACGCATTCCGCATCCACCACTGCGCGATGCGCCCTGCGATCCTGCCGCGCCCCTCATCCAACCGCCGACACCGCCTCCGAGAACCGCGAAAGCTGCGCATGCCGCGAATAGTGCAAAAACTTCGGAACCCGCGAAAACCGCGGATTCGGTGGACACCGCGGATTCGGCGACAACCGGCACTGCTTACAACCCGAGTCACGGCCCGCGGATTCGGCGAAAACCGGCACTGCTTACAACCCGAGTCACGGCACCGCCTTGCTGGTGTTTGCCTTTGCCGCCACCGGCTTTGCAGGAACTGCGATGGCGGCGCATCTGCCCACTGTCCTGCAGGCATCCGGTGCGAGCCTTGCGCTCGCGGTTGCCGCCGGGGCCCTGATCGGGCCGGCGCAAGTCGGGGCACGACTGCTGCAGTTCGGGCCTTTCGGACGCGTTCATCCACTGTGGTCCGCATGGCTTGCCGACCTTGCGCATCCGCTTGCGGTGCTCGCATTGATGCTCGTTGGACCTGGCGCTGCGATGGTCTTTGCGCTGGTGCACGGCCTGGGTACTGGCACCCAGACCATCGCACGCGGCACACTACCGCTTGCCCTTTTCGGCGCTGCGGGCTACGGCGAGCGTGTGGGCAGGCTCCTGGCCCTTTCGCGTTTCACGCAGGCGCTCGCTCCCTGGCTCTTTGGACTGGCGCTTGCCCGGTGGGGTGAACACGCGCTCTGGATCACTTTTGCGCTCAGCTTGCTGGCCCTCGCTGCCCTGCTCCCCTTTCGATCCGCCCTGCGCTCCGGCAAATCCGAAACACAGGTGCGCAAAGCAGACCCTCGCTCTGGTTTATGATCCGGGCCACCATGATATTTTCGGCCGGACGCTCGCCCGACATCCTGATCGTTGACGATGATCCGCGGCTTCGCGATCTCCTTCGACGTTTCCTGAGCCAGCATGGCTTTTCGGTGGTGGTGGCCGAAGATGCGCTCGCCATGAACCGGGTGATGCGACACCAGCGCTTCGACCTCATGGTGCTGGATCTGATGATGCCGGGCGAGGATGGGCTGCAGGTGATCTCGCGCCTGCGCTCCTCGCAATCCGACCTGCCAATCATCGTGCTCACCGCTCGCGGAGACGAAAGCGACCGAATCACTGGTCTGGAAGCTGGGGCGGATGATTATCTTCCCAAACCCTTCAATCCGAGAGAACTTTTTGCACGGATCCAGTGTGTTCTGCGCCGTTCGCGGCTCAACGAGATGCCCGGCGCGCCGAGCAACGAGACGCAGCGTTTCCGGTTTGGATCCTTCGAACTCGATCTCTCCACCCGAAGTCTGCGCAAGGACGGGGTGAGCGTTCCACTCACAACCTCCGACTTCGCGACGCTCAAGGCTCTGGCGCGCCATGCGCGCGAGCCTCTCTCGCGTCAGCGGCTGATGCAACTGTCGCGCGGCCGTGACTACGAGAGCAGCGACCGTAGCCTTGACGTGCAGATTTCACGCTTGCGTAAACTCATCGAGGATGACCCGCATAATCCACGTTACCTGCAGACAGTATGGGGTGTGGGCTATGTGCTCATCCCCGACGCCGAATACGACCGCCAAGGCTCCCAGCACCCAGCCTATGATCTGCACATGACAGGTTCGCCCTGAGCCCTCAACCGCTTTCGAGAGGCACCCTGCGGTCATTGCACGAGAACTGTCCGCGATCATGCGCTGGTGCTCGAAAGGCAGACGCAGGTCGCGGCGAGCGCCCCCGCAGCAACCGTGATCAGCGCTCAACAAAAGCGCGCTCGATCACATAGTCGCCCTGTTCACCGGCCTTCGGTGAAATCGCAAGCCCGAGTGCGTCGAGCATCGCGGAGGTTTCCTTCAGCATCGCTGGGCTACCGCAGATCATCGCGCGATCGGTTTCGGCGTTGAGCGGTGGCTGTCCAAGGTCGCGAAACAGCTGGCCCGACTGAATCGCGGTGGTGAGCCGTCCGGTATGCAGAAATGCCTCGCGGGTCACCGTGGGGTAGTACACGAGTTGGCGCGAAACCATCTCGCCGATCAGTTCATGCCCTGGCAACACCTCGCGGATGAAGCTGCTGTAGGCGAGTTCGCTCACAAGGCGGACGCCGTGGATCAGCACCACCGATTCAAAGCGCTCGTAGGTCTCCGGATCCTGAATGATTGCCATGTAGGGCGCAAGGCCGGTGCCCGTGGCGAAGAGAAAAAGCCGCTGGCCGGGACGCAGATCGTCGATCACCAGCGTGCCCACGGACTTGTGTCCGATGAGCAGCGGGTCGCCTGCCCGAACGTGCTGCAGTCGTGAGGTAAGAGGGCCGTCGGGTACCTTGATCGACAGGAACTCGAGATGTTCTGCATAGTTCGGGCTCGCGATGCTGTAAGCACGAACGAGTGGCTTGCCGTCCACCTCGAGCCCGATCATCACGAAATGGCCGTTGCGAAAGCGAAGGCTGGGCAAGCGACCGGTCTTGAACGAAAAAAGCGATTCATTCCAGTGATGCACATCGAGTACACGCACTTCATCGTAGGCAGCCATAGGGGAAAGTCAGGAAGAGAATTGTCTTGACGCTAGAAGCGTTCCACGCCGGAAACGCTGGATTGTGGAATAGCCTCAACGTGGAAACGCACCACGCCGGAAACGCACCAACCCGGAAACGCACCAACCCGGAAAAGCACCATGCCAAACACACCAAGCCCAAGAAGCCCGGCAATGAAGCGATCCTGGATGAGAGCCCGAAAGGTCATCGGAAGGGCTACGCCCCCAGGACGATTGTCCCACGGTTGAGCGGGTTGCCCCTTCCGGACTGCACCGGGTCATCAAGGGGATCCGAGCCTATGGGTTCACCGCCTCCCTCCGGACTGCACCTGGTCGGCAGGATGATCCGAACCTGAGGATTCACCACCCCCATCCGAGCCGAAGTGGCAGAAACACCGCCATACCGCTCAGCATGGTGCCCAGCACAACCTGCCCACGGCCCCGTCGTACGAGAAAATAGAGCAAACCTGCGAGGGCACCGAAGATTCTTGCATCCTTCCAGGTGTCGATGAGCATTCCCTGGGTCATGATGATCTCGGGAACGATCACGGCGACTACGGCTGCGATCGGCGCGTAGTGCAAGCCGCGAAGGGCCCAACCTGGAAGCGTGAGTTGGCGCTCGGGGATCAGGAAGAAGGATCGGGTGATCATCGTGATGAGCGCCATTGCAACGATCGTGATTGCGTGCAGCGGATCGATTGCGCCCAGCCAGTCGGACCGACCGAGTTCCTGCAGCCAGCCGGACAAGTCAGTTTCCTGCAGCCAGCCGGGCAGGTGGATCTGATCGAGGCACTCGCCTGCCGCTGCGGGCATTCTCCGGGCTCTCGCTCACGCGTCCGAGGACGGGGTCGGGGCTCCTGTTGCGCGTTCAAGGCCCAGACAAACTGCCACCGCAATCACAATTGCAACGACGATGTTGAGCTTGAGCGGTAGACCCGCTGCAAGCACCGCGCAGGTGCCAGCGGCGAGTGCTGCCACAACCCGCAATCCGTTGCTCACTGTCTGGGGCCCGCCAAGGAGGGATAAGCACACGCCGAGCAGGCCGAGGATTCCTGCGAAGCCAAGTCCCAGCGACTCCGGGACCGACGCCGCAAACAACACCCCGAGCAGATTCGAACTGACCCACGCTGCCCAGTTGAGCCCGCCGTTACCGGCCAGGTACGCCTGCTGCTCTTCGAGTGTTGTGGGGTCGCCTTCGGCCGCAGGTGCTGGGTAGCGTCGCACGAACTGCACGCAGCTCAGGTCTGCGGTGAGATATCCGCTGATCAGACGCTCCGCGCGCGGCAGAGCGAGCAGGTAGGCGCGAAGATGCGCACTGAAGACGATGAATCGCAGGTTGACGCAGAACGCGGTTGCGAGAATGACCCACATCGGCGCATCGGCAACAAACAGGGGGATCGCCGCGAGTTGCGCGCTTCCCGCAAAAACGAGCAGCGCCATGAGTACGCACTCGGGCTGGCTCATTCCGGCATTGGCCATTGCCACTCCGGTCATCAAGCCCCATGCGGCGATGCCGGGGGCGACCGAAGCCATGTCGTGGATCCCGAGGCGGTACGCCGGGTGGCTACGGTACCGCGCACGCAGGAACACCCTCGAGCTCTGGTCGGCCGCTCAGGACGCGGCGCGAAGCATCCCCGGCCGCGAGACCTCCACAAAAAGCGCTTCGTGGTCACGCAACCAGCGTTCTGACGCCGAGGCGTCGTGGTGAAGCGGGTGAAAGTCGGCCCTGAGGTAATCCCGCCATGCACTCAGGTTGCCCCGGATCAATCCGTCGCGCGAGAAAAGGTGCCTGAAGCAACTCGCCCAGGTTGAACGCTTCCAGAGTGCCTTGTCGCGCTGCAGATTGTTGACCGTCTGGCGCAAGACGTCGCTCAGAAAGGTGAACGTGACGTAGCGGTAAGTGCGAAGCCGCCAGCGATGGTTACCCCCGATAGCCTTGTAGACCTCGAAGGCAATCGCGCGATGCTCGGCCTCCTCCGCGCTGTGCCACAGCCAGAGCGTCTTCAGTCGCTCGTCTGCGCCCTCGAGAGCCTCCGGGTGGCGCATCAGCCAGGCTGCGAAAACGGCAGTGAAATGCTCAGTCGCTGCAGTCGCCCCCACGTGATTGCGTGGGTTTACCTGCGCGTTGGCCTTGATTCTCGCTGCCGCGCGCCGCTCAAATGCATTGTCGAATCCCTGAGCCACCAACTGCGCGTTGTAGAGACCGTGAAGGTGGCGGTGTGTTGCCTCCTGGCCCACAAAACCACGCACTGCGGGTTCAAGGCGCTTCCGATCCTCTTGGCTCATCAACGGCAGCGCCTTCTTGAGCGAGTCGATGAAATACTGTTCACCGACCACAAAGCTCATCGAAAGTGCGTTGAAGAAGGCACTCCGAAAGGCGTCGCCCCCATTCCACCGCCGATCGAAGGGCCTTGACAGATCGACCAGCAATCGCCGGACGAC
>Ga0194133_10009508_pt1 | contig 11118 bp, 8 predicted proteins | sample TA2KigOf40mmetaG_FD_155448 | JGI IMG/M metagenome (GOLD analysis project Ga0194133, IMG submission 155448) | Freshwater microbial communities from Lake Tanganyika, Tanzania - TA2015055 Kigoma Offshore 40m | ecosystem: Environmental > Aquatic > Freshwater > Lake | place: Tanzania: Lake Tanganyika...
CGGAGCAAAGACCAATGCCTCTTGGCCTCAGAAATGAGCATTCGAATGTTACGAAACGAAGATCCTCAAGGAGAGGACGCCCCGATTCTTGAATTTGGTAGCAAAGAACAAGCTTTGTTGGATTATCTGCGGTTCAAGCCGCGGATCAATGTTCCCCAATGCAAGGCCATGTTCAATATCGGAACCGTACGAGCCCGCAATATGCTTCTTCAATTGACCCGATCAGGCTTACTTACCCTGCATTCTCACGAAAAAGAGGATTTTTTCACGCTTGGGCCTGGCGGTAATGCGGGAAACGAAAGCGGTCGCTCTGTTCGATCGCATCCATGATTTGCTCGATGATTTGATCTTTGCCGGCACTGTAATCAATTTCCAAAGGTGCCTTGAAGGTGACACTCAAGTCCACATTTTTTTTCTTGAGCAGCAAGCCTTTCTTGTTGAAGGCCCTGCGAAAACCGTTGATCACGACCGGGACCACGACAGGCTTCTGCTCCAGGATCAATTGGGCAACACCTCGTCTTCCTTCTGCATAGGGCTTGGTGGTTCCTTGAGGAAAAGTCAACACCCATCCAAAGTCCAAGGCCTTGTAGATTTTCTCTACTTCGGAAACATCCACCCGGCGCTGAACATCTTGACCGGCTTCTCGCCAGGAACGTTTGACCGTGACGGCCCCTGCCAAACTGAATAACCATGGAAGAAAACCGCTCTTCTTCATGGTCTCTGTCGCTGCTACATAATACAATCTTGCCGGAATCCATAACAAATAGAAGGGAGACCACAATCTCCGCCCATAACCCCACTTGGCCGCACAAATAGAATGGAATATGGCCATGACATCGCGATAGTACGTCTGATGATTGGAAACGAACAAGACGTTGTTCGAGGGCAAATCCCGCACGATATCGGTGCCGTTTATACGAAGCCGGTTGATGACGCACAAACCAATGTAGAAAAATGATCCGAAAACGCCAAACAGTACCCTTTTGATCAGCAAAGGGTTACCAAAAGGGTCAAACAGCTTCATGGCGGCTCTTCTTAAACCTATTCACACGTCCAATTTAGCATACAAATGGCTTTGACCCTGCATCGTTCACATTGAATTTACATAGAACCGAGATTTTTGTGTCCCAAGGAATTTTCTTGGATGGAAAAGCGCAAAATTGACTTGTTGGTGCTGTCGGATTTGCATTTGGGGACCTATGGCTGCCATGGCAAGGAATTGCTTCAGTACCTGGACCAAATTGAACCGGGTACGGTCATTCTCAACGGCGACATTATCGATATTTGGCAGTTCAAGAAGCGTTATTGGCCGGCATCGCATATGCAGGTTCTGAGACGGCTTTTGAAATTTGCCGAACAAGGGATCCCGGTCTATTACCTGACCGGAAATCACGATGAAATGTTACGAAAGTTCTCCGATTACCGCTTGGGCAACCTGTACCTGCGGGATAAATTGGTGCTGGAGCTGGATGGCAAGAAGGCCTGGTTCTTCCATGGCGATGTTTTTGATGTGAGCATGCAGTATTCCAAATGGTTGGCCCGCTTGGGTGGACAGGGGTACGACCTCTTGATCATCCTCAATCGCGGGGTGAATTTGTTGCTTGAAAAGGTAGGCCGTGAGAAAATAAGTCTTTCCAAGCGCATCAAAGACGGGGTTAAAACCGCCGTCCGTTTCATCTCGGATTTTGAACAAATTGCAGCGGATTTGGCGATCGAAAGAGGTTACGATTACGTGGTCTGTGGGCACATCCACCAGCCGGTGATCAAAACGATGTTTGCCAAAGAACCGGGTGGAAACGTCCATGCAGGAAAATCTGTAACATACCTTAATTCAGGGGATTGGATCGAGAATCTATCCGCGCTGGAATACCATCTCGGGCAATGGTCCCTGTACCGTTATGCGCCCAAAGCCGAAATCAAGAGCAGCATCGAAGCCGAAATAGAAGAGCGAGCCCCCCTGAGCCCTCCTTCCAGAGAAAGGTTGTTGCCCCACCCCTTGTTGGAAGAAATATTTTCTTTATCTTCGGTGGGTAAAGCCCGCCCTTCCCTTTGATGGAGCGAACATTGATTCGACCACGTATCCTCTATGCCATTCAAGGAACCGGAAACGGACACCTGAGCAGAGCCTCCGCCTTCCTGCCGCATCTGTTGGAGCGAGGCGAATTGGACATTTTGGTTTCGGGCAGAGATGTGAACGTCCGTTTGAACTACCCGGTGAAATACCGTTTGAACGGGGCGGGCTTTGTTTTTGGCCGGCAGGGGAGCTTCGATTGGTTGCAGACCTTGGCCATCCAACGGCCATGGCAATTGTTGAGGGACAGCGGACGAATCCCCTTGCACGATTATGATTTGGTGATCAATGATTTTGAACCGGTAACGGCCTTGGCAGCGCGCCGGCAAGACTACCGTCGCATCGTGGGGCTCAGCCACCAGGCCTCCTTCCTGTCGTCCAAGACCCCCCGTCCTGCCTTGGTCAAGGCTCCTCATGCCGAATGGTTGTTTCGCCATTATGCGCCTTGCCCCGTTTCCATCGGTTTGCATTTTGAAGCCTACGATGATTTCATCCACACCCCGGTCATTCGGCCGGGGATTCGCGCCTTGCAAGCCACCAGAGACCGCAACGAAATCCTGGTTTACCTCCCGGCTTATGGAGATGATCTGCTGAGGGAGTTTTTGAGTCGTTACGGCCCGGAGCAGGACTGGGTCGTCTTCAGCAAGACGGTCCGCGAATCGATCACCAAAGGTCGTTTTACCTGGCACCCTGCCGGTGATGCCTTGTTTCTCCGGCATTTGGAACATGCCTCCGGAGTTTTGTGCGGGGCTGGATTCGAGACCCCTGCCGAGGCCCTGTTCCTGGGCAAAAAACTCATGGTCATTCCCATGAAGCATCAATTTGAACAGGCCTGCAATGCGGAAGCCCTCCACCGAATGGGTGTTCCTGTAGGACAAGGCCTGGACCCTGCCACTGGGGCCATCCTCCAAGCTTGGCTACCCCAACCACCAAGTCCTCCAATAGCGTGGCCGGATCATAGTCGACGTTTGGTGGACCTGTGCTTTGACATGTCAGGTCAATTGCAAGATAGGTAGCTGTAAATTATCGTTTTTGGCTCAAATTGTAGGGGTAAACCTTGCTTTGTAGGGGATTTTGTAGGGGGGGTCTTCATGCATTCCTCTACGTAATCTGGACATTTTTGTAGCTGGCATTGGCTTACTGGCATTGCATTGACCCTGCATGAAATTCCTTCTTTACATAGAAACTCAACTTCTCCGCAACTTACAACGCGAAGACCCAAGAGCCCATTTCATCAAAGGCAAGAGGGCAGGAACTCCCCCGGATAAAGCGCGTCGAGAACTTCCTGCCTGGTTGGTATGGATATGGGAGCACAAGGATGGCCAACCCCATAGCTTAACCCGGCTTCAATCCTCAGGAAGTCAAGCCAAGGTTTTCCCGGCTTCATCCATTTCTTCGAATAACGCGATCCCCCAGGTCTTTCTGCTTGAAAGGGCAACGGATACGGATTTGATGGATGAGTCGGTTTGGCCATCGGGAATGAAATCCTCGGACCATCAAATTCTGTTGGTTCTGCAATCCGAACGACCCTATACCAGACTAACCCTGTTGCGCGGTCGCAAAAAGCTCCAATGGGCCGAGAAATCTACTTCTGCCGAGATCTTGAAGGCCATCAAAGCTGAACTGCAACAAGCCGCCAAACGAACCCGCGAGCTGAGGCGCGTCTCCCGTCGTCAATCCCAGGAAAAAGAAGAAAGTGATTTGGCCCATTCCTTTGCCCATTTGGTCGGGCAACAATTCCAAGACAGCCAATGCACCATACCCCACTTGGCCAAAATCCTGGGAATTAGCGGGGCTCGATTGCAGCAAATTTGTCTGAAACATCACGGCATGGGCCCTAAGGCCTTCCTGATCCAATACCGAATCCAAAAAAGTTGTGAGTTAATCCGCAAAATCCCCGAACATCGTCGATGCGTCATGTCCAAAATTGCAGAGGCTACGGGATTTTCTTCATCTTCCTATTTCTCTTTCATTTTCTTGAACCAAATGGGCATGACCCCCACAGAGTACCGGCATCAAGAACTGCACTCCAGCAGCCCCAAACGCTAAACTAGGAAACTCGATTGCCGGGGAGAATTCCGTTGCCGTTAGGGCCTACCAAGACCAATTGCCCTTGCTGATTCTCGGCCATCAAGAGCATTCCTTGGGAAACAATGCCCCTGATTTTGCGGGGTGCCAAATTGGTCAGCATTAGGACCTGCTTGCCCAGCAATGCCTCGGGTTGAAAATGTTGGGCAATGCCGGACACTACCGTGCGCTGTTCGTCGCCCAAGTCAACCTTGATTTCGAGGACTTTATCGGCGCCCGCAACAGGTTGTGCGCTCAGAATCGTCGCAATTCGTAAATCCAAGGCCGCGAATTGATCGTAGGTTACCTCGGGTTTCAACTCGGCATCGGGCTTGGAGGTATTTTCCGGCTTAGATTTATTCTCGGGCTTGGGGTCGTTCTCGGGCTTGGGGTCGTTCATGGGGGATAGTTTGTGAACCTGTGCTTGAATCAATTCATCTTCGATGGGCACAAAGAGCAATGCTGCTGCCCCCAACCGATGGCCTTGGGCGAGGTATCGAGGTCTGGCGTCGGTCGATCCCTTGGTATCGGTAGGCCTTGGATTCCACCATGCTTCCCGCTCTTGGGCGCTTGCTTGCCATTGCAGTTGATTGCTCAATTTGGAGGCCGTGAATGGCAAAAAGGGCTCCAAGGCGATGCACAACTCTGCGCACAACTCTGCTGCCAACCTAAGCACCCGGGATGCGGCCTCGGAGTCGGTTTTGAGCAACTTCCAAGGCTCCGTCTCGGCCAAGTAACGATTCCCTAAACGAGCCAGGTGAATCACCCCTGACATCGCTTCCCTCAACCTGAACTGCTCCATGGCCAATAAAATTTCCTGACGAGTACCGGCCAACTCCAATTCCAAGGATAGGTGGGATGTATTCGCCTCCACCGTCGGCAAATCCCCGCAGTGGCCATCGCTCAATTTATGCGTGAGGACCATGACCCTGTTCACGAAATTTCCCAAAATGGCCACCAATTCGGAATTAACCCGGAGTTGATAATCCTGCCATGAGAAATCCGCATCTTTGGTTTCGGGTAAATTGCATAACAACGTATAACGTAGCTCATCTTGCCTACCGGGAATATCTTGAAGGTATTCATGAAGCCATACCGCCCAACCCCGAGACGTGGAAAGTTTACGGCCTTCCAAATTCATAAACTCATTGGCGGGAACCTGCCATGGCAAAACCATTTGACCATGGGCCGCCAGCATCATAGGGAATATCAGGGTATGAAATACAATGTTATCTTTGCCGATAAAATGCACAAGCCTGGAATCCTCGGATTCCCAATAGGCCCGCCATCCTTCCGGATTGCCTTGCAATTCCATGTATTCCTTGGTGGCCGATAAATAGCCGATGGGTGCATCAAACCATACGTAAAGCACCTTGCCCTCAGCGCCTTCCAGGGGAACTTTCACCCCCCAATCCAAATCGCGGGTCATGCTTCGGGGTTGCAGCCCCTGTTGCACCCAGGAATTAAATTGACCTTTGACATTGGATTTCCATCGGGCTATCCTTTCGGTGTACCGGGCAAATTCAGGGAGATTGAGCATTTCGTCCATCGGCAAAAACCAATTGTTGGTCTCGCGCTTCTCAGGAACGGATCCGCTCAAAACAGATCGCGGATGCTGAAGTTCATCAGGGCTCAGGGAGGTTCCGCATTTCTCGCATTGATCTCCGTAGGCCCCATCAAAACTGCAATGAGGACAGGTTCCGACAAGGTAGCGATCCGCGAGGAAGGTACCCGCCATAGGGTCATAAAATTGGGAAGTCGTCTTCTCTTTCAGAAATCCTTTGTTATACAAATCCAGGAAAAAGGCTTGGGCCTCTCGGTGATGAATTTCCCTTGAAGTTCTGGAAAAATGGGTGAACACGATGCCCAGGCCTTCGAACGCTTGGTGAATGACTTTGAAATTCCTGTCCACCAATTCCTGGGGGGTGACCCCTTCTTTGCGGGCTTGCAGGGTGATCGCCACCCCGTGCTCGTCGGTTCCGCAGATCAGAAGAGCATCTTCGCACTTGGCTTTGAGGTAACGATGGTACACATCCGCGGGCAGGTAACATCCGGCCAAATGGCCAATATGGATAGGACCGTTCGCGTAAGGCAACGCAGCGGTGAGTAAATAACGAGGCATGGGAACAAAAGTAGGTCAAGGCCCCAAGCCAAACAAACCTCCTTGGCCTAACCTCGTTGTAATTTGGCACGATATGCAGGATATCACCGTTTACCAGCCTCGAAACCCCGTCCGGATTGTCACCGCCGCCTCCCTTTTTGATGGGCACGATGCCGCCATCAATATTATGCGCAGGATCCTTCAGAAAAGTGGCGCTGAGGTCATCCACCTGGGCCACAACCGTTCGGCTGCCGAAATCGTGGATTGCGCCGTGCAAGAAGATGCCCAGGCCATCGCCATCACCTCCTACCAAGGAGGTCATATCGAATTTTTTCAATACCTCTACGACTTGCTGCGGGAAAGAAATTGCCCGCATATCCGCATCTTTGGTGGGGGTGGCGGGACTATTCTCCCTTCGGAGATTGAGGCATTGCATGCCTACGGTATCAACCGAATTTATTCCCCCGATGACGGCAGGGCCATGGGCCTTCAGGGCATGATCAATAATTTGTTGGAACAATCTGATTTCTCAGTCGTATCGGGTCAAGAAGATACGATCGCTGAATTAGCCAAGCGTATTCGAAAGGGCGTGGACCCGGCCTTGGCCCGGGGTATTTCCCTGGCCGAAAACGAACCCCGGCTTTTTGCAGAATTGGCCAAGCATCTTGGGTTTGCGGCCGGTAAGGAAACCACAGGTAAGGAAACGGAAAAAGGGGGGGGAAATCCCTCGCTGCCCAAAATTCCGGTGGTTGGCATTACGGGAACCGGAGGCGCGGGAAAATCTTCGCTGGTGGATGAATTGATTCGACGGTTCATCCACAGCACGGGAAATTCAAAGGATCCTCTTGATGGCCCTCGCATCGCTGTGGTATCGGTGGATCCATCCAAGCGCAAAACCGGGGGGGCCTTGCTCGGCGATCGTATTCGCATGAATGCCATTCACCATCCCCGGGTGTATATGCGTTCGTTGGCGACCCGACAGTCCAATTTGGCCTTGAGCCGGCATGTGCGCGATACGTTGTCCTTGCTCAAAGCCTCTCAATTTGATTTGATCATTCTCGAAACATCGGGGATAGGCCAAAGCGATACCGAAATCATCGATCATAGCGATGTTTCGCTGTATGTCATGACCCCGGAATACGGAGCCGCCACCCAATTGGAGAAAATTGACATGCTCGATTTTGCCGACCTGATTGCGGTGAACAAATTTGATAAGCGTGGTGGTCAGGATGCGTTAAGAGACGTCAAAAAGCAATACCAACGCAACCACGGCCTGTGGGAAACACCCCCTTCGGAAATGCCGGTAGAAGGCACCATCGCCAGCCAATTCAACGATCCCGGCATGAACCGGCTCTATGCCCGGTTGATGCGCCTGCTCGCTGAGAAATGCGGATTTAACACAACTCGCCAAAGCATCACCGCCTCCGAAGAACTCTCCGAGAAGATTTACATTATTCCCCCATCCCGCACCCGTTACCTCTCCGAAATCACCGACAGCATACGGCGATATAACCAAGAAGCCCAAGCACAGGCCGAAGTGGCGGGGCAATGGTTTGCCTTGGAAGAAAGCCAACGAATCCTGGCCCAGGGCAGCTCGGAAACCCAACAGCCCCTTCAAAACGCCCTAGACCAACGGATTCTGGAAGTCAAATCGCAGATGAAGGGATCCAACCTTCGGTTGTTGGAAGCATGGCCCTCCCTCAAAGCAGCATACCAAGCGGAAGAATTTGTGTACCGTGTTCGTGGCAAAGACCTGCGGATTGGCACCCATTCCCGAACACTGTCCGGCTTGAATTTGCCCAAAATTTCCTTGCCTCGCTACACCCATTACGGTGACCTTTTGCGGTGGATCTTGCAAGAAAATGTTCCGGGATCTTTCCCTTATACCGCTGGTGTTTTCCCCTTCAAGCGGGAGCAGGAGGACCCTACCCGTATGTTTGCCGGGGAGGGCGGTCCTGAACGAACCAACAAGCGCTTCCATTACGTCTCCTTGGGTATGCCTGCCAAACGGCTGAGCACTGCCTTTGATTCCGTGACTTTGTACGGAAACGACCCGGATCGCCGTCCGGATATTTACGGCAAAATTGGAAATTCCGGGGTTAGCATTTGCTGTTTGGACGATGCCAAAAAGCTTTATTCCGGCTTTGACCTTTGCAATCCCGCAACCTCGGTTTCCATGACCATCAACGGCCCGGCGCCGGTGCTCTTGGCCTTCTACATGAACGCGGCCATCGACCAGCAATGCGAACTCTACATCCGCGACCATCATCTCCAAGAACAGGTGCAGCGTCGCATTGAGGCCCTCCAAAAGGCATCATCCCCTTGGCCCTTGTACAACCTGGAACATGCCCTAGGCCAGCAGCCCGATCAACCCCTGCCCGAAGGGAATAACGGTTTGGGATTGGGTTTACTAGGCCTCTCCGGCGACATGGTCCTCGACCAAGAAGTTTACCAAACCATTCGGGCCAAGACCTTGACCCAGGTTCGGGGCACCGTGCAGGCCGATATCCTCAAGGAGGACCAAGCCCAGAACACCTGCATTTTCTCCACGGAATTTTCGCTTCGCCTCATGGGGGATGTTCAGGAATACTTTATCCAACATCAAGTACGGAATTTTTATTCAGTGTCGATTTCCGGGTACCATATCGCCGAAGCCGGTGCCAATCCAATTACGCAACTCGCCTTCACGCTGGCCAATGGATTTACGTACGTAGAGTATTATCTCTCGCGGGGTATGGACATTAACCGATTCGCCCCTAACCTTAGTTTCTTTTTCAGCAACGGAATCGATGCGGAGTACGCGGTCATCGGACGGGTTGCCCGACGAATTTGGGCCAAGGCGATGCGTGAAAAATACGGCGCTGACGAACGGTCCCAAATGCTGAAGTACCATATCCAAACTTCCGGTCGCTCCCTGCATGCTCAAGAAATTGATTTCAACGATATTCGGACCACCCTGCAGGCCCTGTATGCGATCTATGATAATTGCAATTCACTGCACACCAACGCTTTTGATGAGGCTATCACCACCCCGACCGAAGGCTCGGTGCGCAGGGCCATGGCCATCCAATTGATTATCAACCGTGAATTGGGGTTAGCCTACAACCAGAATCCCCTGCAAGGATCTTTCGTCATCGAGGAACTTACCGACTTGGTGGAAGAAGCCGTGATGTTGGAATTCGATCGAATTACCGAAAGGGGGGGTGTTCTTGGTGCCATGGAATCCATGTACCAACGCAATCAAATTCAAGAGGAGTCTCTGCATTACGAAACCCTCAAACACAACGGGGACCTTCCCATCATCGGGGTGAATACCTTCCTCAGCAGAGAAGGCTCTCCCACGCTGATTCCAGGCGAGGTGATTCGCGCAACAGAGGCCGAAAAGGAGTCTCAAATTGTGGCGCTGAATGCATTGCACGGACGCTATCCCTCAGAGTCGCAACATTGGTTAAATCAGTTAGGCCAGGCAGCCCTCCGTCAGGAAAATTTATTTGCGGTGCTTATGGAGGCGGTGAAATATTGCTCTTTGGGGCAAATCACCCAAACCCTGTACGGGGTTGGTGGTCAATACCGTCGCAACATGTAAGGTTTCCGATCGCCGAAAACCTTGAACGTTCTTTCGGATTTATTTAGCTGAGGAGGCCTCGGACAGAGCGCTTTGACGAAGAAACCTTTGCAATTCCAAGAACACCGAGTACATCTTACGCCCTCTGCGCAAATCACTAAACTCTAGGGCATATACGGACATGGAGGCTGGAAATTCAACGCTATTCTCGGACCGAATAACGGAAATACAAGCTGTTTTACGGCAAACAAATTTAATGACCGACTTGGGAGGGCATGGCGCGGGACAATTCGGACCTACCTTGGGCTCTTCATAACGGATACGCACATCCCCAAGCCTGAACGTCACATTCCCGGCCTTGAAGTCTTTGCCGTTGATTTTAAGCATACCGTATTCGTCCATGCGGCATTCCGACCCAAAAACTCCTTTGAGGAATATTTCGGCATCAATGAAGTCCCTTATCTTGGATTGTGCCCCAGCGCGGTTGCCCAATGCTAGCAGCCAAAGGCCTGCAATCGCCAAGGTGAGTGCCCTTCTTTGAATTCGTTTCGTTATTTTCAGCATTGTTTTCAGGTTCCTAAATTAGGCTACCTTTGGGATATCCTCCAATTCCTTTGAAGATTTCCTTTGGGCAATTCCCATTCACCCCACCTTTATATGTTCCGTACGGCAGCTTATGATATGCAATCCTTGTGGACCAAAGGCCTTGTCGTTGTCCTTATCCCTTGGATGCAGGCCTGTTCCCCTGCGCTTCCGAACGAGGACCGCAATGCTCTTGCCACGGCAAGGGCTTGCCTTGATCGTTACCACGAAGCTGCGGCCAAGGCCCAATTCCAAGATTACTTCCAATGCATGGGCGACTCATCGGTCTTCGTGGGGACCGATGCAAGCGAACATTGGACCAAGGAGGAATTCATGGCTTATGCCCAACCGCATTTCGAAAAGGGCAAGGCTTGGAGCATGCAACCGCTTAAAAGACAATTTCATTTCACGGCTGACAGCAGCGTAGCTTGGTTCGAAGAACTCCTCGATACGCGCATGAAATTATGCCGAGGTTCCGGCGTGATGGTCTTCCGCAACGGGACCTGGAAAATTCAACAATATGTGCTTTCGGCCACAGTCCCTAACGAAATCATGGGCGACTTGATTCGCCTCAAAGCTGCCCAAGATGATGCCTTGTTGCAAAGCATTACCCGTAAATAATTCCCGTTCAACACCTTACAAGCCCTAACTCTTATGCCTACTGCCCTAATTACCGGAGCCTCTGATGGAATCGGCCTTGAATTGGCCCGCATCCATGCCGCTGCCGGTGAC
>Ga0194133_10009509_pt1 | contig 11118 bp, 11 predicted proteins | sample TA2KigOf40mmetaG_FD_155448 | JGI IMG/M metagenome (GOLD analysis project Ga0194133, IMG submission 155448) | Freshwater microbial communities from Lake Tanganyika, Tanzania - TA2015055 Kigoma Offshore 40m | ecosystem: Environmental > Aquatic > Freshwater > Lake | place: Tanzania: Lake...
GACAACAAAGTAGGTAAAGAAGAACAAATTGGTATGCTTGCCGCCGTTGAAGCCTGGACTAAGCGTAATCACGCGCAGGAAGAGCTCACTTGGACAGCTTACCTTGAAACCATTTCAAAACGGGTTTCAGCAATCAATGGGGTGACAACCAGTATCCGTCAGCCTACTGGATTAGACAACCGTACTCCAAACCTTACCATTTCTTGGGATCCGGCTAAATTTAATGCCACCGGACAAGAAATAGCGACCTACTTATCAACTACCAAGCCTCGAATTGCACTAAGTGCAGGTGGTGGTCGGCGTGGTGCAGGCTCAGCAGAAAATCTAACCTCCATTTCAGTTGCTGCGTTCATGATGCAACCCGGTGATGATAAAATAGTTGCAGATCGTATTTTTGAGGCATTAAGTATGAAACGCCCGGCTACACCGGAAATGAAAGCTCCTGCAGCAGATCTGAGGGGTCGCTGGGATGTAAGCATATCCTACTTTAATGAGACGAGTAAACATACCTTCAGTATCGAGCAACAAGATACCAACTGGCTAAAGGGTTCTCATAAAGGTGTATTTACTACCAATGAACTGGATGGTACTATTGATGGCAATCAGGTAATTTTTAGAAGTGCCTCCAGATTGTTGGCGGATAATGTACCATTCACATTCTCAGGAACTGTAAATGGTGATACCATAACAGGAAACATCCATCATGGTGAATATCTGACCTCAACCTTCACAGCGAAGAAAGTTGTGCAGCCTAGCAATCGACAGAGAATAAGTGTACCTGTTGGTGCACCTTTGTCGAGCTGATCAATCTCATACCGGTAAAAGGCTCCGTATTGAATGAATACCGGAGCCTTTTTTTTATCCCATCAGCCGAATTTTTGAGAAGAGAACCTCCTTAATCTTCAAAAAAAGCGATTGAATGATAGGGTATCAACAAATATCCGTCTTTGCCAAGCTTGGTTAATTTAACCTCAGTTCGATGATAGAAATTATCCTTTTGATGCATCCCATGTTGCTTCGGACGTCTATGATTGGATTTTAGAAAGCAATACCTACGCCTTATCGCTTCGTGCAGTCCTTTCCTCCGGAGTATTTCCGGCAAGAAATGCTACCTGATTTCAGATGATTCGTAGCCGGAAGATAATCCTTCGGCAAGCTTTGGTTTACCTAAAATTGTGTTTCATCGGTATGGGCAGTCCGGTAATAGAAGCACAGGCCCTGCGTGGCAAACCCGGGTGGCAGCCCTATCTTTTTTCCATTTCTAAATGTAATGTGAGCTATTCAAAGCTCAGCAAAGAAATAGGGCAGAACACGGGACCGCAATAAGCCAGGAGCAAGAGACCCCGCTTTCCAGAACTAACAAAAATAAACAACTCGGGCATGATGCAGTACCAAACTCAGGTTGATTAGATGATAAGATTTAACCAAATAGCTTGGCTTTTATGAGGCTTAATAGCAAAAATAACTTATAAATTGGAGCGCAACTTGGAAGCAATCCCTGTCTAGAAGCCGGCTATTAAACTTTAAAATACTACGTTCCCCCTCCCTACCGGCAGCTACGCGGTATTTTAAAATTATGTTGAATTGACCTTAGTTTGAGGATTATCCTCAATAAGCAATTTCTAATCGATATAGGCTATACAATCAATCTGAACCAAAATACCATCTCTACCCATGTGCTCAAGACTACAGCCGGTATACGAACGAACCGGCTTGGGATCCGGAAAATATTCGCCGTAGACCTCATTGAGTGCAGCAATGTTTTTATTTGGCTCGGCTAGCGACATGTGCACCTTTAAAACATTACCCATATTTGTGCTAGCTTTTTCGAGAAGTGTTCTCATGTGCTCTAAAGCACTTCTAATTTGTACCTGTATATCACCCGGTTCTTTTCTTCTGTCGGCATACCAGCCTCCAATCCCACTAATAAACACCAAATGTCCGGAACGGATACAAGCGGATAGCGGACTCTTACTTGGGTATGGACTTGGTATCGCCACCTTCTTTGGTGTCCATCCTGATTTTTGAATCGGCTCTGCTTCTACTGATTTAGGATTGATTGCCCCTACTAATGGTAAAATGGTAAGGCTTTTTAAGATATCTCTTCTTTTCATGGTTAAACAGGTTTTTTTTGATTTGTAAAAACGCGTAGATTTTTTCCTAAAAATTATTGATAATGTTTTTAAGTTTAAATAATCATCCCATTACTTGGTTTCAAAAACAAGATACTTGATGTTTTTACGATCAAATGTATAGGATATATGTATTTTACCATCAGCACTCCGAATTATGGCCGGATAGCTGTATTCCTCTTTTGTCCCATCCTCAAGAATCACCAAATCCTTCCATTTCCTACCATCCATTGATTGAGCCACATTCAACTTAAACCTTCCATTGAACCATTCTTTGCCGGGAATTAATGGGTTATAAACTATCAACTGAACACCACCGGGTAGGGTCTCACCGCATCGATTCCGGAATTTGGATTAAGCAAATCTGTACGATTTAATTTACTCCAGCTTTGACCGCGGTCGTCTGACCAGGCCTCCATCACATTACCCTGTTTACCTCTACACAGTATTTGAAGACGACCATCGGGATAAGTCAAAATACTTGGCTGAATCACCCCAAAAACTGTTTCAGAATCAACCGGAATACGCTGCCAGGTTTTACCCTGATCTTTTGATCGCTCAATATGAACCTTCCAGTTGTCGAGGGTCTCTGTGCTTGAGGGAGAAAGAATTGTACCATCATTCAGTTCAATCGGCTTATTTTTTATCGGACCAAGAATACCATCAGGCAAACGAACCGCCTGAGTCCAGGTTTTTCCCTGATCCAAAGAGGTTTTATACATGCCCCACTATTCCCTGGGATTTGGACCGGCCTTGTAAAACAAGAAAATCTTATTTTCTGAATTCTTGAAAAGTACCGGATTCCAGAGTGGGAAAGTACCTTCTGTACCAAAATTGCCATTAGCAAATTCAAGAGGATAGCTCCACTTCCCATTTTGGTTTATTGATGTCCAAATTTTAACATCATTATTCCCCTCCTTAGTACCACCAAACCAGGCAGCTAAAATTTCGCCATTGGCCGTTTCTAATAGTGTAGACGCGTGACATTGTGCAAACGGTGCATCCTGAAATATCAACTCCTGCTTGACTCTGGTAAATGAACTTTGAGCTGAGACAATATCAGGCATCAATAGTACAATAAAAAATAAAGCAAGACCTAAATACTTCAAAAAAATCTGTTCTAACTGATATTCAACTTACTAATTAAATTCCCATCCTAAAAGCATTCTCCGATACTTAAACCCTACAACTTATAAGTTACAACCTACAACTTAAAACCTATAACATTATGCTTTGAGCCTTAAGCTTTAAGCTAAGCCTACCTCCACTTCGTCTCTACCCCCTGCTTCCCAATAAACTCCTGAAATTCTTTTAACAACTGACTGCCTTCCCTTACTTTTCGGGGGATTACCTGCTTATTTAAAGAGTAGCTCACCAATAAACCCACTGCCTCTCCTATACTCCATTCAACTGGATGTAGGCGATAGCAGCCATTGGTAATATGGGTAGTCCCAATATTTTTATTGGCGGGCAATAAGTTTTCCATACGAACCGGAAGCAATGAACCCAAAGGAATTTGAAATGGAAGGGAGGCAAAATCAATGTAATTATCTCCGCGACTGCTTGGATGAAGGTCGATATGATAGTAACCAATACCAACACTATCATAAAAATAAGCAGCTTTTTTACCCGCTTCCGCCCCGGCAACCTGAATACGATTGTCTTGACCAACATGTTCTTCCAACACCGTGAACATGGCTTTTATTCGTCTTGATTCACGGATATAAGGATATTTTGCCATACCATCCTCAGTACCCATGATATCCTTTCTTAATCTAAGACCCGACCAACCCTGTTTTCCATCCGGTCGTGGAGCCTCAGTTTGAAGCCAATGGAATAAAGATAAGCTCAGCTGTTTTGCTCGGGTAAGGTGATGATCAAATTCCTTCTGGGATACACCCATTAAATTACCCAAGGTATAATCATTTTGAGGCCAGTTTACGGTACAGATATCCCCTTTGAAAGCCCCGGGCATAAAGTTATCCTTGGCTAAGATCCGACGATAGTTCCATAAGTTTAAGAAAGGATCAGTTGAACTTCCATCCGGGTTGAAACCCAGTGTTTTCTTTTCCAGAGTTTTAGGATTTGAATAATTCAAATCCAATAGTTTACCAGACCATGGCGGACTCATTTTGGGTGCAAGGTTCCGCCAAAAATCATATTCAAGTGGTTTATCCCTAATATTATTTGATCCGGGAACATAGTCCATGGCAAAACAAACGGTAAAGGCCTGTTGGTTATCCGGATCGGCCTTGATTGGGGCATGAAGCTCATGGGTTTCATTACGTGATTCGGTGCCCATGACAAATTCTGTTCCTGTCAATGGAAGTAACTCACCGGTTTCGGTGGCATCAACAAAATAAGTGCCACTGAGTATGTAGTCACGTCCTGATCTTTTGCTTTGAACCTTTAGAGCCTTCACCCTATTCCCTGAATATTCGGCTGAGCTGACCTTATGCTCTGTCAGTAAAGTCAACTTTCCTGAACTGATGTAAGGTGCCAGCATCTCATGCAAAACAGCAAGGGATACCCTTGGCTCATGGCAAAGAGCCGAAACTACTGCATTACCCGGATTGAGATACTGACGGAGCTTGGCTGCTGAAGTAATCGGATAATTCTTTTTATAATAATCTCGAACAGCATTTCTATAATTACGGTAAGACTGAGGTGCTCCATGGCTTTCAATCCAGCTGTGTTCATCCGGTGGTACACCCTGGGAAGTCAATTGTCCCCCAATCCAATCGGTCTCTTCAGTCATGATTACATCCAGTCCATTGCGCAGAGCGGCTAATGCGGCTGCACAGCCCCCTATACCGCCACCGGCAATAACTAAAGTTGCACTCAGTTCAGACGCATTTAAATTCTTCCGTAAATTACTGGCAAAGACATCTGTTGGAAAGGCTGATAGTGCTCCTGAAGCCAATCCTGTTGCCCCAAGTCCTGTCAGACCTATAAAATTCCTTCTTTTCATAAAATTTCAGCTTTTGATTTATAGCCGTTAACCCCAAAAAATACAATGTATAAATAGCAAAGGACAGGAATCATGAATGCAACTGCCCACGTTGAATGATCTTTAACATAACCCTGAGAAAAGGATACAATAGCTCCACCTACAATGGCAGTTGATAAAATACCCGAAGCTTTGGTGGTATAATTACCCAGACCCTGAACTGAAAGCGAAAAGATAATGGCAAACATAACTGAATTGAAGAGTCCTACTCCAATCATCGACCAAATCGCGAAGGTTCCTGAAGTACTTACTGAAAGAACGATCAGCAGAATTGCAGCAGCAGCACAAATAGTAAGAATAATTGAAGGTCTGATAGTTTTAAGTAAATAAGAGCCAATCAAACGACCAGCAAGCATTCCTCCCCAATAATAAGAGACATAAGAATTTGCATCCTCAACCCCAACACCACGGGTATCTGCAATATAATTCGTCAGGAATGTTCCAATTGACACCTCGGCTCCAACATATGCGAATATGGCCCAGGCTCCGAAATTTAGATTTCGGAAGGAAAAGATACTAACTCTATCGCTATTATTCCTTTGAGTATTACCGGAGCCGGTACCGATTTTAGGAAGATTAAGAGTATAAACAATAAATGCGATAATAATCAAAAGGGCAGCAATGCCAAGATAGGGATACTTGACCGCATCACTTGATGTTCCAGATTCCTGTAACTTCGACAAGATGTAATGTGCACCAAAAATTGGTGCCACTGTTGTGCCGATTGAACCTACTGCCTGAATCAAAGTCAAACGGGAAGATGCTGTTTTTGAGGGGCCAAGAGCCGTTATATAAGGATTTGAAGCCACCTGCAATACTACGATACCGATAGCCAAGAAGAACAGAGCTGCCAAAAATAAATAGTAAAGGTGCATATCAGCGGCAGGATAAAACAGCAAGGCTCCAATCGCAGCTATGGCAAAACCAAGTACCATACCATTCTTATAACCAATCTTTTCTACAATCATACCCGCAGGAAATGACATTAACCCATAGGTGAGGAAAAAATAAAACTGCACCAGTGAGGAATCGGCATAGCTCAGGGTAAAGCCCTCCTTAAAAAACGGGACAAGGGTATCATTTAAACAGGTAATGAAACCATTCATGAAATACAAAACTGCCAGGGAGATAAGAGCAGGCATATAGTTTTGTCCCGAATTTTCCTGATCGGAAACTACTGTGTTATGTAAAGGTATATTTGGCATAATCTATTAAGTTTTTTAAATCATTATGTTTAAGCTTTTAGCTTTAAGTTATGAATTGGTGTTATTCAGAATACTTTGCGTCAATCTTTTCCAGTGTCTTCCAGCATTGGTATAAACCTCTTGGAACATGGAAACATCCCTTCCATTTACCACCTTTTAAAGGAAGTAAAACTTCTCCTTGACGATTCAAATAACCGTACCACTCCCCCATACTTGTGTCCGGAAAATGAGCCCAGGTATATTGATGTACCTTTTCAAACCAATTCCAGCATCGCTGATCGCCGGTATGATGGTAACCCTTTAATAAGGTGATTAAGGTTTCCATGTGTACCCACCAGAGTTTTTGATCCCATTCCAGTTGTTGTGGCGGATGCCCCTTAACATCCATAAAGTACAAAATACCTTCATGTTGAGGATCCCAGCCATACTCAAGAATATTAATACTGATGTCAACTGCCTTTTTGATGAGCGCCTGATCCTTCCTTTGCTCTGCAATATCCATGATAAACCACATGGATTCCAGGCCATGACCCGGATTTACCAGCCGGCCCTCAAATGAATCGGAAAAGGATCCATCCGGATTCACATTTTCCAGAATAATTCCGAGATCTTCTTGATAAAAGACCTCCATGACCGAATGGATACCCTCATCAATCGTCCTTTCAATTAAAGCGGGTTCCAATAGATGCTCCAGTTCCAGAACCAGGTTACAGAGAATCATGGGAAGAGAAAAACCTTGTAAAGGGCGAGTCCCGGGATAGGCCTTGTTGTATTTACCTTTTGGATCATTTCTTCTTCGGAGAATATTATTGAAAGTATGAACAGCAAGATTTGCATATTCCTCTGTCCCGGTCGCCTTGTAAAGCTGTGCGAATGCCATCGCGGCAAAACAATCAGAAAAAATATTATAGGGTTGCACCAAGGGTTTTCCCTCTCTGGTCAGCGAGAAATAAAAATTCCCTTCCTGGTCTTTGCCATGCTTTTTCATGAATTCAGCACCCTGAATTGCAAAATCCAACCATTCCTTTTTCTGTTCAACCTGGTTATACAGCATGCTAAAACACCAGATTTGCCTAAACTGAAGCCATGCGAATTTATCCGTATCAAAAACATTGCCAGCCCTATCTAAACAGGTAAAGAAGCCTCCAAACTCTTTATCTCGCGAATTTTTGAGCCAAAAAGGAATGACATCCTTCAAGAGATTGTCTTTATATTTTTCTGCGTACTGTTTATAGTTCATTCGGAAAGATTAATAAATATTTATACACTCATATCTTGCACTAATTAATATAAAAATTAGAACAAAACCAATGTTTTATTTGCTGAACAACTCCAAATAGATCAGTGTCAAGGCGACAATAGACATCAAAGCGAAAGCAGTATAACCAAGGAAATTAGATTTTTTACTATTGGTAAACACTCCCATCACCTGTTTATTGTTGCCGATATTCAAGATAATTAAGATAAGAACAGGTGCTGTAATTCCATACAGTATGGCAGACCATAGCAGAGCCTGTATAGGGGAAATTCTAACGTAATTCATCAATAAACCGAAGAAAAGCGTGATAATCGTGATGGAATAAAATGCCTTTGCTTGATGAAACTTCTTGTTAAGGCCTTTTTCCCATCCAAAAGTTTCGCTAACTATATAGGATAAACAACCGCAAAGGACAGGAATTGAGAGTAAACCGGTACCGATGACTCCAATAGCAAATAAAAGATATGCTGAATTCCCGGCTAAAGGTTTTAGCGCTAAGGCTGCCTGTTCTACCGTTTCAATTTTATAAATTCCAGCGTTAAACAAAACGGTTCCGGAAGTCAGGATTATAAAAAACATGATCACATTTGAGAACAGCATTCCAAAATCGACATCCTGTTTTAAGTCGTCAAGAATTTTTTTGTCGACAATGATTTTTTTTCTTTTCAAATTTTTATCCTCTGCAACCATGGTGGCCTGCCAGAAAAATAAATAAGGAGAAATTGTGGTACCTAAAATGGCTACTAAAACAGCAATAAATTCTTTGCTAAATTTGATATTTGGGATCAATGCTCCCTTTAAAATTGCTAGGAGATCCTGTTTGTACAAAAAAGGAACCAGTATATACACAAGGAGCACTACGCAAAGATATTTAAGTAATGAGGCAAACTTGCGGTAAGGCAGATAAATAAATATAAACATCAGGATTAAGGTAAAGCCCACACTAAAAAATCCTGCATTCACATCTGGAAAAAGTAGATTCCCCACAGCACCCATACCGGCAATATTAGCCCCGATATTCATGACAATCGCAGGAAAACTAAACAACAGCATCAGATACAATACCGGCTTTGAATAATGATCCTTTAATGTGCCGGTTAAACCTTTTGAAGTCACCATGCCAATTCTGGCACACATTTCCTGAACAGCAGCCATCAACGGAAAGGTAATAAGGGCAGTCCATAAGGTTGCCAGCCCAAATTAGGCTCCGGCTTGCGAGTAGGTGGCTATACCTGAAGGGTCATCATCACTTGCTCTGGTTATTAATCCGGGGCCAAGTTTTTTCCAGAAGTGCAATAGTTTTCTCGTATAATTCACTTTATTCATACCTATTTAAATTATGCGTGGATCACCAACTGAAATAAATTTAAAAACTTAAATCATCTTATGTGGTTTGTCTACCTTCCCCATCCTGCCTAAAAACACTTTCCTCCATCATTGTCGCCTTAATCTGCGAACCAGGATTTTTTAAGCGGGTTTCAGAATTTTGGACAGACAAAGCAAATGAGCTCAGTACAAGGGTTAAATTATAACTAATGATCTCAATTAATACAGATTTATTTATTTAAAGCAGTTCTTACCTCTTTAATCAATTCAGGCTTAATCGGTGCAGCATGATTGGAGCCTAAAGAACGTACATAAGTGCTAATTTCAATCAGGTCCTCATCTTTAAGAAAAGCAAAGGAAGGCATTGAAGCATCATAGGTAAGCCCACTGATATTAACAGGACCATTTGAACCTGCCAGAATCTTTTTAATAAATTCTTTAGGATTGTTTACTACAATCAGCGAGCTGAGCAGGGATGGAAATGTACCCTTTACACCCGTACCATTTTCTTTATGACAGGAGGCACAATATTGCAGGTATAACTGTGCAGATTTTGATCCCGCAGGAATCGAAGAAATCATGTTTTGAGGATTAGCGGGATCAAGTTTTGAAATTTTGATAATCCGGTCGTCCGAAGGCAGGGGAAAACCGGATACCGGATTCCAGTCGCGTTTACTGGTTGCCAAATAAACATCTCCTGCCGGTGAAACACATAAATCTCTTATCCTGCCGAATTTATTTTCAAAATAAACCTGCTCACTAAGGATTTTTTTACCTTCTTTATCCATTTTCAACACTCTAAAGCTCTTAGCTTTTAATGTAACCAATAAAAGTGAATGTTTCAATGCCGGAATTTTATCGTAAGGATAGTAATCAAGGCCTGCTGGTGCTATGGTAGGAGTCCAGGCCTTAATTGGATCTATCGTGTTATTCAAACCCTTAAATGTGCTTTCTTCACTACTTTCAGCAAAACCCTGAACAGTAGGCCAACCATAATTTTTTCCTTCGCCAATCAAATTAATCTCATCATCTGTGGCATCCCCATGCTCAGAAGTATATAATTGTCCACTTTTCGAAAAAACCATGCCTTGAATGTTACGGAACCCCCATGCCCAAACCGGATTACCTTTCATGGGATTATCAGCTGCAGCACTGCCATCCATATTCATTCTAAGGATCTTACCATTTGGTGTTTGGGGATTTTGAGAATCAATCAAGCTAAGTGCATCGCCCGTTGCCCAATATAATAGCCCTTGGTGAACCGCAATTCGGGATCCATTATGGCCATTTCCTACAGGAATTTCCATTAATACCTTCGGGTCAACCAGTGTATCCCGGACTGAGGTATATCGCACCAGACGGGTAGCGTAATTTTTCTCCTTTTGAAAGGTATAGCATAAAAAGACATATGGGAACTGCTTCATGTCTGAATGAAGGGCCATACCCAACAGACCGGCAGACCGCGACTGCCAAACATCTTTTAGCTGCAAAAGTTTAGTTATACTCCCTGAAACCGGATCCATCCTGCTCACTACCCCAGCGTGTTCGGCAATCCAGATCTGATTATCGGGGCCCCAGGCAATTTCCTGTGGTACGTTTAGGTTGGAGGCAATGATTTTGATTCCATCTCCCTCCTGTTTCTGAAAAGTCAAGGGGGCTTTAAACGTGTCAACCTGATCCCAAGCAACTGAATAAACCAATCTGAACCAGCCAAATGCAATGAAAAATAAAGTATTCAAATAAAGATATTTCATAAAAAATCCGCTTATCCGAGTTTGCTATTTTCAGAAGTAATAAATAGAATTGTTTATCACATTATTTTATCGAGACCTGCAAGAATTAATTTCAAAAGATATAAAAACTATGCTAATAAATTAACCTCTTTCTATAATGATACAGTAAAAAAGATTGAAAAACCGGTGAACTATTAATTCAGTTATGATTCAATAAACCGATTTGTGTTAAAAAAATATTAGGGGAATAATAACCTTTTATAATTCATTATGAGTTGAACATAAATAAAAAATAAAAATTCATATATTCATGCAAAACATAAAAATCAATATTTTTTTTGAAAAGAACCCTCGTGGAGAGTTCATTAAAATTTTACGAGTATGGAAACAAGTTATACCTTCATAGCCCTGGCCATATTCCTAGCGGTAATGGTGATTGTTTTGTTAGTTCTTA
>Ga0194133_10009510_pt1 | contig 11117 bp, 6 predicted proteins | sample TA2KigOf40mmetaG_FD_155448 | JGI IMG/M metagenome (GOLD analysis project Ga0194133, IMG submission 155448) | Freshwater microbial communities from Lake Tanganyika, Tanzania - TA2015055 Kigoma Offshore 40m | ecosystem: Environmental > Aquatic > Freshwater > Lake | place: Tanzania: Lake Tanganyika...
AAGGTGTATTTTTATGTTGACAAACTCCCGGTGATTCTGACAAACTATGCTTACATTTCCACCTTGTGTTATTATTATTTTTATTATTTTTTCTTCAGCTTGGTCCAACAGTAACATTAGAAGGACGAAGGGTCTAAAAAAGTGTACAGTCATCATTGCAGCCTTTCATTGAGGATTTCAACAAACTTTTGTGCTCGTCCCAGCAAAAACAAATCCAAACCGTAATTGTATTGATTACCCTTCATTGGAGGGGCATTTCCAGAAAAAAAAATACATTGTTAAAGGAATGACAAATACTGCAACAAAGGTTAAGAGCCACGATTTCGACATTCAAGTTGTTTACAGAATAACACCGTGGTGGTGCAAGCAGAACCCATCATGAAAATAAATTGTACAAACAAGCATGAACTTTTAAAATGCAAAAATAATTCAGTCTAATAGGCATTAGTTTGAGAATAGAAAAAAAAGTTGAAATTAGAAGGACAAAATAAATGAATCGATCTGTTGACAAAAAACAAACAGAGCAAAAAAGGACTTTAGGTTTAACTTTTGAATAAAAATCCTTATTCGCATGAATTTCCAATTGATCATGTTGATTTAACTAATGAGGGCAAACACAAAGAACACTTTTCTCTCCTACTCCATATCCCTAAATCCATCACACACATACCGCCTCTGTTCCTTCTCCTATCTCTCATAATTTTTTCCAGCACACACTCAGAGTCAGTCCCTCACATTCATGCTCAGGAAAAAAAGTTTTTTTTTAATGCAATCTATATAGATTTGTATGTTTTAAAAGAGTCACTGCTCAGCCCTGAAAGAGCAAGAGAATGGGTGTAGAAAGTAGAATGGAAAATTTTGTCTGGGAAAGAAAGGGTGTGAGAGAGATAAAGAGTTTTGATAGTGAATCTATACACATTTTCCACTCATCTATTTTTCTTGACATATTGCTCTTGTTTGGATAAACGCTCTTGTTTCTATTCCCCTCGGTCCCCTGCTTCAAATGGAGCCAAAGTCTGTCTGTGTATTTATCACATCAAAAGATACAGTCACAACTTACACACACCATCTATATTCATTGCTAATAATCGACTTTGGTCTGATCTTGTTAACACTCAAAAGGGTGTGAATAAAAGGTGTTTGCAGTGGAAGACAAGTAAATAGATTAAAACTTTCGAGGACTCTTCAGACACAAACACACACGTTGGAAATAACAATTTGTGAAACTATTTTATATTTTTTGTGTGTGCTGTCAAATAAGCCCTTCACCTTTTTTTTTCTTTTCTACATCTGCATTGAGCAGAAAACTGTTCATTTCATTTTCACAACACAAACTATATAGGCGTTAATTCTTTACGACCAATGACTACTATTCGCCTATCAATGATTGACAGCACTTTGTTTAACTTCAATGTTCAACCTGATAAACACCCCTCTTCATTCTGATCACTGTCGAATCTGCAGTGGTGCCCACACCCACTTTAACATCACTTTCAATAACACTTGTACTGACTGATGACGAAAGAAGGCAAAAGATATAGATTCATTCTAAATCAAGACCTATTGTTAGTGAAAACACACCAACATAAAAAAAAACATTTTAGAAATTGCTCAAGGCTATGTGGTGCATATGCTGATGTGTGGAAAGACTTTCATTTCCACATGTTATTTATGAAATTCATAACCCTTCCATCAAACCAAATCGAGCAATTGAAGATTAGATTCACTCTCCCTCATGTATATTTATGTATACGTGTATTATTAAGTGATGCTAACAATTGACAAGTGTGACAAGAAATAATCCTATTAGAATATTATCACTTTAGTAGACACGGTTGATTGGGAGCTGCTCACATGACTTGCACTTCCTTTTGCAAAAAGGTTGTTAGGGGTTGTTGCAATTCTTGCCATGTCAAAAGAATTTAGAGGATGTGAAAAGTTTACTTATTGGTAACTCTTTTTTTTTCAGTAACTGTTTGTGTTGTTGAACAGAGTCTTTCTCATCCCCCCCTGCAACCCCTTGTTCAGCTCCGACGTTTACACAGACACCAACACAGCCGGTCTTTCAATGAAAATCGAGGCTCAGACAAATTGTCGAATGTCCCTGGGGCATTGACTGGTCTCTTATTGAAAGCTTATTGAAAAAAATGTCTCGCCACAGCTTTGATTCTGACCGCAAAAAAAACCTGTGGGGAAGATATACAGAGTGATAGATAGTTCGGTGGCAACGTATTACGTATTCCCAAGGAAAAAAGCCCTAGAAGTGTTTGTAAAAAAAAGGTTTTACAACATTCACAGATTCAGTGGGAACAGAGGTGGAATAAAAATCACCTTTGTACCGCAATTCATCTCGCATTTTGTCTCTACATATGTCTCTCGAATTTCAATTGCTCTGGAACAATGCAAAAGTGTGTGTTGTTTCACTCTAAAAAGGTGAAAATGGTTTCAAGAGCTTTTTGCTTTGAATAAGTTGTAATAGAGCTGCTGAAGTATGGCATTCGTCCGACGCTCCAGCTCCTATTGATTGAAATAAAATGAAAATACTAAACACTCCCTCCTGTCAACTGGGACCCGGTTGATGGGCTGATCAGATTACAAGGCTAGACCATTGTTAAAAATGTTGGACTGAGAGAAAAATTCTCAACGTTCTTCTCAAAGTCTACTTAAATGCACACACAGTTTTACAAACTTATAGTTTTCCCTTTATCCATCCAGCTAGTATTGATTATTTTTAAAGAAAAAATTCAGTTCTCTAAGATTTCAGAGCAAGTCCATTTGGAATAGGGCGGATTCTAAAACACAAGGCCTGTCAAAATTATTTCTTCCTCTGACCACAATATATGATGGATTTTAAGGTCTACTGCATCTCTCACACACACAAAAAAAATACTTTTAAAATAAAATATTTCAGAGTTAAAGATTTATGACTTTTTAAACATGGTGGGAAAGAGTTTCAAAAAGTCACTGAAAAAAGGGTTGCCCCTTTTTTTCATTGAGTTATCAAGCAAGTTCAATGTTGTCTGAGGATGATAATGAAACTTTTTTTTTCCTGCTTCACCTTCCAGGCTTCTCAAAGATCTTATAGTCTCGGTTTCAATTTTACAATTATTGTCTTTTATCAGGCGTTTAATGGATTAACAAAGGAAAAATTTCTGGATGACTGTGCAAGAATAGCATTTTTCACCCAATAAAATCAAATTTTGTTGAAATTCTCTTCTTAATATCCTTTAGTTGACGAAGCAAAATTACTATACAAATCGAAATTCCGGTGCAAATTTTAGCAAAAATTTTCTTTAAGCATTTGATATTATAAGGTAAAAGAAAAATAGTCTACTAGTTGGGACTAATTTGGAAACAGTATACGTCTTGTTTGTTCATTGTTAACATTGAGACTTTTTTGTTTAGACTATAAATGTAAACGATGCGATCGGATAATTATAGCCTAAAAGAGACAACACTATCATGTCAATCAGGAAAAGTATGGAGTTGTTTCCGACAATAATGATAAGTGTTTTGTTCGTATGAAGGTAAAAAGAATGAAATGGATGCAACATGAAAAAGTAGAGTTATAACTCACAATGCATAAGTTAAAGTTCTAAAGTTTTCCAATCATCATTATCAAACACCTTGATTTTTTGCAATGATGATGATCCAGTGCTTATGATGCATTAAGAATTCAAATTTCAGACACTTGATTTCGCATATATATTAGATTCTTTCTCCCAATTGACTTTTACGCTTGGACTACTTTCAGCCAACCAACAAGCTCCCCTTCCAACAACTTTCAGCCAACCACTATACTCCCAGCTGATTCCTTTTTTTACCCACATACTTTTGTTCACCATCAGGCTTCAAAGGAAATGTTTCTACAATTTATACCTGCCAGGCAAAGCAGTTAGATTCCCAGAACAACAATTAGAAAGAAATGAAATTTTCTCTTCATTTCTATAATCCCATCCTTGACTACTTGACTCTTAAAAACAGCCATTTATATTTTTTCAAAACAGAGTCTGAAATTCAAAATTGTTTCTGCAAATCTTCCTCTCTCTCTCTACCCCTCTGTTTGTTCCATAAAGCCGCAGTCAATTGTAGAATTTGACACAGTCCTTATCACCACCCCTGGTTCTCTTCCTCCCCCTATTTGAACAGAGACAAACACCCCACACCTTCTCTCAAAAGGTCCGAATGGAAGTGAAAATCCTGTATTATTATGACTATAACTTTACCTTGCCCCTCACTTTTAGATTTACCACAACAGGACACTCCCTTCTACTTTTCCAACAGCAACTCCGACGACTGCATTGTTTGATTGAACCATCCATAAATATGACAAGAGTGGAGGTCCATTAAGTTTGTCCGGTGGAGATTCTTGAAGCGTTGCATTGACATTACGCTTCGCAGGACTAATCACATCTCTCAAACCGAACCGACATACTATTAAGTTTCAGTGAAGAATGAAGCAAAGATAATGCACATTAGAATATATTTTCCTTTTGTCATGGGAAGAAATTTTTTCTTTGAAATCAAGTCTTTTATTGAACATCTATATAGAAAGTTGCACAATTCACAGGTTGTTCAATCACTTCATTAAGTCAAAGTGATAGCCCATGTACCAAATGTGAAGTAAGTTAAAAGGAGTGGGAAACTTACAAAAGATACTGGGTTACCATGGCTGAGTAGTCAAAGACATCTGCCTGAGAACTAAGATCTAAGGTTGTGGGTCCAATCCCGCTCCGACTATGCCGGCAGTTTTTTAACCCCAGATTAAAAAACATCAACAAGACGCTCTCGGTCAGGGTTTTGATTGTCGTAATGTCCGCAGATATAATAAAATATCTTTGGCAGGGCTACCACAAAGATGTTGATCATGCAACAACATCGCCTGAGTCTTCACTTCACTAGATTATCACATTATAAAATCCAAAGAGACTAAAGGATCAGTTCAAATAATACTATTCCAGGCTACTTTTGACAACTTCCCATCACTATAATAAAGAGAAATCATGCAAAATGAACATCTCGATTGGTTCTTAGCTAAAAAGCTCATTGAAAAGTTCTACTTTAATGCTATTGGAGACAAATTTCATCAGAATTGAGTGACATTAGATGAAATTATGAGTCTTGGGTTTGATACTGATACACTGAAGGTTGCAAAAAAATTTATTAAAAAGCAAGTCAGTCAAAAAACATGATGCAGAGACATTTGCAAAGGTGTTTTATATGTGTAATTAACCCATTAAATGAATTAATGTTGCTGAATATTTTATGATCAAATTTCTGTATGTAAGACTAAATTTTATCTTTCCAACACCTGGTGTAAAGATTGAAAGAACAGCAAAAACTTTTAACTGTAAGTGCCAACAATAATGAAAGCCAGTCAGAGGAGACAAATTAGTATTTTATGATTTTTTAAAAAAAGTGAAATTTTGTATTTTACTATGACGTTTGAGATTGAGAAAGACAGTAAATTTCATTTGCTTTTTGCATATAACACAGTTGTTTGGTATTCATTGATGAAAAAAAGCCTCTTGTCAAACCGATCTTAGTCTGTTGCCGTCAACTAACATCTCATACGAGAAGTAACCCAAGACTTATGCATAACATATGAGCAGAACAAAATCCAATTAGTCGTTCGTGTTGATAGATAGAGGGGAGCGTCAAAAAAAAGAATCTCGTGTAAGCTTCAGTGATTTTATCATTGAGCAATTTTGATTGTAGTAAGATGCGCATCAATCTATTTTTTAGTGGCATTGGGTGGCCTCCCTCGCCCACCCCCCTCCGCTAAGGAAAGAGGGGGTAGAGGGCTCACAAGACACAGAATTTTCTGGTCCCATCAATTTATCCATCCCGGAGTCGGTGATGCGTTGCAAACAATCATTTTATTCATTTTACACCAATTACGAACAATGAGCAATTTTGAGTGGGCTAAAAATTTTGCCATTGAGCAAATAAAAATGTCAGAATGAAAGACTTTTAGTGAGGATAAAACATACCTCCCCCTTCACTCACTTAAACACACCTTCCCTACACAGTTAATTGAATAAAAACAATTTATGTCATTTTCAAAAAAAAAAAAGTTGCAGTTGCTTTTTGGCTTTGATATTGAACTTTTTTCACTTTCCCACATGAACATTTGTTTGTATCATTGCATGTGATTTGAACTTGTTTGAGAAATTAAGAAAAAAATGGTCTATGATAAATGTTGAAAGTGTCTTACTTGTTTTTGGCTGCTGCTGCTCGATCCCTTTGCCTTCTATTTTTGAACCAGTTTCCCACTTGGGTCGGGGTTAGGCCCGTTGCCTGGGCCAATTCTCGCTTCTTTCCAGGATTAGGGTAGGGATCTTGGAGGTACCACTCACGAAGGAGACTTCTTGTTCTTTCTTTAAAACAGTGCGTTTTTTGTTCACCGTCCCAAATGGTTCTGGGCATGGGGAACTTCTTTCTCACACGGTATTTGTCCACGGGGCCGAGTGGCCTGCCGCGAAGTTTTTCAGCTTCTTGGTAATGAGCTTCTAACCACAAAGTCTGCAATTTCAGATGAGAATCTCTGTGGTCGAACTTCCTTGACTCTAATATTTGGTACATTTCTCTAAAGTTTCCCATGTGGAAGGCAACAATGGCCCTGGCTCTGAGGACTGACTCGTTGTGATTGAGCTCTTCCATATTAGGGTGGGCCACGGGTAGGGACCACAAGAATCGTGCCAGACGTTCAACATCTCCGCTTTCTTCGAGGGTCTCGCACACCGTCGCCACCTGGCGGGCTGTGAAATTTAGGGTAGGAAGGGGAAGGACTCCGGGATGGAGCAAGGGTATGACGCCGGGACCGGAAAAAGGATGACCCGAATTTGGGTGCCTTGCTGTGGGCTGGGGTATCAAGGGTGGAGGAGGTGGAGGAGTGGAAGGGGAAGAGTGCAGTGGCGGGGATCTCCTTAAGAAAAAATAACCATGAATAAAAAGTTACTTTTTTTTCAGCAGCTCATGCGACCACAAAGTGATTAAACTAAATGCAAACCTTGTCGGAGAGTCTGATCCGGGAGAATTTGGTGTTGAATGATTAGCCACAGTGGCTGAATTTGACTCACTATCTTCAGACTTGCTTGAATGTACACTCGACATTTTTAAATATATATTTATCAATAATAATAATAACAATAATACTAAAAATAACAACAACTTTTTGTTTTTGTTTTTTTTGTTCCCCACACACTTAACTTCAACTTCTATGCCTGACACTGAGATACACACAAAGGTGCTTTTTTTGTCAGACAGTTGAAGACTGATGATCGTTTTTAACTGATCAATTGCACCCTGAATCTCTCACACACCATCGACGACGATGACGACGACGACGAGGACTTCGAGTGTTTCCAGAGCGCCTGATACGAAACTACGTCTCCATTAGATAAGAACAATCGGTTCTCGCCGTTTCAAGATATCGGTTACAACTCCGTCTAGTCCACCTAGAATTGAGATGATCTCTCCTCACTCAGCGAAAGGATCAATTTTACAGTGAGTAGAATAGATAGATATAGAGAGAGAGGGGTTTGTGGCGCCGCCTTTTGCGCCCCAAAGAGTCGCGCTGATTCGCTGTCAAGACGAGGGCGCAGCCAATCAAACGCACTTTCTAACCAATGCTTTGCGCAGGGGATTATTTTGGCATATCATTACAGGAGTCATCTTCGAAATGGGAAATGATTCCCATAGAAACATGTCTACACACAGGAATAACTAACTGACACTAGCCGAGCGCTCGTTCCCCCTCAATCTTCACACACATCCCAAATGTGGGGGGGAGAAGGGAGAACTTCAAGCTCAGTGTGTGTGTGTGGAAAAAAAGTAAGTAAGTAAGTCACTTTGATCTAGGGCTTGAACACATGCACGCTTTTATCATCCGGGACGGTTCGAAAAGTGTTCAAAACGTTGAAAGATGAACTGCTTACTGCTCAATTCTATAATCATACATCGAGCTAAGAAACTTTATGTTTTTTTTGTGTGTGTGTGAATAAAAAAAAACCTTCATCATTCAACCACCCACCTTAAAGCTGTTTAAACGCATTCCACTCTTCTGAAAAAAAACGTTTCATTGTCTGTTATATATTCAAAATCGTTTGGATCGAGGCACAACTTAAACTCTTCTTCTTTCATAAGTTCGTTCGTTGCTCAGCACGAAACCAGCATTTAGAGCTCCAACTCTATAGACCCACACAAAGCATATGTTTGAAAAAGAGAAAAAACAAGATTAGATTTTAGCGCCTTTACTACAACAATGAATGGTTCACATACCTTGCTATATTAGACTGGACGGAAAAGGGACTCAAAACCAATAGGAAATGGCTTGATCCGAAAAAACATGGTGGTAAATTTCTCGATTAAAGGACAAAAAACCAGGGTTGATGGGGTCTTGGGATCTGACCTGCAGGTTTCAAACCTCTCACTGTCACATTTCTAGAACATGATCCATTACCTCACCATAAAAATGACTTTTCGTATTTGTATTTCAACTGTAGTTGCATCTTACAATAAAAATCACAAACTGTACTTTTTAACAACTTAAGGGCCAACACGTTCACCCTTGTAGTCTGACACAAAGACGACATTTGATTAATAAAATAAATAAAGCTATGATAAAATAATAAAACTAGATAAAAAGCGCGCTAGAAAGTAAAAAAATGTTTTATAAGTTGAGATCTGATAAATGGTCACTGGGGCTGTTTGTCCAATTGAATTTAATCATTAACATGTGTTTTAGCCTGTTTTTAAATTGGTTCGACTGACTTTAAGTCTCGATGTATCACTAAATGTTGCACGTCCTGGAGATCTACCATTTATATAAGCGTTTCTTCGGCTAGCCTTGTATCAGATTTTAAGATCAGGCCAATAGCTGTTTTTGCAGTGATGTAGTAGGACCACTGTCTGGGTGTAGCTCGTGCACTGAGTTGGTTAAGTAGATCCCGTGACATCTTACACTTATAGTCTCCAAAGGCTGCCCTCAGTGCCCTGTAATGCTGACTCCTCATCCTATTCCAGTTTACATGCGATAGGGCATCGTTTAACCAGACAGGGGAGCAATAGTACGTTTGCCCAAAATAGTGGCAATGATTGCTAACTTGGTGACTTGAATAGTTATGATTCAAGTCTTGATCATTTTCTCCTTCCATGTAAATCCAGGGTAGTGTGACTTTTGACTTATTTCTGGGTAAACCCTAATCTGCTTGTTTTTTGAGGGCCTACAAGACTTTATATTGATATATGAAAATTAAAATGTCAGGAATTTAATTATTTGGTCTTAAAACTATCCACAATCAAATGGAATCTTGTGTGAATTAAATTCACCTCCTCTGATTCCCCAAATAAAAGACTTTGGTTTTATAGTGGACTTCTTGAATTTATTCTTCAAAGTCTTGAGACTTAGAATCTTTTTGAATGGAAACTCAGAAAGTTGAAAAAGGTCTGTTTCTGCTTGATTACAGGTCCTCAGCTCCTTTTTCATGATAAAACAATAAATGGTATCAGTTACTTGGATGAATGCTTTTGAACTTGAAGCTTATTATAAAAATGCCTTTTTTTTAACTATAATTAAGAAAATACACCCTTTTCAACAATCAATAAACAAAAATGTTTTACATCCATGTTCATAATTTAACCCTGCACAAGTTACTTCAGAAGGTGTTTTTTTAATTGATACAAAAATTTGGTTGATAGCCTTGAGCTAAGAATATTGAATCAGCAACACAAAAACCTAAATGTGAATAATCCTTTTTCAAAGCCCTAGAGGTTCCTGAGCTCATGACTCCAACTATTTCAACATCTTTCAAAATGTTATCAATAGGAAATTTTCTTTATTGAACTTTAAAACAGTTTCAAACTTATGGTTAGTTGAATTAAAATGTAGAATTACCTTAATTTTTGAAGATTGTCTCTAAGTTTAAAAATATCCAAATTGGGCTTCAGTCAAATCTATCTATATAAACAAAATTCAAAGTGTGTCAGGATGTCAGAACCTTATAGTCTCCCAAACTGCTGGCCCGATATCAGTAAAATTTGGCAGAAAGGCTCAGGTGAACCACATGGGTAAAATAGTGATAGTTTTATATCTCTAACCTCGCCCCCAGGGCCTTGCGAGGCTAAAAACACTAAAAGCTGAAGGAAACACGAAGCAAAATTGTTTACAAACAAAAAATGTTTAAATTTCACCTGGGCAATGCCGGGTACCCTCAGCTAGTTTAATAATAATAATCTTGTGCAGTATAGACTCATCTAATGTTAATACATAATTAAAACCTTCATTAGAATCCCGCCATAGAAGTCTTATGGTCACGGCAGATTACTATTACCCTGACTGAGCATGCCTTGTTGATTTTTTTTGAAATACTGGGTTGAAAAAATTGCTGGCATGGGCCGGGGATTAAACCCTCAACCTTAGATATTGGTTCTCAGTCTACCTTAACAGTGAAAATCTTTTCAGTACTGATAATACAATCTTATGTTTTTTTAATAAAAACTAGTTTTTCTTTCCTAAAGGCAACAAAGCTAAAAAGATAGTGAAAATAAACTCCATATATGTGAACTGAATTTCAAGGTAAACTAAAATAATATATTTCAACATTACACTATTTTTAAAACTATAAATGAGCTCTTCAAAACTTTATGGAAATCAATTTTTTCATTTTTCAAAAGGTTGATCAGATACTAAGTTTCAAAAGTAAAAAGGTACTTGAGAGGAATGGAAAAAAATGAATCCATCCTTTTTATATGGCTTAATGCAATTCTTTGATAATAATTTAAATTCTGATTCTTTTCATTCTTGAATTGTATCGTGTGTGAGGGTGATCACGATAATTAAGATTGCAAAGTCATCTTTATCCATTCAAAGAAAAAGAATTTGATTTATGAGAGCCGTAAGGTTACTCGATACCTTCTCCATCCATACACTTTCACTCAAATAAAATATTATTATTTTTCATTTCACCGTTGGCCACTAATCGGATGTAAAAAAAAGATACATTTTTTACTAACTATTGACAATCGTTTCCCTCCCTCAAAAATAAAAAGCCCTCTAAATAAGTCATCAGCCATTCTTCGACCCAATTGCTGTTAACTGCATGTGATGCTTTCAT
>Ga0194133_10009513_pt1 | contig 11115 bp, 4 predicted proteins | sample TA2KigOf40mmetaG_FD_155448 | JGI IMG/M metagenome (GOLD analysis project Ga0194133, IMG submission 155448) | Freshwater microbial communities from Lake Tanganyika, Tanzania - TA2015055 Kigoma Offshore 40m | ecosystem: Environmental > Aquatic > Freshwater > Lake | place: Tanzania: Lake Tanganyika...
GGGATTGAACCCACAACCACAACCTTAGATCTTAGTTCTCAGTCAGGTGCCTATGACCTCTCAGCCATGGCGACACATTGCATTGAAGGAATAATATTGACAAAGTAAAAGCAAAGCTTTCAAAAATGTGGGATCAATTCTATTCCCAAAGAAGTTGTAATTAATCAAAGGTTTAGAATTTTTTGCTCTTTTGCTGGTTTATAATTAAACCTTATCTGAATTCTATATGATTATTGGTGATTGATTTCAATTTAACCCTTGTTAGTAACTTTTAACATTACAAATACGTCTTCAAACATTTCTTTTTCAAATAATTCAAAAATATCACAGACATTATGAAAATATTTGACAGCTTTCCCTACAAAAATCTTTTAAATGTGAACATGAAATCTTGCTTTAATCAAGCCACATTTCACGATGTGCTATAATAAGTTCAAAAGTTTCAAAGTTGACTTCTTGCTTTGAAATTTCAAAAATATTTGTGAAATGCTAAAAATTTAAAGCAAATGAAGCTGTACCATGTTTCTTTACAGCTATACAGAAGTCATTATGCACAGGGTTCATGGATATGGTAACTCACATGGGGCTGAAGGGTCACAGGATCAACTTTCATCTGTCCTGGTCCCAGAATAATAATAATCTTGTGCAGTATAGACTCAGGTAATGTTAGTGCATGACCAACACCTTTATCTGAGTCCTGCCATTGAAGTTTATGGCCAATGCAGATTACTATTACCCTGACTGAGAGTGCCTTGTTGATTTTTTTGCTATTTGGGGTTGAAAAATTGCTGGCATGAGCAAATGGATAATAACGACCAGATTTTAGAGGGTCGAATTTCCATAAATTATGAAGGCCACTAGGTCATAATCCATATTTTATCAAATCAATTGGGCTTGAGGGGAAAATATCTTTTGATTAATTCAAGTCAATATGGTCATATGTTTCATTTGCAATTCAGTCAGACAGAGAGCTGGATGAATTATTTTTGAGAAAATGTTCTGGGAATCTATTCACTTGCAATAGGCAGACATATATCAGGCACTAATGATGCAAAAGTTTAATAATATTTTTGCAAAATATAAAACTTGTTTCGTCTAGTTAACTCTAAAATTGGGTTTTATTTTGAAGTTGGCGATGAAGCACGATTCTCAAAATGTACTCAATCAAAATATTGAACAGGTGATAATTTTTGCATCTTTCCTTTAGACGGAAAATCATGATTGCAATTTCATTTTCTATGAATGCCAGGAGACTTTTTTAGTACACGAATAGCTTTTTTGATATGGTAATAGCAATTATGATCGTGAAATTTGAGGCTAAAAATGTTTCTGGGATCAAATCACAACCTTGCCTTACTTTTTGATTGCTCTGTTATTAGATTTAAAAAACTGATTTTGAATTTTTGACCTTTGGTGTGACTATTTTATCAAAGGCAGTAAGGAATTAGTTAATCATGTGTATTATTTAAAAGCCCACACAACAAGCATAGAAAAAGAGGGTATCACAACTGGAATAACCTCGTTCTCAGACAAATCAAGTTCACGTGGTATGGACTTCAAGACCCAATCACCAACAACAGACTGAGAATTAGACTAAAGGAGACAATTATATTTTAAATTATTGCATGTGTTGACAAAATTTGCTTAAATTGCTTTTATATTTTAGTCTGACAAAAACTCTAACATGTTTTTTCTGACTTTTCAAATGACCTTTATTAATGATTATAACTGATATACTATGTTTTATCATCTTGGTTCTTAAAAAGTATTATTCAAATATTTTATTTTGTATTGATACGAATGAACCAATAGAGGGAAATTAAAATTGAAATCAGTTCATTTTTGCAAACAAAGGTATATAAACATTTTTTACAATATTAGAACATTTTTATTGGGCCGTCGAGGCAAAATCTTTGCACATAATTTTGAAAGGAATACAAAAACTATATTGTTTCTTCTTTTGTCATGCCACTGAAAAATTTCAAGCACTAAGCATTGAGTTATGTGTCAATGGTTCTGATTTCATTTCATCAAAAACTGGCTTCTTCTGGATAGTGATATTTAAGAAATGTATGATTCCTTACAAAATAATCTAGAACAGGTTTGGCCACAATCAACTGTCTAAAAAAGCCCACGACAAAAATCTTTCACACTTTGAAAAATCAGAGAGAAAACTCTGCTAAAAAAGTGGTATAAAAGACATTAGTACACATGTTGTGCAAGTTATTCAAGAAGAAAACGTAAAATTGCTTAAAGAAAGGCATAGTAAATACTATTGAAAAATGAAAAGTTAAACTTGCAAAAGAAGTTTCTTTTTCTATTATGAAACAAAAAAGTTCCAATTTTGTTTGAAGTAGAGCTGGTTGACTAGAACTTAACTTTCTTTTGATCTTTTTTCACTTGAAAATCGCAATTTACTTGTTATTGGTTTCTCCTACAATGAGTTGTATGGAAAATGGAAAAGAAAAAATCATATTTTTGAAATAATTTCATTCAAAATTATTTTTTTCTTTCGGGAGGTTTGACCCTGAATAAATCCTTACTATTTTTTAGATGCACGAAACCAAATCCAGTTGCATTGATTTCTTGTCTTGCAGTTGAAGTTATTTGTTTCTTTTTTCATCTCTTAGACAAAGTATTAAAAAAAATTGTTCGACTAGATGAATATGCATGCTTACGTGCATCGGCAAAATGGACAACAAGCTGAAATATAGCTCAGAAACACGCAACAACAAGTTAAAATCCCAGATGCCCAAATATTTTCAACAGAAAAAATCCTGATGCAGTTTTTGATCAAGCAATGAATCATTCATTGTCAATTATCACCTGTTGATGAGCAGTTGATTAATAATATTTTTGACTGTGATTCCTAAGTTGGTTTCTTGAATGTTGCGTAAATATTGCTGTGTTGGGTCAGGGTCAAATAAAATCTCTTCGGGTCGGGTCAAAAAGTCCCCGAGTCAAAGGGAGGTCGGCCTCTTATTTACTGCAGGTCAAAAGTATGCTCGGGTCAGGTCAGGTCAGGGATAGACTCCAACCTCTTTGCCTTCACAAAGCGTCTATGACATTGAGGGCAAAGAAGAATTTTTTACTGAAGAGTGAGCCATTTCATTAAATTCCCTTTCCCTCTACTTACATGAGATAAATAAATTCAAATGACATTCCCACAGTTTTCCAATTTTCAATTACCCAGGAATGGATTGAATTTCTGAGGTCCAAGTATTAAGTAAAATATTACTGATTTACTGAGGAATTATTTGCTTCACTGTGACTAATCAAAGGCTACAATGATATCTTTTTATTGGATAGCAGCTTCCAGATTTACATAGACAGATAACGAATATTTGCTCACTCTTCGTTGTGCAAATAAAAATTCCCATCCACACACTTAATAAGGTATTGTTTGAGTAAAAAAGGAAAAAAAATAGTTTTTCAATCGTCCAAGTATTGTTTATCCTTACTTTGTCACCTATAAAGCCCATGATGTTCACTTGGTTTTCCCAGACCAGACCTGCATTCAAACCATACACCTCATCAAAATCCCAAAGGCTTGACAATCTTAATTCACAAACAAACTTTTTTTCTAATTTTTCCTTTATTTACATGTTCATTGACGTCAAATAGCCATTTTTATCCTTTTATACAAGTATTCTACTTAATTGGGAAAAGTCATGACCGGTTGGCCTTTATTGGATGTACTCCAGAATTAAAGGTACGTCTCCCTGCTCTTCCTGGAAACTTGACATGTTTTCATTATTACAGTACCCTTAAGCCAACCAGGTTCATGAAAATTGTTTTCTTATACAAATCAATTCCATATAGTGCTTCCAAAATTATCGGTGTGTACACTTGATGAGCTGATTCATCACACATTGTTTCACTAAAATTATACCACAACAGGTCAAAGGATCAAAAAGCCAATGAGATGGTCCTAAGATCCCACACAACATAAGCATACTTCCAACTCACAGTAAATAAGGGGCCAACCCTCCTTGACCAGAATATTTTTTGACCCGACAGGACAATAACATTGAGAAAATAAGCTTTTTTGAGGAATATTTTCAAGACCAAGGGTTTGGCTGACCCAATCCAAATTGCAAAAAATTGCCTGACCCTACAGGGGTCAAAAAAAATTACCCCGGACCCATCACTACTAAGTTGGTAGTTATCAGAAAATTTCCCAATCATCTTAAAATTCTAAGAAGATTTTAAACGAAGAAAATCTATCAAACTTCTTTGAAAATTGACAAATATTATTACAAGTTACAAATAAAGTATCAACATAAGTAGATCAGAAATTTTAGATTGAGCTTGTTTTCAACTTCGTGTTTTTCATTCTTGAAATATTTTTTTCCTTTGATAAGCTCTAAAAAGCTCTATTTCTAGGCAAAAATAATATTTACTTTCAATTCCCAATTCTCTTATCGACTTTTTCTCTAATTGTGCATCGAAATAATTATCCGATAATTAGTTGCCTAGATGCTTCTTGATTTTTGATTTAGAATTTGATATCTGGATTTTCCAATCTCTTGGGCTAGTTCAATGACTCTTTCTAGCATGATACCATATTATTTTCCAATATGCTAGATACATTAATTTAATCATAGAAAGTTTGGAAATTTCGTTGATATTGCATTAGTTTTAGTAAGCTCATTTATACATTGACTTACAGAAATCTACATATTTTTCAAGAGCTGTAACAGTTCACAAATGAACAAAATTTTTCATATTTTTATGTGATGTTATTATCACATCACTGAAGTGAGGGTGGTGGGGATTCATGCACTTGACTTATACCTTGCAACCTTCTGCAATGGTTTTTTATGAAGTTTGAACTGGATATAAATAATCAAAAGAATTAGATTTTACAGTTTCAAGAATAATTATTTTTATTTCGAGAAACAATCTTTGGTAAATCATAATCAATTGTTGATATTTATTTATATATAGTTTTGGACTGAAAGTCACCATATTCGTTGTGTTTTAAGACTTTAAGAGGTAAAAAGATTAGTGCACCAAAAGATAAAGTGTAAAGTCAAGGTCAAATGGCAATTTAAGATCTCATCTTTGGAGGGAAAAGAATTTAAACAAAGAAATTTCCAGCTTTGGGAGTTGGCTTTCTTAAATGTTCCAGTACAAAAAACTGAAAATCTGGCGTTTTTTGGAAGCACAAAATCAACCAGAACCTTTCAAACTTTTCTGTATGATGAGTTGTTCTATCTGATATGCTCAATCTGTAATACAATTTATTAGATTTTGTAGCTGAGGTGACAACATTTGTTTGTCCAATGTCAAAGCAAGACACTCAGATAAACCTATTTTTTGTGAACATGAAAGGGAATTAAATACATGAAAAAAGGAAATGGACAAAGTGGAAAATAACTTGAGGTGGATGAACCTAATGCATCATGAAATGGAAATAGAGGAGAAGGCATTATCAAAGGAAAATACATAACCAAATTTCTGAAATCTGTCAGGGGTTCAACCTCAGACCTTAAGTACCAACCTACTACAATGTGATGGTAGCCCTATATCAACCGATCACCTTTGTCTGAAACATTTTTTGTTATGAAGTAAACATTCTTACTATTTTTTATAGTACGCATTGCAAAGTAAATCATTAAAGGCACACTTTATATTTGGTTAGGAATATTTGTTGGATTTTTTGGCAATCTGGAATCAAATATTGCTTGGAGGTTCCTGACGATGTTTGAATAACCCATGACCCTCTGATCCCCTGCCAAATGCTATGACCATTTATTCAGTCAGGATTGATGGTTGTGCAGATCACATGAACAAAAAACCTGATTTAATTATTAAAAACCCAACATAATTACACCAGAAAATACCGTACCTAAAATTTAACCAGGGATAGTTCAGATGACTGTGAGACCCAAAACAGTGTAAGGAATTGTTGTAACGTCTAATTCTTTGGTATTAGAAGAATCATCTCCCCAACCAACTATAAGCTGTCAATCAATCAATTAGGCCAAAGCGACCACTTACAAGGTAAGGGTAATTGCGAGGATAAAGTTTGAAAAATTTTATTGCCTTGAAAATTTTTCTTTACAACAACACTTTTAGAAAATATGATTCTAATTTAACTGTATCTTTTTACTTTATCTTTTAATGTCACTGACAATTGATTACACATTGTTCAACAAAAATCTTAATACAAAACAGAAATGTTTTTTCTGACAAACCTTACAAGCAAAATACAAAAAAAACTGAGGAGAGAACTTTTAAAAATGCAATAAAGATATTCGTTTGATGGTAACCATGCAGACGCATTAAATCCGCTGCAAGATGTAAAAAATGTTAAATTTCTCACGATCTTGGGAGGAAAACCTTTGAGAATTGTTTCTGTAGTGGGTTTTCTACTACAGCGCTGCACTTCATGAGTCTTTGTTAAACCAAATACTAGAGAAAAAATTACTATAATGGTGAGAAAAAAAACCTTTAAAACTAATCAAAATACGGTTATAAATATATAGCTTTGCTGCATTATAACTTTTTTCACACATTATTTTAGCTAACTGTATTGAAAATTTTATGGCTCAAAAATTAACTATGATGGCCTCTGTAAATTTTGGAGATTTTTAATTTAAACATATTAGCGAGTAAGGTGCGTTAGAAAGGAGAGACTGTGCAAAACAAACTGTCGTCCATGTAGAGATGGGTCCGGGTCAAACATTTTTGACCTGGGTCGGGTCGGGACGGGTCGGGTCAGCCATCTATGGTTTTGGTTTGGAAAATTTCCCCTAAAAATATCAAATTTTTCAATTTTTTTTCCTTTGGGTCTAAAAAAATCTCTTCAGGTTGGGTCAAAAAGTACCTGGGTCAAAGGTGGCACCACTTAAACATGCTCGTCTTTTTCTAATTTACATCATCAAAACTTTGTGCAAAATTATTCCTTTCTCTTGACTTCTATCTAAACATGTGTAGCAGCTATGTCTGAATTTAAACATTTTCTCTTGAAATATGGGAAAGCGCTAAAGCCATGACAGGAATTTTCAAGTTTGAACTTCATCTAGTAACATAACTCAAACTTAAATGCAATTTCGAAACACCACATGCACGACTTTGGCAAATATTTACAATCATATATTTCTTTGAATATTCAAAAGTTAAAACAAATGCATCTTCATGATTATGAATTACATTCAAGTTGTAAACTTTTTTCAAGAGATCATTTATCCTTTTGGATTGAGAATGATGATAGCGCCATAAAATTAAAGCTTGAAAAATGGTTTGAAAAAAAAGAATGTTTAACAAAACTTCTTGGTAGTTGAGAGAATGATCTTGAAGATTTCCTCAAAGCTTTCCAATCAAGAAAGAGGTGATACTAGAACTTATTTTTAACTTAACATTTGTGATGATATGTAATAAAAAATGTTTTGAGAATAATAAAAAACTGACCCATTAAAGTCAAAATTGAGAAACCTCCTTTGAAAATCAGTTTTCAAAATTGTTATAATTTGGTAATTTTTTAAACTAGGAAAAATCCTATTTAGACGTAAAGTGACAATCTAATTCAATTCATAAAAGAGTTTAACACAAAATAACACTTTTAAATTTCATCCTCCTAGTTTTCACATGCAATAAAAAGAAAAGCAAATCTTGACAAGAGGTACAGAAACATTTTTTGTGACAAAAACTGGTGGCTCATTAACATTTTCATTAAATATAAGGTAGATGTATTTTTCTCTTCTTTTAAATTCTAAAATTGGATTACAAATTCAGTTCAGCTTTACCCTGATTTTGTGAAACCTAAACCTTTTTTACATTTAACACTCCAGCTATTTTTGCATTTTTAACCGAGCAATCTGTATTCAGCTTCACTGACAGATTCAATTTATCCTGCACGATTGATATCGAATCTCGATTCGGTTGCGAGGGCAATTTTGTAACTCTTTCAGCCTTAAGTATAAACATTTGTTTTTTCCAAACTCTTTCATTGAATCGAAAACCAGTATTCTTTAAGAAATGCTTCTTTCAAGTAATATTTAATCACATTGAAATTGTTTCTGATTTGGAAGGAAAGGACTCAATAAGATTTCTAAAAGTTTATTATTTATTGAATTCGTATATTTTTTCTCTCCAGCAAGTTACAATTGAAGTATATACATCTTTTTAGGAGAGTAAAGGCCCCAGGGACAGCATGTCCCTGGGGCAAAATATGACAAATGCAGTGATAAAAACTAAAAACTGTTTAAAAATAACAACCAAAAATCTCATTAAAATCATTAATTTAATCAAAGTCTTTTTAAGCTCTATTCTCAGCTTGTTTGGGGGTTATTCCCCTGGTCCAGTCAAATTTGATGTCACGTATGCATTTTATTTTGTTGATGAAATTGTGACGAACAATCTTGATTCTCGAGCTGTCTTTGAAATATGCTCTACTGGGTTGTCTGTCATTTTACATTTGCAAGGTCTGAGTTCCAATGATAGAGGGGGTCTGTTTGCACCGAGATTGTACAGATTTATTGCTAGTTTACAGTAAATGTTCTTCATCCATTGGACAGGAGTGGCTCTTTCAAACATCCTGTTGAGGTCTTGTTTGTGCCGCATTCTTTTTTAGTCTTTTACTGCAGTCCGTAGAGCTCTTTAATATAGAGAGTTGATCATTTTCCAGTGGACTGATGAGGTAAATTCAGTCAGCCAAACAGATGATCCATAGTTAAGTGCTCTATAATTATGCAATAATTAGAAATATTTTTTTGAAGCACCGTTTGAACAAAACACAAAAGTTTTTGACCAAACTGTAAAAATGCAGGAATTCGGAAACATTTTGAAGCTTAGGAATTTATAGCTTTAGTGTTTCATTGTGTTTTTATTTGCTACTTAAGCTTCAAAGAGCCGTTTGTGTTTAAAATTTGAATTTATAAATTGTAATTTTTCAAATGGACAAGGAAAAGCTCATTTATTCACTGCAGTCACGAAACTTTCTTCAAAAAAGTATTATTAAAAGTAATGCTAATGTTTTAAATTTATTCTTCTTTATGCTTAAAATCAATGTTTTGAGCACTTCAGTATAAAAATTATAAATGTTGAAGAGGCAATTTATGATAAATAGCATTTCTTAATATCTCCATTACCCAGTGGTCGTATAATCTGACAGAGAATCTTAAGTTTCGGCAACCTCCTTTTGGCAACTTTTGATCCAGGGTTGCAACTAAATGTCCAAAACAATGTAAAAAAACTTTTTTAAATCGAGAAACAAAGCATGTTAATGTTGGGAGTGTCAAAAATTTCATGCTTTTAATAATATGTCGTGTTAATGTCCTTTCAATTAGTTTAAGTTTAGTTAAATAGAAAAATTGAACTTTAATTTTGAAAATGATTTTTTACCTAGAATGACAGCCCGCAGTCTGTGATAAAATTGTTGAATCATGGTAATTATGTTTAAACAAGTGTGTTTAAGCAAATATATTTCTACTTTGTCTACTTTGTATCATGTATCACAGATGAGGATAACAAGAAGGAGGAGATTTATAGATGTAAAATTTAGGAAATGCATCATGCCTTGTGGTCATTCAAAGTTGCCATTAGTTTGAATTTGTCTAAATTGTAGATTTATGTGGAATTACTTTGTACTTATTGTCAAACTTATGGCTTAAAGAGAATAATCTTATTTGGTCAAATCAACCACATTATTGTGAGAGTGAGGAGCAAAAAGCAGATAAATGGAGGAATTTGGAATTAGTTGAAAGAAGGTAGAAGCTATGTGAGTTTGGCCAACTTGCTCTCTGACAGAAAAGGGAAAAATTAATGAAACAATACGAATAGCATCTCATTGAAAAATAAACTGCTGGTCATACACTAATTTGCTATCAAACGTACCAGTAGTCTCATTTTGAGGAAGTAAGAATCTGTGCAAAGCATCTGAAGAAGCTAAATACTTTTATTTTTCTAGGTTATAATCAGAAAGGAATACTTTTTTATTTCACCGACCTGTTACTTAAAATTTTGAGATACTGATAACATTCTCCAATCAGGGCTTGCATTTTAAGTCATGGTTTTTCATATGGGCTAATTAGGATAGAGGTGCTTATGAAAAACGACGATTGAATAAACTGATCATCAGTATTCCATATTATTTTACGAAGAAAACCAAACTATGGCCTCTTCAATCCATTCTGTTTGACCACTGCAATCCCTATTTTTAATTAATAAAACTGTTGTTATTTTCTTGAACATCTTTTTTTTGTCAATTAAAAAGAAAAAGAAATCCATCTCATGATTAAATGCATGCAAAAAGGGGATCTGTGTGTACTAAAATTGACTCTAATTTGCCTCAGTATAAAGAGTAAAAGAAAAAAGAAATCCTGAGGCTGTTTCAACTCAGTTGCACTTTTCTGATTGCAAAAACTGCCTCAAGCCTCAAACGAATGCATATTTAAATAGTGGCACCATCTTTTGATACATCACTATAATTTTATGCCTAAAAATTAAATGTGAGGACATGTATAAAATGCCTTGGTTTGTTTTAGTGACATTTAATTTTTTTCATCCTTTTGTTATTTGAAAGTAAAAAAAATGAGCCTCAAAATTTTAATTTTCAGAAATTTTAGCCCTTTCTCCTGGTATTTTATTTTGTTTAATGTTATTAATTTATGTTATTAATCAAAACTTTTTATTGAAATGGACAACCTGGGATTAAGACCTGCATTATTTCATATTTTAAGAACCTTTATACGGCAAGCAATCCCCACACTGCTCAGCTAACCTCTTTGAACATGAGATTATAGGTATGGTTCTCAGTATTGGCTGGCTGGGAGAAAGTGTTGGATAGCAATCTTGTATTAATAAGAGGGATCTAATTTACTGCGTATTTGAACATTTGCTTTGTGTCAAATCTTGGTCGTTTGTCATGATTAGATTTGACCTGGAAAAAAGGTATAATTTAAAAAGATTGGAAGAGCTTGGTTACTTGGTAGGAATGCAAGTGTTTCTTAAGCAAGATATTGAAAAGAAAGAATTGTTGTGCCACTTTTCACAAGTGAAACAGTGAAAAGTCAACTTTTTATTGACACAAGTTGTTGTTGTTTTGTTCATTGATGTCGATGAACAAAATCAACGATATCTAGAAAAAACGCGGTTTTTTCTCTCATT
>Ga0194133_10009518_pt1 | contig 11109 bp, 21 predicted proteins | sample TA2KigOf40mmetaG_FD_155448 | JGI IMG/M metagenome (GOLD analysis project Ga0194133, IMG submission 155448) | Freshwater microbial communities from Lake Tanganyika, Tanzania - TA2015055 Kigoma Offshore 40m | ecosystem: Environmental > Aquatic > Freshwater > Lake | place: Tanzania: Lake...
GGCCAAGCCCGTGGTGTTGGAACGCATGGAGTTCCCGGACCCCGTCATCGAGGTCGCCATCGAGCCGAAGACCAAGGCCGACCAGGAGAAGATGTCGGCCGCGCTCGTCAAGCTGGCGCAGGAAGATCCGAGCTTCCGCGTCTCTACGGACCAGGAGTCGGGCCAGACCATCCTCAAGGGGATGGGGGAGCTCCATCTCGACATCAAGGTCGACATCCTCAAGCGCACCTACAAGGTCGAGGCCAACGTGGGCGCGCCGCAGGTGGCGTATCGCGAGACCATCTCGAAGGTCGCCGAGATCGACTACACCCACAAGAAGCAGTCCGGCGGTTCGGGCCAGTACGCGCGCATCAAGCTTCGCTTCGAGCCCCTGCCGCCGGGCGGCGGCTACGAGTTCGAGAACGAGGTCGTCGGCGGCGCGGTGCCCAAGGAGTACGTGCCGGGCGTCGAGAAGGGGCTCGAGGGCTCCCGCAACAACGGCGTGCTCGCGGGCTTCCCCTGCATCGACTTCAAGGTCGCGCTGATCGACGGCGCATACCACGACGTCGACTCCTCGGCGCTCGCCTTCGAGATCGCGGCCCGTGCCGCGTTCAAGGAGGGCATCGCCAAGTCCGGGCCGAAGCTGCTCGAGCCGGTGATGAAGGTCGAGGTCGTGACGCCCGAGGACTTCATGGGCGACGTGATCGGCGACCTGAACTCCCGCCGCGGCCAGGTGCAGAACATGGACATGCGCGGTAACGCACGCGTCGTCACCGCCATGGTGCCGCTCGCCAACATGTTCGGCTACGTCAACACGCTCCGCGGCATGAGCCAGGGCCGCGCTGCCTACTCGATGCACTTCGACCATTACGAGCAGGTCCCGCAGAACGTCGCGGACGAAGTCCGCGCGAAGATGGCCTGACCGGATAAATCTGCCCAGGAAGGAATGGGGAAAGAGCCATGAGCAAGACGAAATTCGAGCGGAACAAGCCGCACTGCAACATCGGGACGATCGGCCACGTCGACCACGGGAAGACGTCGCTGACGGCTGCGATCACGAAGGTGCTCGCGGAGGCTGGCGGCGCGACGTTCATGGCGTACGACCAGATCGACAAGGCTCCCGAGGAGAAGGCGCGCGGGATCACGATCAACACGGCGCACGTGGAGTACGAGACGAAGAACCGGCACTACGCGCACGTGGATTGCCCTGGCCACGCGGACTACGTGAAGAACATGATCACGGGCGCGGCTCAGATGGACGGCGCGATCCTCGTGGTGAGCGCGGCGGACGGCCCGATGCCGCAGACGCGCGAGCACATCCTTCTTGCTCGCCAGGTTGGCGTTCCTGCGCTGGTTGTGTTCCTGAACAAGTGCGACATGGTGGAGGACGCGGAGCTTCTCGACCTTGTCGAGCTCGAGGTGCGGGAGCTTCTGTCGAAGTACGAGTTCGACGGAGACAAGATCCCTGTGATCCGCGGTTCCGCGCTGTGCGCGCTGGAGGGCCGCGAGCCTTCGCTTGGCCGGGACGCGATCCTGAAGCTGATGGAGGCGGTCGACGCGACGATCCCGCAGCCGACGCGCCCGAAGGACAAGCCTTTCCTGATGCCGATCGAGGACGTCTTCACGATCTCGGGCCGCGGGACCGTGGTGACGGGGCGCGTGGAGCGCGGGATCGTGAAGGTGAACGACGAGATCGAGATCGTCGGCCTGAAGGCGACGACGAAGACGGTGGTGACGGGCGTCGAGATGTTCCGCAAGCTTCTGGACAGCGGCGAGGCCGGGGACAACATCGGCGCGCTCCTGCGCGGCACGAAGCGCGAGGAGGTCGAGCGCGGCCAGGTCCTGGCCGCGCCTGGCTCGATCACGCCGCACACGAAGTTCAAGGCCGAGGCGTACATCCTGACGAAGGAGGAGGGTGGTCGCCACACGCCGTTCTTCTCGAACTATCGTCCCCAGTTCTACTTCCGGACGACGGACGTGACAGGGCAGGTCGTCCTTCCCGAGGGCACGGAGATGGTGATGCCGGGGGACAACATCGCGATGGAGGTGCACCTGATCGCGCCGATCGCGATGGACGAGGGCCTGCGCTTCGCGATCCGCGAGGGCGGCCGCACCGTCGGCGCGGGCGTCGTCGCGAAGATCATCGAGTAACGGTCATTGTCGCCCTGCGGGGCGGTGCCGCGACGCGGCGCCACCCGGACCGGGCGGCGGAGAGAATGTGATGGTCAACCAGAACATCCGAATCCGGCTGAAGGCCTTCGACCACCGCGTGCTGGACCAGTCGACGAGCGAGATCGTCAACACGGCCAAGCGCACGGGTGCCCAGGTCCGCGGTCCGATCCCGCTTCCCACGCGGATCGAGCGCTTCACCGTGAACCGCAGCCCGCACATCGACAAGAAGAGCCGCGAGCAGTTCGAGATCCGGACCCATCGCCGCCTTCTCGACATCGTCGACCCGACGCCGCAGACCGTGGACGCGCTGATGAAGCTCGACCTCGCTGCCGGCGTGGACGTCGAGATCAAGCTCTGAGGATCCGACCATGCCCAAGCGCACCGGTCTCATCGCGCGCAAGCTCGGCATGACGCGCCTCTTCGCCGAGGACGGCAGCCACCTGCCCGTGACCGTTCTCCAACTCGAGCAGTGCCAGGTCGTCGCTGTCCGCACGTCGGACAAGGACGGCTACACCGCGCTCCAGCTCGGCGCCGGCAAGGCGAAGGTCAAGAACGTGACCAAGCCAGTCCGCGGCCACTACGCCAAGGCGAAGGTCGAGCCGAAGAAGCACCTCGTGGAGTTCCGCGTCAGCGACGACGCCGTCCTTCCGATCGGCTCCGAGCTCGCTGCCAGCCACTACGTCGCTGGCCAGTTCGTCGACGTCGCGGGCATCTCCATCGGTAAGGGCTTCATGGGCCCGATGCGCCGCTGGAACTTCCGCGGCCTCGAGGCGTCCCACGGCGTGTCGGTCAGCCACCGCTCGCACGGATCGACCGGCGGGCGCCAGGATCCGGGCCGTACCTTCAAGAACAAGAAGATGGCGGGCCACTGGGGCGTCGATCGCGTCACCACGCAGAACCTCAAGGTCGTCGCCACCGACGCCGACAAGGGCCTGATCATGGTGTGCGGGTCCGTGCCTGGTCCCGAGGGCGGCTGGGTGGAGGTCACCGACGCCGTCAAGCGCAAGCTGCCCAAGGAGGCCCCGCTTCCGGCGGGCCTCAAGCAGGCTGCGGCCTGAAGCGGGGAACGACGATGAAAGTCGCGGTCAAGACACTCGACAACAGCGCTGCCGGCGAGATCGATCTCGCCGAGACGGTGTTCGGCCTGCCGGCACGCGCCGACCTGCTCGCGCGCGTCGTGCGCTGGCAGCTGGCGCGCCGCCAGCAGGGCACCCACGACACGAAGGAGATCGGCGAGATCTCCGGCGGCGGCCGCAAGCCGCGTCCGCAGAAGGGCGGCGGCACGTCCCGCCACGGCTCGACCCGCAGCCCGCAATGGCGCAAGGGCGCCGTGATCTTCGGTCCGACGCCGCGCAGCCATGCATTCGACCTTCCCAAGAAGGTGCGCGCGCTGGGGCTCAGGACGGCGCTGTCGAGCAAGCTTGCGGAGGGCAAGCTCGTCGTCCTCGACAAGGCGGCCCTCGGCTCCGCGAAGACGAAGGAAGTCGCCGGCCGCTTCAAGGCCCTCGGCCTCGGCTCCGCGCTGATCATCGATGGCGAGGCAGTCGACGAGAACTTCGCGAAGGCCGCGCGCAACCTGCCGGGGATCGACGTGCTCCCGCAGCAGGGCGCGAACGTCTACGACATCCTGCGGCGCGACGTACTCGTCCTGACGCGCGCCGCGGTCGAGAAGCTGGAGGCTCGCCTGAAATGAGCGCGGACAAGAAGGCACTCCCCCGGGAGAAGCTCTACGGCGTGCTGCTGGCACCCCACATCACCGAGAAGGCGACGATGGGCTCGCAGTTCAACCAGGTGAGCTTCCGCGTCGCGCCCGGCGCGACCAAGCCCGAGATCAAGGCCGCCGTCGAGCAGCTGTTCAACGTCAAGGTCAAGGCCGTCAACACCGTGGTGGTGAAGGGCAAGACCAAGCGTTTCCGCGGCGTCGCGGGCCGGCGCTCGGACTGGAAGAAGGCCATCGTGAGCCTCGCCGAGGGCTCCACCATCGACGTGACCACCGGCATCTGACGGAGGCTTGCGAATAATGGCACTCAAGACGTTCAAGCCCGTCACGCCGAGCTCCCGCGAGCTGGTCCTCGTCGACCGCTCCGAGCTCTGGAAGGGGCGTCCGCTGAAGTCGCTGGTCGAGGGCAAGTCCTCGAGCGGCGGCCGCAACGCGCACGGCCACATCACCGTCCGGCACAAGGGCGGCGGGCACAAGAAGCTCTACCGCATCGTCGACTTCAAGCGTCGTAAGTTCGACGTCGAGGGCGTGGTCGAGCGCCTCGAGTACGACCCGAACCGCACCGCGTGGCTCGCGCTGGTCAAGTATGCCGATGGCGAGCACGCCTATATCCTCGCGCCGCAGCGGCTGGCCGTCGGCGACAAGGTGGTCGCCGGCGACCGCGCGGACATCAAGCCCGGCAACGCCCTGCCGATCCGCAACATCCCGGTCGGCACGATCATCCACAACGTCGAGCTGAAGCCCGGCAAGGGCGGCCAGCTCGCGCGCTCGGCCGGGACGTATGTCCAGCTGGTAGGCAAGGACCAGGGCTTCGCGCTTCTGCGCCTGTCCTCGGGCGAGACGCGCCGCGTGATGGCCGACTGCCTCGCCACGATCGGCGCGGTGTCTAACCCCGACCACGCGAACCAGAACATCGGCAAGGCGGGCCGCACCCGCTGGAAGGGCGTCCGCCCGACCGTCCGCGGCATCGCGATGAACCCGGTCGACCACCCGCATGGCGGCGGCGAAGGCCGCACCAAGGGCGGCCGCCACCCGGTGAGCCCGTGGGGTACGCCGACCAAGGGGTACAAGACCCGCAAGAACAAGCGGACCGATCACCTGATCGTTCGCCGCCGCAACGCGAAGTAAGGGGACCACCATGGGTCGCTCCGTATGGAAGGGTCCGTTCGTCGACGGATACCTGCTCAAGAAGGCAGAGAAGGTCCGCGCCGGCGGCCGCAACGAGATCATTAAGATCTGGTCGCGGCGCTCGACAATCGTGCCGCAGTTCATCGGCCTGACCTTCGGCGTCTACAACGGGCACAAGCACCTTCCGGTGCTCGTGAACGAGAACATGGTGGGCCACAAGTTCGGCGAGTTCGCGCCGACGCGCAGCTTCCACGGCCACACGGCCGTGGGCGGCGACAAGACCGCCAAGAAGGGCTGATCCCATGGGCAAGCAAGCTCGACCGCGCGCGCTGCCGGAGAACGAGGTCCGCGCCGTGGGGCGCACCATCCGCACCTCTCCGCGCAAGCTGAACCTCGTCGCCGGCCTGATCCGCGGCAAGAAGGCCTCTGCTGCCCTGGCCGAGCTGACCTTCTCGAAGCGTCGCATCGCGCAGACCGTCAAGAAGGTCCTGCAGGCCGCGATCGCGAACGCCGAGAACAACCACCAGCTCGACGTCGACCGCCTGGTCGTGTCGGAGGCCCATGTCGGCAAGGCGATCGTGATGCGCCGCTTCCACCCGCGCGGCCGCGGCCGCTCGGCGCCCGTCGTGAAGTCGTTCAGCCACATCACCGTCGTCGTGCGCGAGACCGCGGACGAGCCCGCCAAGGAGTCCCGCTGATGGGTCAGAAAATCAACCCGGTCGGCTTGCGCCTCGGGATCAACCGCACCTGGGACTCGCGCTGGTACGCCGACAAGGACTACGCGAAGCTCCTCCACGACGACCTCGCGCTGAAGAAGTACCTGACCGAGCGCCTCGCCCAGGCCGGCATCGCCCGCGTGGTGATCGAGCGCCCGGCGAAGAAGGCGCGCATCACCCTGCATTCCGCGCGCCCCGGCGTCGTCATCGGCAAGAAGGGCGCGGACATCGAGAAGCTGCGCTCCGACCTCGCGCGGATGACCGGCAGCAAGGACGTCGCGCTGAACATCGTCGAGATCCGAAAGCCCGAGATCGACGCCCGCCTGGTCGCGCAGAACATCGCCGACCAGCTCGAGCGCCGCGTGGCTTTCCGCCGCGCCATGAAGCGCGCGGTGCAGTCGGCGATGCGCCTCGGCGCGCTCGGCATCCGCATCAACTGCTCGGGTCGCCTCGGCGGCGCCGAGATCGCCCGCCTCGAGTGGTACCGCGAGGGGCGCGTGCCCCTGCACACGCTGCGCGCCGACATCGACTTCGGCACGGCGACGGCAAAAACCACATACGGCACCTGCGGCGTCAAGGTCTGGGTCTTCAGGGGCGAGATCCTCGCGCACGACCCGATGGCCGTGGACAAGCGCGCGCAGGAACAGCAGCCGGCGCGCTGAAGACAGTTTCCCGGGGATAGACCACGATGCTCCAGCCAGCACGCACCAAGCACCGCAAGGCATTCAAGGGCCGCATCCACGGCCTGGCCAAGGGCGGGACACAGCTCAATTTCGGCGCCTTCGGCCTGAAGGCCCTCGAGCCGAACCGGATCACGGCGCGCGAGATCGAGGCGGCCCGCCGCACGATCACGCGCCACCTGAAGCGCGTCGGCCGCGTCTGGATCCGCGTCTTCCCTGACGTCCCGGTGTCCAAGAAGCCGGCCGAGGTCCGCATGGGCTCCGGCAAGGGCACGCCCGAGCTCTGGGTATGCCGCGTCAAGCCGGGCCGGATCCTTTTCGAGATCGACGGCGTGTCGAAGCAGGTCGCCCAGGAGGCCTTCACCCTCGCGGCCGCCAAGCTATCGATCCGCACCCGCGTCGTGACCCGCATGGGCGAGGAGTGAGCGCGATGAAGATCGCCGACATCCGCGGCAAGACCGCCGACCAGCTCAAGGACGAGCTCACCTCGCTGCGCAAGGAGCAGTTCAACCTGCGCTTCCAGCGCGCGAGCGGGCAGCTGGAGAACGTGGCCCGCATCCGCGTGGTGCGCCGCGACATCGCCAAGATCATGACCGTGCTGGCCGAACGCCAGCGCAAGTCGGCCTGAAGCCGGAGGAAGACCAGATGCCTCGCCGCGTGCTCCAGGGTGTCGTGACCAGCGACGTGAACGAGAAGACCGTGACGGTCCTCGTCGAGCGTCGCTTCATGCACCCCGTCTACAAGAAGTTCATCGTGCGCACGAAGAAGTACCTCGCGCACGACGAGTCCAACCAGGTGAAGACCGGGCAGAACGTGAAGATCCGGGAGTGCCGTCCGATCTCCAAGCGCAAGCGCTGGGAAGTCGTGACGGACGAAGCCGCCACGGCCTGAGCGGGGGACACGTCCAATGATCCAGATACGTTCCAACCTGGAGGTCGCCGACAATTCCGGCGCCCGTCGGGTCCAGTGCATCAAGGTGCTGGGCGGCGCCAAGCGCCGCACCGCCTCGATCGGCGACATCATCGTCGTCTCCATCAAGGAGGCGATCCCGCGCGGCAAGGTGAAGAAGGGCGACGTCCACAAGGCCGTCATCGTCCGCACCTCGAAGGAACTGCGCCGCGGCGACGGCAGCGCGATCCGCTTCGACCGCAACGCGGCCGTGCTGATCGACAAGGAAGGCGAGCCGATCGGCACGCGTATCTTCGGGCCCGTGACGCGCGAGCTGCGCTCCAGGGGCTACATGAAGATCATCAGCCTGGCGCCGGAAGTTCTCTGAGTTCGGGTGAAGCGATGCTGAAGATCCGCAAGGACGACACCGTCGTGGTCCTCACGGGCCGCGACAAGGGCAAGAGCGGCAAGGTGCTGAAGGTCATGCCGAAGGAAGGGCGTGTCGTGGTGCAGGGCGTGAACGTCGCCAAGCGCCACACGCGCGGCCGTCCGGGGCAGCCCGGCGGCATCGTCGAGAAGGAGCTGGCGCTCTCCGCGTCGAACGTCGCCCATCTCGATCCCAAGGACAACAAGCCGACCCGCGTCGGGTTCCGCGTCGTGGACGGCAAGAAGGTCCGCTTCGCCAAGCGGTCCGGCGAACTCATCGATCGGTGATCACCATGGCAAGCCGCCTCCAGGAAGCCTACCAGGGCAAGATCCGTCCGAGCCTCAAGAAGGAGTTCGGATACACGAGCGACATGCAGGTGCCCCGCCTCGAGAAGATCGTGGTGAACATGGGCGTCGGCGACACCGTCAACGACATCAAGAAGATGGAGGCCGCCATCGGCGACCTGACGGCGATCACCGGCCAGAAGCCGCTCGTCATCAAGTCCAAGAAGGCGATCGCGAACTTCAAGCTGCGCCGCGGCCTGCCGATCGGGTGCAAGGTCACCCTCCGGGGCGCGCGCATGTACGAGTTCCTGGATCGCCTGATCACCATCGCCCTGCCCCGCGTGCGCGACTTCCGCGGCGTGTCCGGCAAGAGCTTTGACGGGCGCGGGAACTACGCGCTCGGCATCAAGGAGCAGATTGTGTTCCCCGAGATCGACTACGACAAGATCGATAGCGTCCGCGGGATGGACATCATCATCTGCACGACCGCGAAGTCCGACCAGGAGGCCAAGGCCCTCCTCAAGGCCTTCGAAATGCCCTTCGTCAACTGACGTCTCGAGCCGCGAGGACAGGATCCGATGGCCAAGAAGAGCTCCATCGAGAAGAACAAGCGCCGCGAGCGCATGGCCAAGCGTTTCGGCGCCAAGCGCGCGAAGCTCAAGGCCATCGCCGGCGACCGCGCGCTGGACATGGAACAGCGCTTCGAGGCCGCGCAGAAGCTCGCCGAGCTCCCGCGCAACTCGTCGCGCGTCCGGGTCCGGCTGCGCTGCGAGCTGACGGGCCGCTCGCGCGGCAACTACAAAAAGTTCAAGCTCTGCCGCATGGCCCTCCGGGACCTCGCCCTCACGGGCCAGATCCCCGGCATGGTCAAGGCGAGCTGGTGAGGAGAGTCCGGACATGGCGATGAGCGATACCCTCGGAGACATGCTGACGCGCATCCGGAACGCGCAATCGGCCCGCCAGGGCACCTGCGTGGTGCCAGCGTCCAAGCTGCGCGGTGGCGTGCTGGAGGTCCTCAAGCGCGAGGGCTACATTCGCGGCTACTACTCCGCCGAGAAGCGCAACGGCATCTCGGAATTCACCGTCGAGCTGAAGTACCACGAGGGCACTCCAGTGATCCGCGAGATCAGCCGCGTGTCCAAGCCCGGCCGCCGCGTCTACTCGGGCATTAAGGACCTGCCGAAGGTCTATGGCGGCCTCGGCATCGCGATCCTGTCGACCCCGCGCGGCGTCATGTCGGATTCCGAGGCGCGCGCGCAGAACGTCGGCGGCGAAATCATCTGCCAGGTCTTCTGACCGGCAGGAAAGGAGAGCACACATGTCTCGTATCGGTCGCCAGCCGGTCCCGGTGCCTCAGGGCGTCGAGGTCCAGGTGGCGGGCCAGAAGCTGACCGTGAAGGGCAAGCTCGGGTCCCAGGTGCTCCAGTTGCACCAGGACATCGAAGCGAAGCTCGATTCCGGCAAGCTGGTCCTCGCCACGCGCGCGCAGAGCAAGCGCGCCAAGGCCCTCTGGGGCACGTCGCGCGCGCTGATTGCCAACATGGTGTCCGGCGTGTCGAAGGGCTTCACGCGCAACCTCGCCATCGAAGGCACGGGCTTCCGCGCCGCTCTCGAGGGCAAGGTGCTGAGCCTCCAGCTCGGCTTCAGCCACGAGGTCAAGTACCCGATCCCCGAGGGCATTGCCGTCAAGGTCGGCGGCGACAAGCAGAACGCGCTCGAGATCACCGGCTCCGACAAGCGCCTCGTCGGCCAGGTCGCGGCCGAGATCCGCGCCTACAAGAAGCCGGAGCCCTACCAGGGCAAGGGCATCCGCTTCACGGACGAGCGCGTCCGCCGCAAGGAAGGCAAGAAGAAGTAAGGGCCAGCCATGTCGGATAAATCCCACCAGATGTTCGAGCGCCGCAAGCGGCGCGTCCGCCTCAAGCTCCGCACCAATGCGGGCGGCAGGCCCAGGCTTTCCGTGTTCCGGTCCTCGAGGCACATTTATGCCCAGGTGATCGACGACGTGACGGGCCGCACCCTCGCCGCCGCCTCCACGAAGGAGGAGGGGCTCGGCAAGTCGCTGAAGACCGGCGCGGATGTCGGCGCGGCCAAGGCCGTCGGCGTCTTGATCGCCGAGCGCGCCATCGCCGCCGGCGTCAAGGAGGTGGTCTTCGACCGCGGCGGCTACATGTTCCACGGCCGCGTCAAGGCGCTCGCCGATGCAGCCCGCGAAGGCGGGCTGTCGTTCTGAGTTATCGAGGAGAATTCTGATGGCAAGGACGCCAGGCGAAGGCGGCGAGTCCAGGCGCCGCGGGCAGCGCGACGGCGGCGGATCGCGCGACGACCGCGAGCAGAGCGAGCTGATAGAGAAGCTCGTCGCGATCAACCGCGTGGCCAAGGTCGTGAAGGGCGGTCGTCGCTTCGGCTTCGCCGCGATCGTGGTCGTGGGCGACGGCAAGGGTCGCTCGGGCTATGGCACGGGCAAGGCGCGCGAGGTCCCCGAGGCGATCCGCAAGGCGACCGACCAGGCGAAGCGCGCGATGATCCGCATCCCGCTGCGCGAGGGCCGGACCCTGCACCACGACGTCCATGGCCATTTCGGCTCGGGCAAGGTCGTGCTGCGCCCGGCCAAGCCCGGCACCGGCATCATCGCGGGTGGCCCGATGCGCGCGGTCTTCGAGACCATCGGCCTCCACGACGTCGTGGCGAAGTCGGTGGGTTCGTCGAACCCGCACAACATGATCAAGGCCACCTTCGTGGCCCTGACCGAGATGCAGAACCCCCGCGTCGTCGCCGCCAAGCGCGGCAAGAAGGTCGCGGACATCGTCGGGCGTCGCGAAGGCGCCGACGCGACCCGGGAGTGACCCCAATGGCGGGCGACAGCAAGAAGACGATCAAGGTGACCCAGGTCGGCAGCCCGATCGCGCGTCGCGCCTACCAGCGCGAGACGCTCATCGGCCTGGGGCTGAACAAGCTGAACCGCCAGCGCGTGCTGGAGGACACCCCCGCGGTGCGCGGCATGATCGCGCGCGTGCAGCATCTCCTGCGGGTCGAGGAAGGCGCCTGACACGGGCGTCCCCGGCAACGCTTCGCGACGAGAGGAACGAGCCATGAAGCTCAACGAAATCCGCGA
>Ga0194133_10009519_pt1 | contig 11109 bp, 10 predicted proteins | sample TA2KigOf40mmetaG_FD_155448 | JGI IMG/M metagenome (GOLD analysis project Ga0194133, IMG submission 155448) | Freshwater microbial communities from Lake Tanganyika, Tanzania - TA2015055 Kigoma Offshore 40m | ecosystem: Environmental > Aquatic > Freshwater > Lake | place: Tanzania: Lake...
TATGATGACGTGCGCTCAGCGAGCGGGATATAAATTTATAAGCTTTTCAGATATAAGAAATAAGCCAAAAATTCCCAACCACGATTTCGTTGATAAAAAAGGCCATGTTCTTTTGCGCCATAAGTTGAACTATGAGTGGAAATACTCTACGAAGCTTTCAGGATAAGTGGGAAAAAAACAGCAAAGCCTTCTACGCCGAAACATTGCGGGAAGGGTCGGACACCCAGCGGTGGATACTGAAACGTAACGGCTTTGACAGCTTCCTCAACTTTGCCAGTCACTTGGCTAAAAGCAAGCGCATTCTAGATGCGGGGTGTGGCAACGGGCGGGTAACAGCACTGTTGCGTACCATGGCGCCAGCACAAGCGGAGGTTGTCGGGATTGATCTGGTAGCGGCGGACATCGCGAAAAAAAACTTTAAGAATGTGCCGCATACTTATTTCGAAACTCGCGATCTCCTTGGCGATCTCTCGGGGCTTGGACTGTTTGACTTCATTTATTGTCAGGAGGTCCTTCATCATACGTCCGACCCGGCCCGCGCATTCGGCAACTTGTGCAGGCTGCTCTCGCCCACCGGCGAAATAGCAATCTACGTTTATAAGCTCAAGGCGCCGGCACGGGAATATGTAGACGATTTCATCAGAGCCAAAATCGCTTCGCTCGAATACGACGAAGCGATGAAGCATTGCACCCAAATCATGGAGTTTGGAAGAAGCCTGTCGGAATCCGGTCTGCGCGTGCGGGTTCCATCCGTCGAACTTCTTGGCATCGAGGAGGGAGAATATGATCTGCAGCGGTTAATCTACCATTTCTTTGCAAAGTGCTACTGGAACCCCGATCTCTCTCATGAGGAGAATGTGCTGGTCAATTACGACTGGTATCACCCTCAGATTGCCACGCGTCACACGCTCGGCGAAATCGAGGGATGGTTTCAGTCAGTCGGTCTGCAGATCACGCATCGTCACGTCGACTTTTACGGCATCACGGTGCGCGGCAAGAATAGTGGTGGATAGTCGTTCTATGCGACAAAGGTTTGTCGCGCCGGCCAGAGCCGAAACTTCAACTCCGATCAAACTGTGCTTTTGAGATGACCGATGCGATTCTGGTAACCGGTGCAGCCGGTCTTTTGGGACGCGCTGTCGCGTCCTCGCTTTGCTCATCGGGGGCAAGCGTCACGGCCTTGGTAAGAAAACATTCTGCTGACTGCCCCCCAGCCGCTGACCGATGCGTCGTTGATCTGAGCGATGATTGGAATCCGAAACATCTGCCTCAGAAGATTGATGTCGTAATTCACTTGGCCCAATCGAATCGATTTCGCGACTTTCCCGAAGGAGCATTCGATCTTTTTGGCGTCAATGTTTCAGCGACCGCCCAACTCCTTGAATATGCGCGGCGAGCCGGTGCCAGACAGTTCATCTACGCATCGACGGGGGGGCTATATAAGGCAAAAGGGGCAAAGCTGGCGGAAAACTCCGCGATCCACGAACCGGATAAATTGGGGGCATATTTCGCCAGCAAGCTCTGTGGGGAGATCCTTACCCAGAGTTACTCGGGGTTCATGGCGACAACAATTTTACGTCCATTCTTTATTTATGGGCCCGGTCAAAAACGCAACATGCTACTTCCGCGGCTGTATGATTCAATAAAAGCGGGAAAACCGATCCACCTGTCTGGCAACGAAGGTATAAACATTAATCCAATCCACGTCGACGATGCAGCCAAAGCTGTGGTTGCTGCGATAAAAAACCCTGTAAGTGCTGTAGTAAATATAGCAGGAACAGAAGTCCTGTGTATTAGAACGATTGTGGAGTGCTTTGGAAAGCATTCTATGCGAGAGCCCGTATATGTTATACAGCAGACCGAGCCGGAGGATTTGGTGGCAGATATCTCATTAATGATTTCCACGCTTGGTAGGCCGGAAAAGTCTCTATTCGATTCCGTTGACGATATTGCTCGGTCGGTAAGTGGGTAAGGGGTTTTTAACTTAACAAGCTGTTCGCTCGAGCAGCTAAAAGCAATTTGCTGCGGATTATAGAGCCAAAATATTCGAATCAAAGGTTGTCGTGAAAAAAGCAAAGCGTACAGAACCTATTAGCATTGTGCATTTGCCGACAAGCGTTGGTGGTAATGCAGCCTGTCTTAGCAAGCATCTGGATACTCCGGGAATACGAAGCGAGTCTTGGTCCATAACCGATAACTTCTACGGTTACCGAACGGATTATATCATTGTCGGAAAAACCAAGAATCCGATCGTGGCACAACTCAAAAGGCTTCTTGCTCTACGGTATATTCTGTTGTTCGACGCTGTATTTCTCAATTTTGGGGCTACCCTCTTCTATCCATATGCTGAGCAAGGCAGCGACAGGGGAAGCATCGCAAGCCAACTCAAAAAAAGAATATTGCACCTGTATTTGAGTGCCATGCAGAGAGTAGAACTCTTTCTGCTAAGGCTGTTCCGCAAACCAGTTATCATTCAGTATCAGGGAGATGATGCCCGGCAGGGCGATTTTTGCAGAAAGAAATTCGAGATCACCGCAGCAACTCAAGTAGGAGCAGACTACTACAGCGGCGGATCAGACCGTCTAAAGAGAGAGCAGATTTCTTTGATCTGCAGTCAGTGCAAAAAAATCTATGCGCTTAATCCCGATTTGCTTCATGTCTTGCCTGCCAGTGCCGAATTTTTACCCTATAGCCATATATCGCTGCAGGACTGGGTTCCGAAGTATACGCAATTAGAGGACCGTGCTTTGCGTATCGGTCATGCTCCTTCCCATCGGGGCGTAAAAGGAACCGACTTGATCAGAGCGGCGGTCGAGAACCTGCGCAAAAGAGGCTACAATTTCGAGTTTGTTCTTGTTGAGGGTATCAAAAACGATGAAGCGAAAGCTGTTTACGAGACTTTAGATGTGTTGGTGGATCAGCTGTTCATCGGATGGTATGGAGGTTTGGCCGTTGAAGCCATGGCTCTGGGCAAGCCTGTTCTTGTCTATATACGCGAGAGCGATCTGAGCTTTGTCCCTGTGCAGATGAGAAATGATCTGCCAGTCATCAAAACAACCCCAGATACTATTGAGCAATGCTTGGAGCGGGTTTTACTGATGCCTCGATGGGAATTACTGGCCTTGGGCAAAAAAAGTCGGGCATACGTTGAGCGGTGGCACGATCCGGTGCAGATAGCGGAGCGCGTCAAAGCAGATATCGAACAGGCACGTTTTTCTCGGTATTAACTGACGGTTGGAGCGGTTACCATGTGTGGAGTTGCTGGTTGCTTTATTGAAGCGTCCTCAAGAAATTCTGAACAGCATGTTCAGAGGCTTGCGCTAGCTTTGCATGCGCTCGGCCATCGAGGTCCCGATGACCGAGGCTTGGAAACCTTTCGTCTTGCACAAGGGTTTTTGGAGCTAGGGCAGACGCGGCTGTCTATCATCGACCTATCGTCGCGCGGGCATCAGCCGATGCGTTCAGCTGACGGCCGCTACACCATTGTTTTCAATGGAGAGATCTACAACTACCGCGAGCTGCGCGGGAATCTTACAAAACGCGGTGCTCCATTTGTTTCGGAGTCTGATACCGAAGTGCTGCTTGCGGCATGGAGTGAATGGGGCCGATCTTGCCTGACTCGTCTCACGGGCATGTTTGCGTTCGGGGTCTACGACAATGTCGAAGCCCATTTGACTCTTGTCCGCGATGCTTTCGGAATAAAGCCGTTGTTTTATTCTCATGAAAATGCGGATTTTCTCTTTGCTTCAGAGATTCCGGCCTTGCTGGCGCTCAAATCCGGGCGGGCACAGCTCAATTGGCAGCGCGCCTACGACTATTTGGTCCATGGCGATTACGACAGCGGACCGGAAACTTTTTTCGAGGGCATCTTCCACCTGCCACCCGGCCATCTTCTCAGAGTCGATTTGGCGAATGGGAAAGCAGGCACACCTGAGTGCTGGTGGACCCCGTCTCTCGCAGAGCGCCGGGATCTAACCTTCGAGCAGGCGACAGAAGCCGTCCGGGAGACTTTTTTGCAAAGCGTCAGGTTGCACTTGCGGAGCGATGTGCCACTGGGTGCCGCATTGTCCGGCGGCATCGATTCCTCTGCCGTCGTCTGTGCCATGCGGCATGTCGCACCGGATGCCGCCATCAACACGTTCAGCTACATCGCGGCCGGGAGCGAACTTAATGAGGAACCTTGGGTGGATATGGTCAACGCGCGCGTTGGCGCGTCGGCACACAAGGTTGTGGTCTCTCCGCAGGAGCTGGCACGCGACCTGGATGACATGATCCGAACGCAAGGCGAGCCCTTCGGAAGCACCAGCATCTATGCTCAATACCGAGTCTATCAACTGGCCAAGGCAAACGGGGTAACGGTGACACTCGATGGGCAGGGAGCCGATGAGATGCTCGCGGGTTACATAGGCTATCCCGGACAGCGTCTGCGCAGCTTGCTCGAGCAGGGAAAGTTTGCCGAAGCATGGCACTTCCTCGACAGGTGGTCGCAGTGGCCGGGCCGCAGCCGCGTTGCCGGATTGAAACGCGCAATCGCGGAGATAACGAACGGTTCGCTGCACGAGGCTCTGCGGATGTTTGATGGCAGAAGGGCTCTCCCCGATTGGATCAATGCCGGTGAACTCAAAGATCATGGTGTCGTCAGACGCTTTCCCCGCTTGCGGCCGGAATCAGATGAACTTGGCCGTCGGGTCATGGCGGAGCTCGCTCTGTCGCTGACCACGCGCGGGCTACCCGCACTCTTGCGACATGGCGACCGAAACTCCATGCGCTTCTCGGTAGAGAGCCGTGTTCCTTTCCTGACCTTGGAAATGACTTCGCTTCTGCTCTCGCTTCCGGAGCATTACGTGATTTCACCGCGGGGAGAGACCAAGCATGTTTTTCGGGCGGCCATGCGCGGCATCGTTCCTGATCAAATCCTCGACCGGCGCGACAAAATCGGGTTTGCCACACCTGAGCGCGATTGGTTCACCAGCACGGCAGATACAATCCGCGGCTGGCTCACGGAGAATCCGCATCTGCCTTTGTTGAAACGAAGGGAGGTGATCGACGCGTTCGATCGCATCATCAGCGGCAAAGAGGAGTTCTCTTGGCAGGTGTGGCGTTGGATCAACTTCTCCCGTTGGCATGCGCAGTTTTTAAGCTAAGTCTTCCATTCATCATTGCCCGTGGCGCAGATCCTCATCCTCTCTTTCTCCCCGATTCGAAGTGACCCGCGGGTCATGCGCCAGATACGTTTGCTGGAGAATGATCACGAATTGACGGTCTTAGGGCATGGCCCGGCTCCTGATACGCAAGCTACCTATCAAGAAGTAGTTAGAACCCCATGGAATGGGGTCCGCAAGGTCCAAATGGCAAGCCTTCTTTTGCTTGGCGCGGCCAATCACGTCTACTGGAGTCGGCCGGAAGTTGCGCAGGTGAAAGCTCTGTTGGGCGGCAAAAAATTCGAGCTGATCTTGGCCAACGACTTATCCACGCTGCCACTCTCGATAACGCTGAAAGGCAACGCCCCGGTTTTGTTTGATGCTCACGAGTATTCACCACAGGAATTCGAAGATAAAAAGTTCTGGGGCCCTATTCTTGGCGACTACAGCCATTTTCTCTGCCAAAAATATCTTCCGCAAGTGAGCGGAATGATCACGGTTGGCCGATGCATTGCTGAAGAGTATAATAAGAAGTTCGGGGTTTGTGCCCGTGTCGTTCATAATGCTCCGAGCCATCAGGATCTGAGCCCCTCTGAACTCGATGGGAATCGTATCCGTTTGATCCACCACGGCGCCGCCATGCGCGCAAGATACCTTGAGAGCATGATCGACATGATGAAGCATCTGGACGGGCGGTTCACGCTCGACCTCATGCTCATGAAGAGCGACGAGCGCTACTTTACGGCTTTGCGAGGCAGGGCAGCGGGCGACCCCCGGATTCGTTTCATCGAGCCGGTTCCCATGCCTAAAATATGCCATACTATAAACCAATATGACCTAGGCATCTACATCCTGCCGCCAAACAGCCTCAACTCCCGGTACGCCCTACCGAATAAATTCTTTGAATATATTCAAGCCAGACTGGGAATCGCTATCGGACCTTCGCCGGAAATGGCTTCTCTGGTGGACCGATACCAATGCGGAGTAGTGGCAGAGTCATTCCGACCTGAGGCCCTGGCCGCCCGCCTGATGCTTTTGGACAAGAAAAAAGTGCAAGCCTACAAGCAGGCCTCCCACCGCGCGGCCCGCGAGCTTAATTTCGAAAACGGAAGCAAGGTGCTCTTGGAAGAAATCGAGCGGTTGTTGTCGGCTCAACAACATACCATCGGATGACCGTCCTATTTTTGAGCCCTGGGGCCTACCGAGCAGCCCCGGGAAAAGGCTGAATGAAATTTTATAAAGGGCAAAACAGTGGCACTCATCTCTGATGGCCTGATTTCATCAGTTAAAAACTACCACGGAACCGTCTGCCCAATCGCGCTGTCTTATTCGAAATAAGGCCGCGACTGAATGCCACCTGATGAGTGGGATCCTTTGACGATTCTTGGCCGCGCTATCCGATTGCTGAATCCACGAAGGGTTGCCATGGCTTTCGGGTATTGTCCGACTTGCAGTCGAACTTTGTTGGTCCGACTGCAACTAACCCCCATCGGGGTGCGCTGCATTCGCTGCCACGGCAGCGCCATTCATATGTCCATCGGCACTGTGCTTACGGATCTTCTCAAGGAAAGACATCGACCTTCCGTCTATGAATTGTCCGCCCGTGGTCCCTTAATACAATTCCTACGCGGGCAAGGTGTGGATCTGACCTGTTCGGAATACTTCGACGACCTTCCGCCAGGTCAGTGGCGCGGCGGGGTGCAATGTCAGGATGTTCAGCAACTGACCTATCCTGACCAATCCTTTGACGTATGCACCTCGACGGAGGTGTTTGAGCATGTTCCGGAAGACCAAAAAGGTTTTCGGGAAATTCACAGGGTGCTAAAGCCCGGAGGATCCTTTGTATTCACGGTTCCTCTTTCCGAACAATTGCACACCGTGGAAAGGGCCAAGCTTGAAAAAGGCAAACTCAAGCATGTGTTGTCCCCGGTATATCATGGAGACCGACAACGTGGTTGGAGAAGTGTTCTCTGTTTCCGTGATTATGGCAGGGATATTATGCAAAGACTTCTTGGGGCAAACTTTACATCTGCCGAGATTGTTGAGCCGATTGCTAACCGATGGTGGGGTTTGGGCGTCCCTGTGATTGTGGCCAGAAAATCAGCCACCCGATAACCCATTAAGGCAACGGGGCGTTGCTCGGTTGTTATGGAAAGAAAAAAATAGAAACAATCAAAGCAGTGAATATCTATTCTTGGTGTGCCGGGGCACAAGTGCTGGGGGCCGAGCTCCAAGGAGCCACTCCAGAAGCCCTGTCTAGCGGCAGGGTTAAAACGAAAAGAAGCAAAAAGAAATTAGGCAGTTAAAAAATAGCGCCCGGCGGCTTGCGAAAAGCTTCCGTCAAAGTCCGATGGGAGTAACAGTCTCTCTCGTCAGCCACGGGCATGGTGAAATGGTTGCCGGTCTTATCAAGGATCTGTTCCGGTGCCCGCAAGTGACGCAGATTCTGCTTACCCAAAACATACCGGAAACAAGCCGAGAAAAGTTTCCGGGGAAAGTGAAAGTTTGGACCCACCCCAAGCCCCGGGGCTACGGAGCCAACCACAACGCCGCACTCCAATCCTGCCGGACGCCCTTTTTTTGTGTGATGAATCCCGACATCCGGATCCCCCGGAATCCTTTTCCCGCCCTGATCCGAGCCATGAAAGACCCGGGAGTGGCTGTTTGTGCGCCCAAAATCGTATCCCCAGCCGGCCAAGAGGAGGACAGCCACCGTCAATTTCCCGATATCATATCCCTTTTAGGCAAAGCCTTGGGGGGTGGGGATGGAAAAGTCCCGCTCGGCCAAGGGCGGAGCTGGGAACGCAACTCCTGGCTGGGGGGGATGTTTCTGTTCCTGCGGTCAGAGGCTTTTCGAAAAGTGGGTGGGTTCGACGAAAAGTTCTTTCTTTATTATGAGGATGTCGATCTGTGTGCGCGGCTGATCCGCCAAGGTGGTCGCGTGAAAAAGGTTGCCTCAGTGAGCGTGGTCCACGATGCGCGCAGGCAAAGCAGAAGGAGCATAACCTTTGCAAGCTGGCACGGCTGTAGCTTGGCCCGATATCTTGGCAAGCGTTGGGCGGGCAGCTATCGCCCCCTTTCCAAAAAGGGTGCGGCCACAAAATCCCGTCGGTGAGTGTTCTGGTCACCGGAGCCTCTGGTTTTATTGGAGACCATTTGCTTAAGGCGTTAAAACCTGCCGCCCAACCCATCTCTTTGCGGGATTCAGGGTGGTCGAAGACACTCACGAATCATCGACCTACCGCAATCGTTCACCTGGCTGGTTATGCTCACGCCCGGGGCTCGGAAGAGGAAATTCGAAGAATCAATATAGGCATAACCAGGGCCCTGGCTGAAGAAGCGGTTCGTAGCGGGGTGAGGAGATTTGTTTTCATAAGCTCGATCCAAGCAGTGGCTGAAAAAACTGCACAAGGTCAGTCAGTAAATACCAAATCCTCGGCTACTCCCCAAGGTGCCTACGGAAAATCCAAGTTCGAAGCCGAGCAGCTCCTCCGAGGGCTTTCCATGGAAAGCCGAATGGAGGTAGTAATCATTCGACCTCCATTGGTGTACGGACCAGGGGTCAAAGCTAACTTCCGAAACCTACTCCAGCTGGCAGATAGAGGAATCCCGCTACCTCTGGCCGCACTTGATTCCAATCGAAGGAGTTTCGTGGGGGTCTCCAATCTGATCGACCTAATCCTGCTTTGCCTAGAGCATCCGGCGGCGGCGAATCAGACGTTTCATGTTTCCGATGATGACGACATCTCCACGGCTGAACTGCTCCGGCGAATGGGGAAAGCGCTGGGTAAGCCGGCCCGAAACCTTCCCATGCCCCAGAGTGTCCTTAAAACCGGACTGCGACTTCTTGGGAAAGGCGAATGGGTGGATAAGCTTTGTGGTGATCTCCGGGTGGATATTGAGGAGACGAAAAGGGTTCTAGGCTGGAGGCCCAAGGTGACGATGGAGGAGGAGTTGGCGCGGACGGCGCAGTGGTGGAGGGAGCGCCAAGGGCGCGGATTGTTAGTTTAAGTTGAAGTTGAAGTTTAAGAAAAATTCCCGCGAAGCCGCCAAGACGCTAAGAATCTTTGGCTTTGGCGGGAATAAATCGTGAACGTGAAGGTGGGCGCGCCGGAGGCGCGAGGATTAGGATTAAGATGAAGATTAGGGAAATTTTCGGACTGGGGACTTAGGACTGACGGACTTGGATCGGAAGATAAATAGCTGATCCGCGGGAACAAATGAGGCATACGATGGACGTGGTTTTTGACGCCAATGTCATTGTCAGCGGATTGAGGTCCTCGCGGGGCGCCTCCTTTTGCCTACTCCAAAAGATTCGGGCTGCGGATCCCTCGTTCCGTCTCCATCTCTCGACCGCGGTGGTTCTCGAATACGAGGAGGTCCTGCTACGGGAATTTGTGCCGGTGCGATTTCGCGCCGATGAGATTGCAAAATTCCTCGATGACTTGGTAGCTGCCTCCACGCGGCATGCGCAGGTCAAGTCGCTCCGGCCGGTTTCTTCCGACCCGGACGATGATACCCTGATCGAACTGGCCATCACGGCAGACGTGCAGGCCCTCATTACCCACAATGTTAGGCACTTTTCCAAAGTGCCCGGCTTGGGAATCGCCCTGTTGACACCGGGGCAACTCTTGCAAAAATGTCGTCTATGAGCGTAACTCTTCCCGATCATCTTCAGCCGATGGTGGAGGCGGCGGCCAAGCGCCGACACCAAAGCGTTGCCCAATTTATCCAATCGGTTCTCGTATCCCAAGCCACGGCGGTTCTTTCCGACCCGTATTTGGAGGAGCGAGCCCTGAGAGCCACTGGTCAAGGCTGGCGAATTTTGGATTCCGTGCCGGCTCATCAGCCGGATGTCGGCGACGAGATTTAGACCGACTGTAGTTGTTTGTAAGCGATAAACGCGCCGAAGGCGCGTGGATGTTAGTTTGAGTTAAAGTTTAAAGGGGTTTTAAGGCTTAGGACTCATTCATGAGACCTCAGACCTAAGTCCTGAAGCGGCTGGCATTGGCGTTGGCTTTGGCAAAGTTGTTGAAAGACAGTACGTTTGAAAAAGCTGCCCACAGCTAACCGCTCACTGCAAACAAGCTTAGGCAGGTAAAAAATTGCCCCCACAAATATTTATTCGACTGGCTGACATCATCCTTTCGCTGCTTGGGCTAATTATTTTATCTCCAATACTTGTGCTGGTCTTTTTGTTTTCATTCGTTTTTCAGGCCGGAAGCCCGTTATTCCGGCAGCAGAGAATGGGGCGGGAGGAAAAGCTGTTTACCTTGATCAAGTTTCGGACGATGAAGCCGGAAACGGGATCGGTGGGGACGCATGAGGTCAATCCCGGCCAAGTGACAGCCTGGGGAAGGTTTTTAAGAAAGGCCAAGATCGACGAACTGCCCCAGCTTTGGAATGTGCTCAAGGGTGAGATGAGCCTCGTGGGGCCGAGGCCCTGTTTGCCCAATTAGATTGCGTTGATCCAAGAACGCCAAAGGCTGAGGGTGTTTAGCGTCCGGCCCGGAGTCACCGGCTTAGCCCAGATTCAAGGCATCGATATGTCCACACCCGATCTTTTGGCCCAAACGGATGCGGAGATGATACGGACGATGTCTCTTTTTAACTATCTCAAATGTATTCTTAGGACAATCTGTGGATCAGGTTTTGGAGATAGGGTGAGGAAGGGAGGAGGTTAGCTTTGGCATTGGCGTTGGTGTTGGCGAAGCGGGAGAGGCGTTGGCTTTGGCATTGGCGTTGGCGAAGCAGGAAAGGCGTTGGCGTTGGCTTTGGCGGGGGTGAAGCGGGAGAGGCTTTGGCGTTGGCGTTGGCGTTGGTGGGATGGTGAAGCGATGAGGTACCAGATGTGAGAAATTTTCGGGAATACGAGATTTGGAAAAATGGGATTTCGATTGTCAAAAGGGTCTATCAGATCACAAAGGAGTTTCCCCAACTGGAAAGAAACGGGCTGATGCAGCAACTA
>Ga0194133_10009520_pt1 | contig 11109 bp, 9 predicted proteins | sample TA2KigOf40mmetaG_FD_155448 | JGI IMG/M metagenome (GOLD analysis project Ga0194133, IMG submission 155448) | Freshwater microbial communities from Lake Tanganyika, Tanzania - TA2015055 Kigoma Offshore 40m | ecosystem: Environmental > Aquatic > Freshwater > Lake | place: Tanzania: Lake Tanganyika...
TGGAGTCGAAATCAATTATCAATCAAGGCATGAAATTGCAGTTTTCGTTTGTCTACTGATAAACACAGAAAGTTATTTAATTAAGGAAAGGTCTTGATCTGATCGGAATTAATAACGGCCATAGAATTAAAAAAAGTTGTAAACACTAGTAAAAAGACTACAAATTTCTCACCTTATCTTACTAAAATCTGGCATTTATTCTCATAATTTAAGTACAAGAAATTGAAATTTTATGAAACACCGTTACTAAAATTTGCTGACTTTGAACATCATGGATTCAAAAGATTTCTGAAGTGCATTAATCGTTTGTTCATTTTAATATCAGGAATTGCAAGGAACAGTCCGAAAAAACGTTTCTCTAAAAGGAATATTTTTATGAATTATTTTGCCGTTTTATAATTTAATTTGCTGTTTTATGCTGGTTAAATTAGTTTTGAGCAGTATACTAATAATTGGTCGGTAATGCCTGGAATAACCTTATTCCTTTCTGACTTACTTTCAATTCTTTGAATTTCAGCCTGAAAACTACATCTTCCAGCAAAAACCTGTAAAAATGACCACTTTAGAGTTTTCACTAAAAATTCATTTAAGAAAATGTTTGATTAAATACATATTTCAACTTTCAAACCATCACAATGTCAAAAAGTTCACACTTTGATGAATAAAAAATGATTAAATCGTTGAGACAAGGTTTTTTTTGTAAAACACTTCATATAATGATGCCATTTCAAAAGTTGTGAATAAACTGATTTTTTATTTCATTCAAATTTTCTCCCTTTTTTTATTGACCTCCCAATAATTAAAGTCTTCTGTCCCAAGCTGGACCACCAGCTTGGCGTCCTGTGCATAAAACATTTCAATCCAAATTGTTTGATTTTCCTATTGCCAATCAACACTATTTTATTGGACCAGGTAAAAAACACCCCTCATCATCATTCCAATAAATGTCAACGAGATAGAAGCTCTGTTAAAATTTATTTTTTAAAAACTCTTTATAACGAAAAAAATGCAATAAAATCTTAAATGACGAATAAATCTATCAAGATAATATAAGGGAAAATTTGTTACTAACTTTTATCACCAAGTACGTTAAAAGATTGAAATAAAATCTTAACGACGAAAATATTCATTTTAATTCTTTGTTTTGTTTGAAAGCATATTTTAAAGGAGCATCTAATTGTAAATCACTGACAAAATGCATTTAAAAGCTGACTTCAAATGAAAGGAAACAGGCTTCATCGGTATTCTAGAAGTTGAAAGCTTCATCAATCAAAAAAGAAGATTTCATGACTTATCATCGAAAAGTTTTTCATACAATTTGATGTCTTGCAACTCAATTGTCACCTATTTAGTTTTTACAAATATTGGATCTTGGGTGAGAGTTTCTCAAAGGTTGCGGTTACAACTCAGAAGGACCTGGTCTTTCCAATCTTGCAAGAATGGATCGAGGGGAGGGGCTTTTGGGGAAAAATCTGAGATTCATGATCGCACACATGATGGAGAATCCAGCAATAATGAGAAACATGCCAAGCCACCCGAGGATTGGACTGAGGAACTCAGTCAGAAGGGCTAGAACTGAATCCAAAATTTTAATCAATATTGGCGTCGAGTAACTTTGATAAAATTAACCATTGTACCTGGGGCGGCAGCAGCCTGGCCCGTCATGACCAAACCATAATTTTTAACTGAATACCTAAAAAAATATGAGGATAATTAAATAATGACCAAGTCTAAAGTGACAAAAAAGATGAACCTTGTTCCGAACGTTTGAGCAGTTGCTGTGGGAAGGAGTACGAAGTTGGCACAAAAGCAGAAAAATATCGACCACACCCAGGCTGCAAACATGAGCTTACCTCCGCTGGAAGCAAAACTGGAAAAAAAGGTTATTATTTGAGCCTTAATCGCTGAATGGTTATTCACAAACCTGAAGCTGATGTATAAACACGCTATTGATAAGGTTACGAAGCCCATGCAAGTCCTGTAGCCGAACTTATCGCTGAGGTGGCCCCAAAATATTCTGCCTGACGCATTGAATACTGCGGCAAAAGCGCCAACGGTTGCAAGAAAGTGGTCGTCCCTAATGAACGTTTGTCCATAGGCCTATGCAGATATAAATTCCAAAATAAGAATATTAGGGGGTTAAAAGGTGGCGCCGTACCTTATACATAGAGTTGATGTAACCAATAGGAAGAGTGTTCATAAAAAACGTCATCCACAAGACCCAAAACTCTCTTGTTTGCACTATTTGGCCGGGGCGAAGATTTTCCATGTCTGGATCACTCACACGAAGATTGGCACTTCGAGACTTGGATGGGGCCGACTGGCGCTAAAGTCAAAAAATGCTTCTTAAATTTCATTTTTTTCCATCTAAGACAAAATTTCTCACTTGTGAATAGTTATTGTTGGCATAGATAACACCTCGGTCCAACTCGAGATCCTCCTCATCGCTCTCTTCATGTAGATCTATATCATCTGAAAATGATATTCATAATTTTAAGTAAAATTTTTCTTCAAAAAACTAACTCAGACATAACTGAAATGAAGAGTGCAAAAATGACCTTACCTGTGTTCAAGGATACTAAAGCTTCAGCTGCCTCATCGTCGTCCTAAATTGGAAAGGTGAAATTTTTTGCAAGCGTGCAACATAATTATGTGGTATTAAAAACATCAAATTGACATTATCTTGCATTATTTTAGTTTAGAAACACATTTTTATGATGTGATTGGCGTGCTTTTTAAGTGCTTTTCCTCACACTTGCGAAATCGATTTACTGGCAGTGTCATACTGGCTTGGTTACTATAAATGACCACAGTGAGACAAGTATTTTGACTTAAAGTTTTACTTCATGGTGAAATTCTTCGTGTTGATGATAAAGTGCTTTAAACCTGTTCTGTGTTAGTTACTAGAGGCACCATTGCTGAAATGTCCGAGGGTTGTGGTGCTTTGATAAGGAAAACAGCCATCGCCTGAAGTAAAGTGCTTTTTTACAAAGAGGCTCAGGATATGAAGCAACAGTAACTAGATCTCACTTGTACAATTCCATAGATGGATCCAAGGAGTAAGAAAACTGAGGGAACTCTGTTCAGAATTTTTTCATTTTTGAAAAATTGGCCATCGTCTAGTCCCTCATTCAGAGGATTCAAGTAAGCTGTTTGTATCTGAAGAATTGTAAGGCGAAACGTGGCGGGGAAACTTGCTTGAAATGAAATAATCCCTTTAGATCAATTACCTGATTGAAGATAAAAGCTCCAAGCCCAAATCCCCCGACGATTATTCCATTGACAAGCCCCTTTTTTTAATATTTAATTTGTTCATGGTCATCTTAAAGTCATTTAGCTGGGGTATAAATTTACCTTTGACTTTGGATACCATTTCATTGCAACGGCCAGAGGGGGCGCATATGCAAGGGCTGTGCCGATACCAAACATGCAACCATACGTAAAAATTGTGAGAATTACCGAGTGCTGCAATAATATAAACAGACTTAATTAGTAAGATAATTTAATTGGAGCTCAAATGAAGTTTATCTTCCCAAATTTCGACAATGAATTCAGAAATACCTTGATAGTTATTGAGGTGAGCAGTACACCCGCAGTCATTATTACACATCCACAAGTCACAGTAAATCTGACACCAATGAGATCCTCCAAGTAGCCACTTAGAGTCATAAAAAGCCCCTGCAATAAAAATATCTAAAATCATTTAACATGATATTTTTGGGGTTGCAGGAGTTTCTTTGCCTGTGAAATAGTTGCTAAAGTTGGTATCCAGATCATATCGCTATACTGAATCCCATCATGGACATAGTGTCTTAGATAAGACGTCATATACGATGTCTAAAATAGTAACTGTTTTCAGGAGCTCTCTGAAAATCTACTAGATAAATTTTCTATTTACCAGATTTCCAAAGCAATATAAAGTGCCCAAAGTTAAGTGTAAAGAGAATCCACCGACAAGAGCCAACCAGCCATCAATCCTCTCAGCAGGCAGGTGTCGTCTACATCTTTCAAGCAACGACATGATGCAACCAAACATTAAGTCAGAGAGATTTGGTAGAGAATTTTCCTCCAAGCACTACATCTTGTTTGCCTGAAAAAGTTTTATTTTAAAGGCAAAAGCGCTAACGACAATTGATTGAAAAGTCAAATATATTATCAGAGAATCTTCTAATTAAAATTTCCGATTCACATTCAAAGCTAAAGATATAACGCTTTTACACCTAACACAAAAAGAAAATCTCAACTTCTCGATTTGACAATACGAAGTGGGATTTAAAAAGTGAAAAATTGTGAGCTTCTCGTCATTTTTGCAGACAACTACCTCATTATGCACTTTAAAAGAAAGAATAAATGGGTTTTTTAGAAGTAAGTTTCTACACCACAAATACAATGGGAAAACAACTGACTTAAAGGCAAACCCATTTAAAGCTGAAGAAATTTTTCTTTTGCCTTCCAATCGATTCCTAAATAAGGGGAGATTTGCACCACAAATCAGTATTAACAAAATCGTTTAAGGTCACAGCTTAAGAAATTTTTTTTGCTCTTAATAGTTTTTGTACAGAGATCGAGAGTCCAACATGTCTTGTTGCTAATTTACCACACTCAGGAGTATATAGAGTGAAATTCAACTAATTGAAATGAAAACGAGTTTTTATGTCTTTCGGCCAAGTAGCCCATCACTGTAGCACTGATGTACTTGCTAACTTGAATGTCTGCACTTTAGTTTTTATCATCTTCATCATCGATAGCCTTGTCGTCTAAGCCAGTGGATCCTAAGATCCTTAGTCTTGCTCTTGCGTATTCCTCTTCTCTTTCCTTTAAGTCTTTAGCCAAAAGTCCATTTCTCGCTGCTGCAGATGCAGAGAGAACGTCGTTATTACCTTGTGCAGATAAATTACTTGGCGAACTTGATGGACGCTTAAGAATTTTCACTTTGGGTCCTGGTGGAGTGTACTGGGTCCGGTGCTCGTCCTCTCCGACGATTTTGACAACTTCATTTAAGAAAAAACACTAATTAATTCATTTGAAAGTTAAAACCAGTAAACTAATTATTTAGTTCACAACTACTTGACAAATATGGAAGCTGTTACAAAGAAACTTCGCGCTTTGTTTTTACCTGGTGGTGACTTGAACGGAAATGAATTGTCAGCGTTTGTCAACGGTCCTTTAACGGTCGGCTTCGAGGTAGCTTGAGGCCGAGTATGGTAACTTGGACGAGGTTGAAACGTTGGAAAAGATGGCGGAGGAACGCTTCAAAAAAATCACGTATATAATATAATTTGTCCATCAATTTTTTAATGCTACGGTAACTTGAATGCTTGATAAACCATCTTTGGACTTTGAAATCAAACTATTGCATTACCTAGTATCTATTAAGGGTGGAGGAGGCCTACTCATCACCACCGGAGGTGTCGTCCTTATTCTTCCAAAATTGTTCAGGTACTGATGATGCATTCGAACAGGAACGTTGAGTGGAGGTGGAGGAACTCTTGATAAAACGTGCAGAGGTGGTATTGGAGCAGGAATTGGGACCTCTTGGCGACCGTTGGGCGGCGCTCGGTCGTTTATGCTCAACCTTCCAAAATGATTTTCTCCATGACCAGGTTCTGAAAGCTCTTCCCATGAAGCTGGGGGACCCTAATTATATTCAAAATTTAATTGAATGAGACGTCGTCTAACAAAAAAGTTCGGTGCAAATTAGCAATCTTAAAACTGATATTTCTCTCGACTTTTTATAAGTCAGACTGAAATTTATGCGCTTTCAATTGACGTCTACTTTGTAAATTAGCATAATTTGTTTTAGCTGGTACCTGATAGAAGCTACTCGTAGAGCGTTGATGAGGTACCACTTGTGAATTCCACATCCTTTGAATATTACTATTGAGGTACTTAAGGCGAGACACTTCAATTGAATTTCATCTCCTATGACAAACCATATTGTAGAGAGAGCAAGTCAGTGGTTTACGAATAAACTGGCTTTGATCGAGAGAAATAAGCTTATTTACAAAAAAACACTTATAGATATGTTCCAATAGTGTAATTAGATGAATAACAAACACTTCGGTGTTCTCAATTCCAAGATTTGGGCTGGAATCAAGGCTTCAAATGCTTGACTTTGTAAAAAATTTCTTTTTTCCCAACTCTGGAAACTTGAACCTTGGTGTAAATCAAATCTAAAACCCCTTTCCTCGATCATTTACCTTGTTTGCAAAAGCAGCGTTGCCAAAAGCTCTTAAATTCATAAACACGTGAAAACAAAAAAGTGAGGTCAGCTGTGACCAAAACTAATTTTCATGAAATTTCTTCCCTTATTTAAAATTCTCACAAAAAGTCGAAAACCCAGACACGAAATTTGCCCTTTAAATTCAAAGTTTTTCATAGGCACTGTAGCCGCTCATGGCAGTTTTTGGGCCTTTTAAAGCTGATGTAGTAAATGAGGTAAAAAGAAGTAAAAACCGCTAATAAATGCTCATAATCGGCGGAAAACAGTTTAGACTTACCGGCCGTGAAATTCAGCTATATTGGTAAAAAAGCCACGACTCTGACACAGCAGCTGATTATGCAGATTCTTTAATGTTTTGGGAGAATGCCTGAATGGACTATATATATTCTAAAATCTAAATTTCTAATTTAATTTATTACTGAAGAAAGAAGAGTGACTGTTGGCAATTCTCGAGGTGAGAAAGCAGTTCCAAACCATTTTTGCTGAATGTTTCTCATATTCTTTTAAGCACTCAACCTACACTGAGCCGGCTTTGGGAATTTTGAAGTGAGTTGGGGGGGTATCTTCAGATTTATTTTTGGCATTAAATTATGGAATAAATAATTTTGCTGATCAGCAGTTCCATTTTCTTCTCTCAGTTTTTCGTGGACAGAGCTCAGGCATTGTCTCTCATAGAAGGATCCCTGATGTTTCTGTGGAGTCGACTCTTCAAATCACAAATAACACTAGAAGCAGTCGACGCCTTCCATCGAGCAGATCCCCTCAGTCGATTGAAGAATGTCGTCCAAAAGGCTTTCAATACTCAACTAAAAGAATCCAGGTAGTTTTTTTGGACAGGAGAATCAAACCCATTGCATTTGTGTTGTACCTGAGCGTCCTCTGACTGATTCAACTCTTCTATTTTCGTGTCGATGTCCAAGTTGAATAGGATGGTCTTTACGAACAGTTTAGCATCATCCGTTTCGTTTCCATCGTTGAATTGAAAGAAAATAGGCTGAAATAGTGACAAAATGCTGTGAAAGGCTCAAGGTAACAAAAGAATTGACGTTTTTGAGACCTCAGATTCTATTTGTGCAGGTGGACAGGTCTGGAACAGCATTCCAATAAGGTTGACTTCCTCAAGTTTCATTATTTCGTTCATGACCTCATCTCTGTTTGTGTTGCTGACGGGTGATTGAGGTACCGTGGTATTGCTATTTGATATTTCGGAGCTACCATTACAATTGTGAAGGGTGCAGCTGTCCAAAACTTTTAAATTTAAAATTTTAATAACCTTAATTAGTAAAAAGCAAAGAAGAAGTGCCTACATTCTTCGGTTAGTTCCGGAAACCATATCTGAAGGAAGCCTTTGAGCTTTTTAACGGTTTGATAAGCACGAATACACAAGCGAAGCTCGTAGTCAGATGTAGCCAAGCCTAAGGCTTTAGGGAGTCTGCCCTTGATAAGATTGTCTATAAAATCTTGAAGAGTGCACTTCGGCGGCTGGTTTGTCAGAATATCAACCAAATTGGACCAGTATTTGAGGACCTAGGATGATGCAGGTATTTGTTTTATAAGACCAAGTTAATGGTTTTATTAAAAAATACTCACCTCCTCTTTGACTTCCCAGTCAAAATCTTTTAATCCATGCAACATGACTGACCTAATGTTTGTACTTTTTCCCTCAGGGTCAAATTTTTGAACCAGAGTTGCACATTTTCTACGGACCACTGCCTCTGTTTCTAATCTAAAGACCTTTTCGACGAGAGCCTCCATTTCAATACAAGGAAGTTTATATTTCAGCTGGAGAGTTGCAAAATATACTTCTATGGCAGAGGCACGAACAAAGCTTTCATTGTGGCTTACTGCCTTTCTTGAAAAGTCCATCATAAAATCAACAGGAATAGTGTTGGGAGTAATCCGGATTAAGGTGATCAATAAAGAGAGAAAGCTGTCAAGCACTTCCCACGATTCTAAAACACAATTTCAAGACAAATTTTAAATGTTCACAATAACTAAATCAATCAATTAATTACTTGATCCACAGTGAATTCCTAATTGGTTGAGAATCGGCTGCTCTCTTGATATTTCATCAATCAAAATCTGGTTCTTAGAAAGATGCAAATCCATCAAATCGAGAATCTTGCATCTATGTAAGATCATTTACAAATGTCAGTTTCATACTAAATGAAGAAAATATCCCTCACCTTTGTATTATGGTTAAGTCAGAATCAAAAGATAATTTGGTGAGAAGAAACCAAAATGCTTGTGAATGATCCTCACAGAGCCAGCCTCCCAAGTTTTTTTGATATTGCTCAAAGAATATGAGACAGGAGGAGAGAAGTTTTTGTTCAGTAGACAAGGTCAGATCCCTTTTGTGATCTATTCAACAATGAATTAAATTTTATAGAACATGTCTGCATAAACTTTACCAAACTGACTTGTGTCTGCTCCAAAAGACTGCATAATCCTAAAAACTTTCTCTGAAATCATGCTTTGCAATTCCATACATTTAATAGTTGTCAGACGACTAACAAACAAGCTGAGGTTTGATACTTGATTTTTGACACTGTAAAAAGAAGCTAGTTCTAAATTGTCATATTATACAGAATAAATTTGATTTGTATGTTTGAGGTTCGAAAATTAAGGATTATAAAGTTGTTTACATAAAGACGTCGATGAGTGCCTCCAAGAGCTCTTTCCAGCAGGGCATTATTCTTTTTTGATCAATTTTTTCAAATACAATTTTGAAGCTGGATAAGACTTTGATGTCAAAGTCATGCAAGTTTGAGCCTTGAAACTTTGACATCAGGACTTTCTGAATGAAAAAAAGGAAAAGTGCTTTTGATTTTCAAATCAGAAAAACTATAACTGCTTACTTGTGCTTTTAATTCATCGCGAACCACCAAATGAAAGAGGATATTCACATCACTATTCTCACCGATTAGATGCTGTACAAGAAGCATATTTTTCAAATAAGTTGTGTCCGAGTTCAAGCATTTTGATAAAAGAAGGTTTTGGAAGGATAAATTCAGAAACAAGTCGGTCTGGTACTCTATAACAAACTATAAGTTACATGCTACGAAGTATATAGGTCAAATGACATTCTACCTGGAGAGGATCGAAGGCTTAAAATCACTTCAGTCAAAGTTTCCTGTGAAAGACTGATTGAAGAAGAGCATAGTTTTTCAAACATTCTGGTCAAAAAAGCTACAACAGCGTTCATCACTACATTCTTCAAATAGTGAGTTGCTCCCACCATGACAGATTCTCTAAGCGAAGGCAAGAGTAGATTTTCCCAAACACTTGGAGTAAGGACTTCATTGTAGACTCGACTGATAAGTGGTGGGTCCTGGACAATGAGAATCTTTTCTAATAGGTGAGATGTCTGAGCAGCAGGTAATTTTGTACATTCCTCACTAAAATACAAAGCTAAATAAATTCATGATTTAGTTTGAAAATATGAAAATAATTTACTTCTGAAGTTTGCCGACAATTTTGAGTGCAGTGTCTAGAATCAACTCATTTTTTCCCAGACATTCTCCAAGTAGACGCACTGAAAATTTTTGAAGATTTGATGTGACATGCTTAAGGTTACCCGTCAAAGTGTGACAAATCAGCTCCTCAGCTCCAGTGTCAAGCCAAAACTGGAATGATTTATCTTTACTTTCACAGCTCAATCTTCCAATTTCTTGACCATACGAAGTTATTAACCGTTCAACATAAGTGTCATCAGAAAGTTCTCCATCATATGCAATAATCAACTTAAAAGACCTGGAAAGTCTAGCCTCGAGATTGCCATTGTTATCTTCTCTCCCTTTCATTTTTCTAACTGTTAGAAAAGTATCTGAATAAATTTTATTTTAAAATCTTTACGTTTCTAAAATAAAAAGTGGTAAATTTGTTTAACACAGATATCTATAAAACCTTTAGCGGCAAGAAAAGTAAACACAAAGCTAGTGCTTTTTGAAGAGCAAAGTTTATTCTAAGCAGTTTTTCAAATGATCAAACCTAATGGCAAAACCCATTGCTACCTATATGTAAACAAGAGTTAGGTATAAAAGACGTCCCAAACACGTGTTAACCCGCCACCTCAAAATACTCACCAGGTCTAGCACCAGGACACTCATTCTAGAACCTGTAGCCCGCCTAAGGACCCCACCGCTCTCCCCACTGTAACCCTTCCTTGGACGGCGACGACACTCATTTCTTTCGTTTACTTTGTATTCACATCAAGCGCCAATAAATCTTCCTATCCATTGGTTATTTGATGCACACTCAACTTTAACTGGGGCTGGGTCGTACACTGACGGTTCCCACACGAGACAGGTCTCTTCGGGGTAGAACGAGACACGGTGCAGGAAGGGTATCGGATAACAACCTTGACAGGCAACATAAGGGGGGTGTTCCCCTCGACACCCGCACCCACCAACCCGGCCCATTCGCCCCCTTACCCTCAATCGGACCCGGTCAGGAAAATGCTGCAATCAGACCAGCCTCACTGTCAGAGGCTAACGGGCGGGTTGCGAAGTAGGGCCAATGGTACTAGAGACCTCTAAAAGGCTGCCCCTGATCGGTGATGATTCCACCCATCGAAAGGAGGGTTTCCCCGTATACTCCACTGACATCAGAATGGAGGCAAACACGCTGACGTGCTACATAGGGTGTACAGGTTTTACGCTACATACCCATAGGACCCTTCCCACCTGTGGCCTCACCCTCCAAGGTGAGGACCGCCCCAAACTCACCTCCTGCCTGACCCTCTTTACAACAGGAGCTAATTACTTCCAATGGCTAGAGACCTCGTGGGATAATACCTATAGCCGATTCCCAAAACCTCCCTTTTGTCACTGGTAGCAAAATCGGCACAGCTGATAACTCGTACCCGCTCCCCCGCATGTGAAGAG
>Ga0194133_10009524_pt1 | contig 11107 bp, 6 predicted proteins | sample TA2KigOf40mmetaG_FD_155448 | JGI IMG/M metagenome (GOLD analysis project Ga0194133, IMG submission 155448) | Freshwater microbial communities from Lake Tanganyika, Tanzania - TA2015055 Kigoma Offshore 40m | ecosystem: Environmental > Aquatic > Freshwater > Lake | place: Tanzania: Lake Tanganyika...
TATGGGGGACTGAACGCTTTGTCCATTTTCTGCCTACTTTTGGAAAAAATAGAAAAAAATTGAAAAATCAAAATTAGCCAGAAAAATGTGTGGTGAACAAGTTGATAATTTCAACTTGCACCAAAATCCCTTTATGAATGCAAGCAAAGTTGTGAAATCCTATTTGGTTTGTCTGTCTATGGACTTCATGCCCACAAAATTTCAAGTCATTATGTCGAAGGATGTAGGAGTAATGGCCGGGTGGCAGGTTTGGCTTATTTTACTAAGTAGGCAGAGCTGTGACACCTTATCATTCAACCGTTGGTTTGCAAGCATGTTTGATTTTGGATACCCATGGACTACATGCACACCAAATTTCAAGTTGTTTTCTCAAAGGGAGGAAGATATTACGGAGGTAGGCAGGTTTGGCTTATTTTACTAACGTGACAGGCCTGGCCTTCATTTTCAACAAAGATAGCTAAATATGACCTTATATCTTTCATTTGCAAGCAATGCTAAGAAAACATGTTTGGTTCATAAACACATTGACAATCTTAACACCAAATATTTAGTTTGTAACTCTTTTTTCTACTGAAGTGATTAAGTTATTTGCTCTCAGCCCTCTGATAACTTCATAGCCTGAACCAGTCACTTGGTCAGATTTACATCACCTTTTGTAGTCACTATAAGTTTGAATAAAACAAATTTTTTTTTGCCGTAAGACGATGTAATTGCTAAAAGTTATGGCATGAAATAATATCTTACAGCCTTTCTCTCTAAAAGGGATCAACAATAATGACATGAAATCTTAACTAGTCTTGATTGATCCCTTTCTGAATAATACTGCCGGTTTGTGTATTTTCTTTACAAGTCAATCATCTTTTTTACATATCAATTTTATTCATATAAACAGTTTCTCATCCATTTACAGCCCTGAGCATCATATTGGTGACTCAGATTTACAGGTCTACTAATATTTACAAATCATTTGGGCCATCTTCTTCTTTATGTTTAAAAAAATGTATTCAATCAATGTTTTGAATTTAATCTTGACAATTCATTGATTTTTCTGTGTATTCCAAAAATAAAAGTTAAAGAAAAGTAGGAAGAGCTGTGACACCTAATCATTCAACCGTTGGTTTGCAAGCAAAGGTATGGATACATGTTTGATTTGACTACGTGCACACCAAATTTCAAGTTATTTCAAAGGTCGTAGGAGCAATGGCTGGTAGGTTTGGCTTATTTTACTAAGTAGGTAGAGCTGTGACGCCTTTTCATTCAACCGATGGTTTGCAAGCAAAGTTATGAAAACATGTTTGATTGGGATACCCATGGACAACAGGCATACCAAATTTCAAGTTGTTATCTCAAAGGGAAAATGAAACAACGGGGCTAGGTATGGTGTTGTATTTAGAGCGAATCCCTTGAACCAAATAAAAGACATGTTTTGTTGAACAAATCTATTTCATTACTGACTCTGCAATACATTTGATTTACACACACTAGGTCAGAAGGGTTACGGCTTGTAATCCTTACAAAAGAAGATTTCATGGATAATGCAACATAACAATACTCAGCCAACAAAGTATAGAACAGAAACCTAAGCTATCAAGAAAATATTTATGTTTTACTGATTCAATAAAAGTAAATCTTCTTAAAAGCCCTCTATTTATTATGAATGTTGATATTCCAAATTAAAGGATCTTTGTACTTTCAATAGGTCTGCAGGCCTAACTTGTCAACTAGTTTTTTCCACTTTTCATAGACCTAAGATTGTGCAGGATAATTATAGACCTTTGTTTTAAGTTTTAGTTTGTAAGTTTTCATTAAAATACTTTGAGCAATTTCTTAGACTTTTATTACAAAAGTATACCGTCAGGGTCGCACGTGCGATTATATTGAGTCAATGCTACTCCACTTGTGAGAGCTTATCCCAGAATTCCAAAAAGTGTCCTGTATGGAAGCTTCGATACTAGTGATGGGTCTGGGTCAAAAATTTTGACCTGGGTGGGGCCATATTTTTGTTGCTGTGGGCGGGGCGGGTCAGGTCAGCCACCTATAGATTTGTAAAATTTCCCCTAAAACCCCCAATTTTTCAGTTTTTTTTATTCAGGTCAAAGAAATCTCATTAGGTTGGGTCAAAGACAGATTGGCCTATTAGTGACTGCGGTCAAGCGAGTATGCTTGGGTCGGGTCAGGGCCCATCTCTACTTAATATGAATAATGATCTGTAGTAACTCTTGTCATTTGTTATTTCAAATAAAACTAGCGCTGGTTTTTAATAACGCTTATTTGGTTGTTTAATGACATATTTCATCATCTTTTGCATCCTTAAAGAGAGGGAGCGTGTATCACAGAAAATGAGTACACGGAAAATAAGATTACAAAGCAAAAGATTCACTTACAAATATTACTACTTTATGACTTAGATGTGGTATGACAAAAGTGTGATTCATTGCCCTATAATCTAAAATTCCCCAGATATATACAATAAGTAGGTATTTTGTGGTTAACAATTTAACCTTTCCATCCAAAATAGATTTTGTGAAACTGGTTAATTAGAAAGCCCCAGAAGGTGTTTTTTAGAGTAAATTAATTTTGGGAATAGAGATTTGCTGAATTTATGGTTTAGATTTGCAGATCCCTTGTTTACTTTGTTCTTTACATCAATGTGAAAGCAGAACTTGATGGATATTTTAGTAAACAGTTTCAATTTTTCATGAATATGGAATGATTTGGTTTGATGGAGGAGCTGCATACACTATATATTCCTCCAAAGAAATCTATTATTTAAAAGAATATTTTGCAGTTAGATGATAAGGATGAAACTGTAGAAAAGACCCATCACCATCTTTACAAGGTTGGATTTATATATTTTCAAAAATTACACACCTTTTTGAGAACTATCCTATGAAAGCTGTAACTTACACTTTTACCAGTGAAATGTGAAAAAGTTCACTTGAATAAAAAAAACTTCTTGTCAAGTTTTGAAGACTGAGATGAAGGTGGTTTTTAGAAATGTCAGTTCAGTGGAAAGTTTAAAAAAGGCAATCACTATAACATCAGTAAAGCCATATGTTTTTGGTTCTTAAGGTTTGATTAATGTTAACTTTTAGTGTAGTCAGAGTATTGTTTGTTTTCTGACTACTTTGCTTTTTAAAAAACCAAGTATATTGGTTAACCTCTTGTGTGGTTTTGGCCTAACAATAGTGAATACTCCAAAATATCACCCGTTTCAGAGCAGTCTATGAGATCTTTCGCCCAATGCAAGTTTGCCAATACCAGTTTGCCTAATCAAGTACACCAACCATGCAAGTTTGTCTAATCAAGTTTGCCAACTACGAACTACGAACTCATTGAACTTTGAACTACAAACTTGTCGCACTACAAGTTCATAGTTTGACGAGCTTGTCTCCCCCTTTCTAACCCACAGTTAGGATTGGTTAGGATAGATGAGGGGGAACATGACCCGTAGGGTCAGGAAGGGGGAAACATGCTTTAGGGGGTTGGTTGGTTTCATGGATTTAGACCTTACCCATGAGATTATTTATTACAATAGTGTGTCTGATGCTTAGGCGTCGAAACGGAGGCGGAGAACTAACAGTGCAAAGGAGGATATGCAGATGTTGAGCAAAAATCCCATTGAAGACCCTCCCAATCAAGTAAAGAATCAATACAGCAGTGTTTATTGATGGGAAAAATGGGCTTTATATACAAAATTAAAGGGGGTTGCTGTGGTCAAGCAGTCAACACATCAGGCTTTGGATTCAGAGGGTTGTGGGTTTGAACCATGCCACACCAACAAAAATTCCTCTGCCACAGTGTGCCTTCAACGCCAAAAATGTAGCAAGGCATTCGTTAAAAATGCTTTAAGTTTACAATAACTTGAACAATGAGTTAAGATCTCATTTTTAAAGCTTTTAGCAAGGCCTTAAAACTAATTTTTTTTTATAGTAAATTGAGGTGAGTATCTTCGAACATCAAGTCATAAGACCAATGAGATACTAACTGGTCTTTTGAGGAATAGGCAGATTTATATACATTAAAGGCGGATAGAAAAATAGGATAAAACTGATCCAGAAATTTGGCGATACATAAGTTAAGGCGATCTGAGCTAGCAGTCAATTAAGCTTGTTTCAATATTTACAGTTTCGGGAAGGAAAGGAATGAGGCTAGCATTAGAAGGGAATAGTATGTGTCACAATTAAAGGATATAGTACCATCAAGGCTATTGATCACCAAAAATGTTTGGAAAGGTTATTGAGTTCCCGGCCAGAAAAATGACTGCATTTTGTTCCATATTTTACTAAAAAAGGACATTTCAAAATTGTTGAATGAATTGGGATAATACACAATAAAAAATACAATTTTATGAAGTAGTTTGTCATGTCGCACAATAGCACAATTTTTTATGTGTGCCCCAAATTATTTATCAATTGCGCAATTTTTGGCAAATTCATGTCTCACTTTTCCGGCTGGGTTGATCATAAAATATTTTAAAGAAAATTTTACTTTATTTTTTCTATCTAAATTGGCATTAAAATATCAATAACTTACCATGAATAGAAAATATGGACGTCATTTATTGATGCTCCTTCCACTTCAGCCAACATCTTCTGTCAGAATTCAACTTTGCGAGAAGCATTTGAGCAAAAGTTTGTTTTGGACCGGGAAGCTTTCTTCAACAGCCTTTCAAAGCTTCATTCGCCTTTGGCAAGTCTTTACGTCGAGGCTGACTTTTTTCTTTGTTTGTTCGCAAGATGCGCTTTGAAAGGCGGTCAGTAAGTTTTTAAGAAGAGGGAGGGTCATGGGATATTTTCTACTATTAAAAAAGCATGCATTTTAAATTAACAAGGCTCTTTTGTGACCTATATTTAGAAGTAAAAGATTTAAAAAATAAAAATTAAGTAGATGGGTATTTTTGTGCTGGGAAAAATGCCTAACCCTCCCGAGCGACCTGCCTACTTAATAAATTCATGGCTTCATCTAGCTTTAAAAGCAATCTATTATAAAAACGTAAATGTAAAACTTTAAACTTAAATATATCTTAGCTTCTAGGCAAAATATCAAAAAACTGGACGGTGACTTTTGAGCCATCCATGTAAGGATTATGCATACAAATTTTCAGGCCTCTAGCTTCTCTGCTGTGGGAGGAGAATGAGGCGACGGACGCATAGTTGACGTCAAGCATTCTTAAACAGATCCCTGTACAAAATTTCTAAACTCCCCCTTTGCTTCTCTCGTAAGGGATTATATTGTAGCTTTGTTAAAACCTGGTTGGATTATTGTTTTCTGGACTTTTATACTAAGGCTCTCAAACGTCTTACCAAAGTAGCGGAGAATTAAAGGCTAAATTCTGTCCGCTACAAGTTACCTAGAATTGTAGAAAATGACGGGAAAAAGAGGCCTGGATAAGATCAGAAGAGCAAACCCGAGCCTTTGGGCAAAGTATGTGACAGCTTATCTTGTCCTAAAGGTCGATGAAAGCAGAACTCCTTCCACACTCCACTCAGCCTTTGTCAAAGCGTTCTATGCAACTAGAAGAGCCCAGATAACTTACTTTTCTATGGTGAATCTAGAACTAAATTTGGCCACCAGGCTATTCAGGGAGTAACCAGGGTAAAGTGGTATTACATTCATCTCACACCAAGACAGACCAGGTTTGACTCCTGCCTGGGTCCATCAACAATTAACATCTCAAAAATGAATGAACCAGCAACATCAAAATTAATATCAACAATGGTATTAATGCATTTATTGATACCCTGCAGGTTAGGGAGGGGAAACAGTAGGCAAACTGGCATTAGACGAACAGTCAAAGTAGGTGAACCATCATAGGCGAGATGACATTAGGCAAACCGTCTTTAGGCGAATCGACATTTTTCCACACTTGATTGTTATTTAAAAAATATTGAATTCTTGTGATGTCTTCATTTGTGTTATAAACAATGTTAGGTAATAAACTAGAGAATAAAAGCTTTGAGTTTTTAGAAAACAATACAGTACAATACAATTTAGCGAAATCTATCATGACATAGATGCATTTTGTGGTCTGGCTGGTGATAATTTTTGTTTATTTTTGTCAACTTTCATTAAGTTTATGACCTTCTAACTGATCTTTTGATCGCCACACCCTTTCATCGGTTGACAACTTTATTTGGTATTATCAAATAATAGTACTGCCTACTGTTACCTTTGGATACCAGCTAGCCACATTCCTTTCAATCTAACCGTAAAGATTGAAACTGAGCTTGACCTCCAATTCTGACTGCCAGATCTCCTGGACTGCCAAAATCATTAATCCGTGTTTAATAAATATAAATGCACCTCTTCTTCAAATAAGGGCAAAGGCATTTATAGGGATTTCTCTATGAAGTCTGCCTTTGTTTCTGTTGGGAGTCAATAAGGGCTTTAGGTTTGTACTGGATTGCCTGAGATGCCTCAAAGGTAGATTTAGATTTAAAACGTTTATTCTCACGAATAAGCAATACATTTATGCTATATTCAATTAGAGATATTTTTACATTTGACACTTCGGGTAAGGTTGCGGTGGGGAGCAGGGACTTGTTCTGTTGAGCCTAGCTTAGAAGGAAAAACCTGGATTTTACCTCACACACAACCACTCGTTCACTTAACTGCCCTACCTGGGGGAAAAAACCTTCTGGTTCACTCTTTCCTCAAATTGAGTCACATGGCCTGATTGACTCTCTGGACAGCGTCCTTTTCTAATTGGTTCAACACCTAGGGATCCCTGCTGGTTGGTGGGCCCAAGGCTTGAAGACACTGGGTGCCTATTGGACGAACATGTCCTTGACCTACCTGATGATGATTAGAGGATCCTGATTTCTCATCAGTTTGTTGAACTACTTTCATCTGCAAGTTTTGCATTGGTTAACTCCCCTTTTTGTAAGAGCGCATGCGATGTAAAAGCATAGAATCTTCTTGGTGTGTTGGGGTTGCTCATCTCATTCTTTTCTTTCGTGGATGGAGCAGTTTCCTATTTTCTTGCCTCTGGCTTAATCCTGACTCTTTCATGCTTTCCAGGTCTGTTTCTTGTCCTTTTCTACCTAGATCTGTGGGTGTTTTGGTTCGTTCTTATCTCATCAAAGTACCTCGACTGCTTCCTTGTTTGATGGGTCATTTTATGGGGTATTCCTTCTTTCATTTGAGAATATATTAAGTTCAACACTAAATTCCTTTTTAGTTTTGATTGATAGGGCAAAATATTTTTGAAGGCATCAAATGCTTGGATGAAGTACTTAGAATGTTTTTTGCTTAACCTGGGTCAAAGGTATTGCTGATGCTTGGGATCATACCACCAATTCAATCACTTAGATCTTGCCCTAGGCCAACTAGCTAATTGTTTAGGCTACAGCAACAAAACAAGAATCAGAATCCAAATAACTTTATCCATCCAGAGCGAAGCAAAGGAGGAGTTTAGAAATCTTGTTTAGGAATGCTTGACGTCCTGTGTTCGTCGGTCTGTTTTCTCATTCTCATCCTACACCAATGAAGCTAGAGGCCTGAAAAATGGCAAGCATAATACTTACATGGATGGCTCCAAAGTTACAAATCAAATTTTTGACATTTTGCCTAGAAGCTGAGACATATTTAAGTTCAAAGTTTCATGTTTACATCTTTAATAGCTCCCTTAATTTTAAAACTAGAGAAAAGTTTGTAAAATAACACATTTAGCTAAAAATGTTGTTTTTTAAACTTTTCCCTGGCTTTAAATTTGACGGAGTCATGAATCAGGTAGGCAGGTTGCTTGGGAGGGTTAGGTATTTTTCCTCGCACAAAAAATATCCGGTCTACTTAATGATGGTTTTAAGAAGATGTTGGAAGAATCTGGACTCACCAAACTCCAGAACTGAAAAATTTGATTGAAAAAAGCATATTTTTGTACATTAGTCCAAAATTTAACAATTAGCTTGATTTGGGAGCTAAGCAACCTCATTTACAATCAGAACCCTCGAAGGTAGTAAGGATGGTCAAGTAGGTTTAATCAAAAATCATAGAGGTGATTTACCAACAGCTGAACCCGCCAGGACACACAGATTCAGCTGTTGGTAAACCATTAATTTACTACGGTGCAAATTTTTCCAGCAACTCAGGCAGAGGTGCATGGTCTATATATTCGATGTCTATGCTAGTACCCTGCTTAAGGGTGTCCTGTTAGTTTTGTTTTGCAATCTGGATTGTAAAATATTTCAAGCTTTCCATTCACAAAAGGATAGGGATGGGCCCTGATCCCGTCCGGAGCATACTTTTGACCTGCAGTCTTTAAGAGACCAACCTGCCTTTGACTCGGGTACTTTTTGACTCTACCTGAAGAGATTTTTTTTAACCGAAGGGAAAAAAATTGAAATGTCTGGTATTTTAGGGGAAATTTTCTAAACTGAAATCCAAACCAAAGATAACTGACCCGACCCAACCCGATCAACAAAAAATTGACTTAACCCGACCCGGGTCAAAATTTTTTGACCCAGACCAATCACTATAAATGGACGAATAAAAATTTATCAACACCATCCATTTAAACACTAAATTTCTCATTTTTTGCTATCAAGATGTGCTACTCTACATTAAAGTCTGTTTGAGAATGAATGCTCAAAATGGCAGCTAATTATGGAGAAAGTGGACTTTGCTACTAAACATATTTATTTAGAAAAAGTTTTCATGAATGAACTTTGGCCATCTTTCGAATTAAGATTCACTGCTTTTTTGTAAGAAATAAAACTTTCAAATCACTGTCTCAATTGAATCTAAAAAGATTTGAAGTTGAGTTATCAAAATCTGAGTTAAAACATTAATATATTATTTGATCATTTCCTTCTAATTTTTAACAATTTCATCTCAAATTAAAATGTTTGGAGACTTTCCACAGATTTCAAAGACTGTCATCCACAGTCATCTAAGACAAGGAATCAAAGTTCTGATGCAATAGCAAAGCAACTGAGTAAAACCTTCATATTTGAATGTTAATGGAATATTTTGTTAAAAAGAAAAAAATATTACATTAATAAAATAACACAAAATAATGTATTTCAGCAAAAAAGTGCCTTACAAATTATTTGAAGTTTATGATTATAATTAATTTTTAATTTTTTTTAATATATCAAGACACACTGCCTATAGTGAAAACTCAACACATTCTAAAACACTGAGCTGTGCATTTTGGGGCATATATTTATATTTTTTTTCTACTCAAAAAATTGAATTTTAGAGTCATTCAAAAATTTAAAAAATAATTTGGTATTTTGGAATGTATAAATTGCATCTTTTAAAATTCCTTCAAGTTGAAAAAGCTGATCTGGATTTCAAATTTTGAGGTATGAGTCACACTTTTTATTTTTTTCTGTTGCTCAAATCTGATCCTTTAAAAATGTTTCAGCCTTGTTCAACTGCAGTCAACCAGTTCTACTGTGTATTTTCTCCAATGTGAACATAAAGAAATTGAAAAAGTGTTTTGAGTGAGATTCAAGATGGTCTAGCACAAAAAACTTTGCACCTTTGGTGCTCTTACTTCAAGCACAATGTGGTAAAGCATTTATTTAGGCGCTTTAAATTTTTCACAAACAAGTTTTTCCTGAATGCAATTTTCCCACCAATATTTTTCTCAAAAAAGTATTGACCAACCTAACCTAATCCCCCCTCATTATCCGGGAAAGATGCATTTGGGAAAATGTTTTCGGTAAAACCTTGTTTTACCCATTTCAGGAAAATCCGTTCGTGAATAAATCTTAGCGGGTCTTTTTTAGACTTTAAAAGGTTTTCAACATTTGCCTCATCAGTTCATCTTTATTTGCAGGAAAATGACTACCAACCCAACCCCTGTCGCTTTGCCGACTCATTACAACAACTTTGAATTAATCAACAACCGAGATGTTCAGCAACAGCCAGAACAACATCTTCACCGACGACATGGAGTTTGCCCTCGGGGCCTCCTCCTGTCTCGAGTTCAACGGCCCTAACGATCGGGCCATGCTGCCTAACCTAATGGAAGACTACGAGGAAAAGTTTTCTGCCGAGGAACGGCTTCGAAAAGATAAAGAGGTTAGACAATTAGCCACTATCAGAGATGACTCATCCACATTTAATCTTTGGACTTTGCTGGAGGCTTTTATAACTTTCTGACAGTTTATAACTGTGTAGAAGCCTCTTTCAAAACTTAGTCTTAAAAAGGCATACTGTTATGTGTAATTTTGTGGCAACAAGCACTGCCAGGTTCAAACCCATGACCTGAGCATATTCTTTACCCGCAATATATAAGGAGCCAACCTGGCTCACACCCAGAAATTTTTGGATCCAACCCGAAGTGATTTATCTTGACCCAACAGGATAAATAATGAAAAATTGGCTTTATTGAGGAAAATTTTCTAGATGCAGAGAGGGTTTACCCAACTCTACCTGAGCAGCAAAAATATTAGCCTACCCTGGTCAAAAGTTTTTGGCCCAAACCCATCACTAACTTCAGCCAGCATCTTGTTTGCCCAACAAAATTTAGGGTTAGGTTATAATTGAGTGGCGGTTTTGCTAGGAAGACTTAAAAATAATAAAAATTCAACTAAATATTTGCCTATGATTTATTTATTACCAATATTTTCTTCCACCAGATTGTACTATCCAATATGAATAGCCAATACATCGATTCCCCCACTATCTGTGAGTCCAAGGATTTCTCCTCAACCATAATGGATGACTTCTTTTTTGACCAGGATTTTTCACCAAGTAAACATTTACATAATTGGATGTTTCAATTGAAGAAACCATACCATTGCAATTCGTCTAATGACAATTTGACCGATAACATTTCATCTAACAACTTTTTGCCAAATACTGGTTCGCCTAATGACAGTTTGCCTAAGGCTCGGAACAAGGCCCAGACCCTTATTTGACTTACCTGAAGTTTATTGCTAACCTAACCTAACCCCCTCCCTAACCCTGCAGAGCCTTTGATCCCAATGGACCAGGATTTTTCACCAAGTAAACATTTACATAATTGGATGTTTATTGAAAAAATCATACCATTGCAATTTGTCTAATGACAATTTGACCAATAACATTTCATCTAACAACTTTTCGCCAAATACTGGTTCACCTAATGAAAGTTTGCTAATTCTCACAC
>Ga0194133_10009525_pt1 | contig 11106 bp, 10 predicted proteins | sample TA2KigOf40mmetaG_FD_155448 | JGI IMG/M metagenome (GOLD analysis project Ga0194133, IMG submission 155448) | Freshwater microbial communities from Lake Tanganyika, Tanzania - TA2015055 Kigoma Offshore 40m | ecosystem: Environmental > Aquatic > Freshwater > Lake | place: Tanzania: Lake...
AATTAAAACCACTTACTCAAATTTATGCTTTCTTTGATGGTGTTAATGTAACAAAATACTGTGTTCCAAAACTTCTTGAAATTTCAATGATTACTGGATCATTCCAAGTAGGAGAAACAGTTATTGGCGTAACAAGAGACACTGGTATTCAACCAGTTATTGGATTTTCTAATCCACGAATTACTTTTAGAGTTGCTCAAAGTAATCACAAAGAAGGTCCTTATAATGCTCCAACCAGTATATTCACTAATAATCCATACACATCTCAAATAGGAGCAACAGGACTTGAAACATTTTTGGGAACACCAGGAACCGTTCAATTAGCAGGACAAGGAAACACAATTCCTGCTACTTATTCTTCAACTTCAATAATTTTGAATGTTGATACATATTCTCTTTCATTACAAGCGCAGGGAGAATTTAGCGGATATGTTGAAACTGGAATGATTTTAGTGGGACAAACTAGTGGCGCTCAGGCAACAATTTCTAATCTTAGATTAGTATCAGATCTTGGAGCGAATCTTATCGGTAGTTTCTTTATACCTAACCCAAATATAGGAACCAATCCAAGATTTGCAACTGGAACTAAAAAATTAACTTTAATTAACACACCTGATAATAATGGAAACACTGCCGATACTATTGCAGAAGAATCTTTCTCCTCTAGTGGAACATTAGAAACCGTTCAGGAAAATATTATTTCCGTTAGAAATGCACGAGTTGAAATTAAACAAGAGAGCGAAACAATTGGTGCTAGAAGAACAACTGGGCCACAACTAACAGGCACTAGAGTCATATCAACATCACAAAGATCTCAAACTGTAACAGAATGGTATGACCCATTAGCACAATCATTCCAAGTTTTAGATGAAACTGGTGTATTCATTACAAGTTGTGATGTATTCTTCCAAACAAAGGATGATATGGGAATTCCCATGACATTCCAAATTCGCACAATGCAAAATGGAGTTCCTACTCAGAAAATTCTTCCATTCTCTGAGATTGTCGTTGATCCTAGTCAGATTTCAGTATCTCAAACTGGGACGGTTCCGACAAGGTTTACATTTAAAGCACCAGTCTATCTTGAAGGTGGTGGGGAATATGCGATTTGTTTAGCATCCTGGTCAACCAAATATAGAGTTTTCGTTTCAAGAGTTGGTGAATCTGATTTGCTTACGGATGAATTTATTTCAAATCAACCATATTTGGGATCTCTCTTCAAATCTCAAAATGCCTCTACATGGGAACCAAGTCAATGGGAAGATTTGAAATTTACCATCTACAGAGCTCAGTTTGAATCATCAGGGACTTTAGAAGTTTATAATCCAGTTTTAGGTGAAGGAAATGCACAAATTCCAAAATTGATGCCGAACTCTATTGTTTTAAATTCCAGAAAAGTGAGAGTTGGTCTTGGATCTACACTTCAAGAAGTTGTTGGAGTTGCAACTGGACTTCAATTTGGAAATACAGTTTCTCAACAAGGAACTAATGCAACTGGTAATTATGTTGGCAATGCAGGAATTGCAACAGGTACTTTAGGAATTATTAATGCTGGTATTGGATATACACCATCATCTGGATCATTTACTTTTACTGGTATTGGACTTACTAATATAACAGGAACTGGAAAAAACATAACAGCAAATGTAACAATTGAAAATGGAGTTGCAATTGCTGCCACTGTGGTAACTTCTGGGACTGGATATCAGGTTGGAGATGTTCTTAGTATCACATCAATCGGAAATCTCTCTGTGGGTAGAAATGTTCGTTTGTCGGTTGTTTCAATTGCGAGCACAAATGAAATTGTTTTAGATAATGTTCAGGGAGACTTTGTGGTTGGAGCAGGAAAAAGTCTTAGATATACAAATAGCCTTGGTATTACAACTGATTTTAATGCTTCTAGTGGTGGAAATGTTATACCTGCAATTCTTGAAACTGTGAGCGATGGGTTACATGTAACAGTCAATCATAAAAATCATGGTATGTATCATGAAACAAATAGAGTGATAATTTCTGGTGTTGAATCTGATATAGTTCCAACAAAACTTGTGTTACCATACGCATCTGATTCTATATCACCAATTTCAGTTGATGATAGTTCAAATTTTGGAACTTTTGAAAATGTTGGAGTTGGAACAACAAATCTTGGATATGCGTTAATTGGTAGCGAAATTATTAGTTATAGTTCAGTATCTGCTGGATCAATCAGTGGAATCACGAGAGGATCTAATCCTAAAAATTATTTAAGTGGAACTCCTGTTTATAAGTATGAAATAGGTGGTATTTCTCTAAGAAGAATTAACAAAACTCACTTGTTAGATGATGTAACAGTTTCAAATCCTCTATCTTTTGATTCATATAACATTAAAATTGATACTGCTTCTAGTGGCGTTGCTAGAACTGATGGAACAAGTTTCCCCAAACTTTATGCAAATCAAACTAAATCGACTGGTGGATTAAATGTGAGGGCAACCCAAAATATCCCATTTGAAATCATTACTCCAATGATTCAAAATGTTACAGTTCCAGGAACTAATGTTACAGCAGAGATGAGGACAGTTTCTGGAACCAGTTTAAATAATGGATCTGGTGCAGGATCTGATGTTCCTTTTGTTAATAAAGGGAATGAATCAATAACTCTTAATAAATCTAACTACTTAGATTCTCCACGAATTATTGCATCTAGAATTAATGAAACTTCAAATACCTCTATTCAAACACTTCCTGGAGACAGATCTTTTAATATCAAATTGAATTTAAGTTCTATTGATAATCGCCTATCTCCAATTATTGATATTCAAAGAATGAATGTTATTTTAACCTCAAATAGAGTAAATGATGTTATTTCTGATTATGTGACTGATAATAGGGTAAATACTCTCACAGAAGATCCAACCGCATGTCAGTATATCTCTCAAGAAAATGTGCTAGAGACATCTGCATCCTCAATTAAAATTATAATGTCGGCTCACATTAATGATTATTCTGGCATTAGAGCATTTTATGCAATTAGTGATAGCGAAAACTTTAATCCAATTTTTGTTCCTTTTCCAGGTTATGATAATTTAAATACAAAGGGAGAGGTAATTGATGTATCTAATAGTAATGGAAAACCTGATAGCTATGCGAGTCTATCTGATGCTAGTGGATTTTTATCTCAGGACTTAGAATATAAAGAATATACATTTACTGCAAGTAATTTACCGTCGTTTAAATCTTATAGAATTAAATTTGTTCTCACCTCAAGAAATCAAGCGTATGTCCCTAGAGTCAGAGAATTGAGAGTCATAACACTTGCGTGATATGGAAAATATAAAAGTAAAGGGGCATGATTATCTCTTACGAGATCCTAGAACTAACGCAATTATTAATACCAATAAATCAGAATATAACGAATACATTACTCAACGCAATTCTAAAGAAAAAGAGCAGCAAAAAATACATAATTTAGAATCTGATTTTGCTAATATGAAAAATGATTTAAATGAAATAAAATCTTTACTCAGGAGTTTGATAAATGGAAATGAATCCTAACGATATAGAACTTGAAAATTTAAATAAAAGTTTTGAATACTTCAAATACTCTTCTGAAATAGACAAACTTGATGATATAGAATCTTTAAAAATTGTCGCAAAGTGCTATTATAAATTATATTTGAAGCAACAAGAAATTATAGCAAATTTTTCAATTTAGGAGTTTTAAATGGCTACGAATAAAATTACATTTGATCCCGATTCAGACGTAGCGCGTCCAGTAAATTTAACAATTAATACTGGTGCAACATTTAAAGCTAGTTTTGAGGTAGTTGGACTTGCAAACACAGCGTTCAATTTTACTGGATATACTGGATCATCTCAAATGGCAAAAAGTGTATCCATTGGTTCAACTTCACACGCAGTTGCAACATTTAATGTTGGATTTACAAGTGCCGCTGGAGGAAAGTTTAATATTTCGCTGGGTTCAACAGCGACCAGACAATTAACAGAGGGAAGATATATTTATGATATTTTAGTCAGTTCTGGATCTACAATTTATAGAATTATAGATGGGATGATATTGGTAAAACCAGGAATTTCGTCTGCACCATAAATACTTGGAGAGGCACTGAGAAATGGCGCAACCATCTAATAGAACAGAATTAATTAATTACTGTAAGAGGCAGTTAGGCGCTCCTGTGCTTGAGATAAATGTGGCAGATGAACAGGTAGAAGATTTAGTTGATGATGCTGTTCAGTTTTTTCAAGAAAGACATTTTGATGGCGTATATCCTGCATTTTTTAAATACAAAATAACTCAAGGCGATATTGATAGAGGAAGAGGACGAGGCGGATCAAATCCAATTGGTATTGTAACCACAACAGCAACAACCACAATGGTCGGGACTGCTACTACTTTTTCTTATGAAGAAAATAGTAATTACTTACAAATACCACCTGCAGTAATTGGTGTGACTAAAATATTTCATTTTGATGGATCTAATAATGTTACCAATAATATGTTTAGTATTAAATACCAATTATTTTTGAATGACATTTATTACTTAGGAACAACTGAAGTATTAACTTATGCGATGGTGAAAACATATTTAGAAGATATTGATTTTTTATTAACTACGCAAAAACAAATTAGATTTAATAAAAGACAAGATAGATTATATCTTGATATAGACTGGTCATCAGTTAAAGTGGGGGATTATTTTGTCCTAGATTGTTTTTCCACATTAGATCCAAATGATTATGCACGAATTTGGAATGACTCGTTTCTTAAAAAGTATCTTACACTTTTAATTAAAAAACAGTGGGGACAAAATTTAATCAAGTTTCAGGGTGTAAAACTTCCAGGTGGGGTAGAGTTAAATGGAAGACAGATATATGACGACGCACAGAGAGAATTAGATACTTTGATGGATAAAATGTCTAATACTTATGAACTACCACCACTAGATTTTATTGGATAAAATAATATGTTAAATCCATATTTTTTACAAGGTTCATCATCAGAGCAAAATCTTGTTCAGAGTTTAATTAATGAACAACTGAGAATGTATGGCGTTGAAGTTCATTACTTACCAAGAAAATATATTACGGAAAAAACCATTATAAAAGAAGTAATTGAGTCTAAATTTGATGATGCATATCCAATAGAAGCGTATGTTGAAAATTATGATGGGTATGCAGAAAGTCCAACTTTATTATCAAAATTTGGAATACAAGCAACTAATGAAATTAATTTAATAATATCTCAAGAAAGGTTTAGCACTTATATATCACCTTTAATTAAAAATGAACAAAATATTAAATTATCTTTAAGACCAAAAGAGGGAGACTTGATTTATTTTCCTTTTGGGGATCGTTTATTTGAAATAAAATATGTAGAGCACGAAAAACCATTTTATCAATTACAAAAAAATTATGTTTATGAACTAAAATGTGAATTGTTTAGATATGAAAACGAAATCATTGATACTGGAGTTGATGAAATTGACGATCTATTGCAACCAATTGATGGATCTGACGGAGGAACCATTTTGCTTGGTTCAATACAAAGATTAACTTTAGTGGGTGTTGGAGTAACTGCTACAGCAACTGCTAGTGTTGTTAATGGTGGTATTAAATTAATTACAATCACTAATAGAGGTGGAGGATACACTAGCACTCCAAGAGTTGGAGTTGGTTCAGCACCAGCGGGAGGAATTACTGGTATTGCAACTGCGGTTATGATTGGTGGTATAGTTGTTTGCACTGATAATGTAAATCCAAGCGCACAATCTGTTCAGAGTGTTAGAATTATCAACGCTGGTGCTGGATATACACAATCTCCAGGAATTAAATTCATAGGAGGAGGTGGCAGTGGAGCAGCTGCAACATCAGTAATTGAAAACGGTATTATTGGTATTGTTACGGTAACAAGTGGTGGATCTGGGTATACAACTTCCCCAACTATCACATTTACCGGTATATCTACAGTATCTGCTGCAGCTACAGCCATTGTAAGTGCAACAGGAACAATAACGGCAGTTCATCTCTCTAATGCAGGTGCAGGATATACTCTTGCGCCAACAGTAACTATCTCAGCACCATCCTCAACTGCCACTGGCGATTTCCAGATTAATGAAGTTGTAACAGGATCAGTAAGTGGTGCTACTGCAAGAGTTAGAAATTGGAATTCGGGGACAAATATTTTAGATGTTTATAAAGTAAATGGATCATTCAAAGTCAGTGAAAATATTGTTGGATCTACATCTGGTGCTTCTCACCCATTATTATCTGCTGACACTAGCGTCCAGAGTGATGGATATGCTGATAATGATCAGATTGAATCAAACGCTGATTCTATTATTGACTTTAACGAAAGAAATCCATTTGGACAACCTTAACCTAAATAATTCTTATTAACTTATTGTTTGCAAGGGCAAAAAAATGTTTGAGTATTTTTATCACCAAATTTTACGAAAAACGGTGATTGCATTTGGAACTTTATTTAATGACATTTCAATCAAGCATACAAACTCCTCTGATATAGTCACAGATATTATTAAAGTCCCCCTTGCATACGGTCCAACGCAAAAATTTTTAGCGAGACTGGAACAATCTCCAGATCTTAGTAAATCAACTCAAATTACTTTGCCTAGAATGTCGTTTGAGTTCACTGGAATTACATATGATTCATCAAGAAAGGTTACTACAACTCAACAGTTTACCGTCGCTGATAAAACAACCAATACTGTAACAAAAAAAGCATATATGCCTGTGCCGTATAATATGCAGTTTGAATTAAGCATCATGTCAAAATTAAATGATGATGCACTACAAATTGTTGAGCAGATACTTCCTTATTTTCAACCAGCGTATAATCTAACAGTTACTCTTGTAGAATCTGGTATAAACGAAAAGAGAGATATTCCCATTGTGCTTGAAAATATTACAATGCAAGACGACTATGAGGGCAATTTTTCAACGAGAAGAGTTTTACTCTATACTTTAAGATTTTCTGCAAAGACATATCTATTTGGTCCAGTATCAACTGCTACTTCGGATATCGTTAGAACTGCAAAAATCAGTTATCTTGCTGGAACTGATACTACTAATACAACCAGAGAACTCGCATATGTTTCTACGCCTAGAGCGATTCAAAACTACACAGGAACTGTACTAACAAATCTCGCAAAAGATATTTCTATTACAGATACTATAATTAATGTTAATAGTAGTAGTGGAATTACTGCGGGAGTGTATTTAGATATTGATGATGAAGAACTTTTAGTAAAATCCATCAGTGGAAATAACATTACTGTTGAGCGTGGAAAAGATGGCACAAAAATTTCAACTCATTTAACAGGTGCCCCAGTTAAATCAATCACATCGGCAGACAATCTCTTAATTCCTGTTGGCGACGATTTTGGATTTAGTGGAAATATAACATAATTATGAAAATGTCAAAAAACTACGAAAATTTAGACAACACTTTTAATATAGAGAGCAGCATTATTTCTACTGAAAAAGAAAGTGTAAATATTGAAGTATCACCTTCAAATTTTGTTGATGATATTAAAAAAGATTATGATTATACAAGAGGAAACTTGTATAGTTTAATAGAAAAAGGACAGGAAGCAATTAATGGTATTTTGGAATTAGCACAAGAGAGTGAAATGCCAAGAGCTTATGAAGTAGCAGGACAATTAATAAAAAATGTTGCCGATGCCACTGATAAGTTAATGGATTTGCAAAAAAAAGTAAAAGAGGTTACTGATGATAGTGCAAAAGGACCAACAAATGTTACTAATGCTTTGTTTGTTGGATCCACTGCAGAATTAGCTAAACTATTGAAGCAAAACGAAAATGATAAAAAATGAACACAGAACTCAAAGAATTTTTCTCACTTATAGGCAAAGCCAAAAAAGAAAAAGAGGATGAGTTTAAGTCCCTTGTTGGAGAAATTAATATTGATTCCCTTTTTACGCAAGTCAAAGAATCAGTAAAAGAGGAAAAAGAAAAGAAAAAGAAAAAAGAAAAAGAAATTGAAAAGCAAGTTAAAGCTTTAGAATCTTGGTTGTATGCTGAACCTCTAAAAATTAAAAAAGAAGAAATTATTAAAGAGATTTCAGTTAAACAAGTAGAGTTACTATCTGATCAAATTACTGAAGAAGAACAAATAATTGAAACAACAGAGCAAGAAATTTTGCAGGTAGAGGTAGATGTAAAAAAAGAAAGCACCGTAGATAATGCTCTTAAAATTTTGGAGCAAATAAAGTCAAAAGAAGAAGTGCAGGAAAATATAAAAGATCCAGAAATTGCGAGAATAAGAAAAGAACTTGAATATTTAAAAAATCTTATAAGCACTCAGGGAGGTGGTGGTGAGGTTCGACTTGAGTTTTTAGATGATATTGATAGAAGCACTGCAAAAACAAATGACTTTTATTTGAGATATAACTCATCTTTAGATAAGTGGGTTGGAGCTGCAGTAACAAGTAGTGGTGGAGGGGGAACACAAACTTTAGATCAAACACTTGGATATGGAAATACCTCAAATATTGGAATGTCTGTTGGTGTTGTCACGGCAACATCATTTGTTGGACCTCTAACAGGTAATGCAACAGGTCTTTCAGGCACACCAAATATTAATGTTGGGTCAATTATTGCCTCCAGTGCGACAATCTCGGGCAATGTTTCCATAGGAGGAACTCTTACCTATGAAGATGTAACAAATGTAGACTCTATTGGAATTGTAACAGCTAGATCTGGTATTGAAATTGGAGCAGGTGGTGCTATTTCGTTGGTTTCTTTGGAAGCTGCGTCATCATCAACAACTACAACATCATCTACAAGTATTGATACTTTTGATATCACTAAATATCGCTCTGCTCAATATCAAATTCAAATAACAAGAGGATCACTTTATCATTTAACCACATTAAATGTTTTACATGATGGAACAGATGTTTATATCAGTGAATTTGGGACAATTAGAACTTCAGAATCTTTAGCGTCTTTTGATGCTGATATCAATTCTGGGAGTGTAAGAATTTTGGTTACTCCAACATCAAACACTTCAACAACTTTTAAAATGTCTAAAGTACTTACAAAAATCTAATGAAAACTTTTAAACAATTTCAAGAAGACTGGACGAATAAATATAAAAAGAGTATTGATTGCTCTAATCCGAAAGGATTTTCTCAGCGTGCTCATTGTGCGGGGAGAAAAAAAAGAGCAAGAGGTGAAAACACTAAGTCCAAACCAGTTGAATGACGAAAAACGGTCGTTGTCCTAAAGGGCAATATTATTGTTACACTAACAAAGAGTGTAAACCAATTCCCGCAGGATTTTTAATTGATCCAGCAGGAATGCTTGTAAAAGAAAATGGAGCATCAATTGATGAGGATGCGCGTATTCCAAAGAAACCAGGACAACCAGATAAATCTGATAAACATTCAGATCTTTATACAGATGAAGATCCGAAAGGAACAATTCACGGACTAGGGTTTAAAGATGTTCAAACTGCAAAACAGAGTGTCTCAAAAATAAGAAACTCTGGAAGATCTCATGCTCATAAAATCCAAGCAGCAATTGCTATGGAACAAAGAGCAAGAGTGGCAGGAAAAACTTCAGAGGCTGCTGTGTATAGAAAATTCATTAACTCTATGAAAAAGAAAACAAAACAAATGAATGAAGAGGGTCTTCGTGATTGGTTTGGTAAATCCAAATCAAAAGATGGTAAAGGCGGTTGGGTTAATGTTGTAACTGGTGGCACCTGTGCGAGTGATGAACCAGGCGAAGGAACTCCAAAGTGTGTCTCTTCGGCAAAAAGAGCAAGTATGACACAGGCAGAAAGATTATCCGCAGCAAGAAGAAAGAAAGCAGCAGATCCTGGACAACAACAAAAAACCGGTGCTGCAAAACCTACTTATGTTTCAACTGATTCACCTAAAAAGAAAACACGTAAAGAAGAAATAGATTTAGTAAGTTTGATTGAAAAAAATAATTGTAATCACACCAAAGAAGGTGTTAATTGTCCATGTCACGGAAAAAAGAGGTGCCCTGTAGTGATAGAATCAAAAGATCACGAGTACTCCATGGCTCGTTCCGAACTTTCTACTATTATAAGTGCTGCTAAAAGACTGAAAACCAAAATGGCAAAAGGTGAGGGTAATGTGGAAGCATGGGTGCAATCAAAAATTACCAAAGCTGCAGATTACCTAGATAGTGCAGCAGATTACGTTGACAGCGGAGAAATGAACGAAGAGTCCGATAAAAAAGGTAAAGGTAGCGGCACAAAAGATGCTTGTTACCATAAGGTTAAGTCAAGATATCGCGTCTGGCCCTCTGCATATGCCTCTGGAGCACTAGTGAAATGCCGTAAGGTAGGTGCTGCTAACTGGGGTAATAAATCAGAGGGATTTAGTCCTTCTCAAATAAAAGTTCTAGAAGAGTTAGGATTAATTACATTAAATGAAAAAGGTCAAAAGTGTTGGCCTGGATATGAGAAAAAGGGAAGTCAAACTTTATTTGGAAAGAAATACAATCGTTGTGTAAAAAAAGAAGAAGTTGAAAATTTAGAAGAAGCAGTTCGTATTCCTGCACAGACTGGAAATATTATCCTTGTTAATCTGAATTGGAGAGGAAAATATTATATGATGAAAATGTTCTTCCCTCAAACAACAAAACCAAGTAGAACCGAAGTTCAGGATCAACTTGAAAAGGTTTATCCTGGAGCAAGAGTTCAATCGTATCAAGTTTCTGATATTAAACCGGGAGAACCTTTGATTCAAGTTACTGAAGAAAAACTTGATGAAGTTGCAGCATGGCAGCGTAGCGAAGGAAAAAAAAAATCTGGGGGTTTAAACGAGAAGGGGCGTAAGTCTTATGAAAGAGAAAATCCTGGAAGCGACCTTAAAGCACCTTCAAAAAAGGTTGGAAATCCCCGTAGGGCGTCATTTTGTGCTAGAATGAAAGGCATGAAGAAAAAATTAACATCAGCAAAAACTGCAAACGACCCTGATTCGAGAATCAATAAATCACTCAGAGCCTGGAACTGTTAATACAAATACTTTATTATGAGTGAAGTTTATCTTGGTAATCCTAATCTAAAAAAAGCAAATACGCAAATTG
>Ga0194133_10009526_pt1 | contig 11106 bp, 10 predicted proteins | sample TA2KigOf40mmetaG_FD_155448 | JGI IMG/M metagenome (GOLD analysis project Ga0194133, IMG submission 155448) | Freshwater microbial communities from Lake Tanganyika, Tanzania - TA2015055 Kigoma Offshore 40m | ecosystem: Environmental > Aquatic > Freshwater > Lake | place: Tanzania: Lake...
TGACATTGGAAATCCTAATACCCTTTTATAGAGGCTGTTGTATTAGAGATTGGCACCGACCCGAACCGCGCTTACTTTTGACCCAAAGTAAATAAGAGGCCGACCTGCCTTCGACCCTCGTACTTTATGACCCGACCCGAAGATATTTTTTTTTGATCCAAAGGGAAAAAATTGAAAAATTTGACATTTTTAGGGGAAAAATTCCAAATCCAGACCCAAACCATAAATGGCTGACCCGACCTGACCAGACCCGGGTCAAAAATTTTTGACCCGGACCCATCACTTTGCTGTATGGCTTAATGGGACAAAACTTGGCTGGGAACTCATATCATAGTATATGCTCAAAGACCCTATTTTTCACCCTATGATATTTTTCACTTTTCAAAGCTCAAAGTTTTTTCAAACAACCTCTTGTTAGTTTGTCTATCCTTCCATGTAATGAAGGTCAGTCCAAACAAGCTGGCGTATTTTACCCTCTTCCAAGGGGTCATTTATTTTCCTTGATCTGCTTTTCCTTATTAATTTGATCTATTTCTTTATCTACCGTGTGTATCTAAAACCCCTTGTTCTTATCAATTAACAGTTCAGTATTGATTATTTTGTTGATTGGGAAGGTCATCTCTGAGATTTTAGCTTAAGGCTCATCCGTTATTGCTCACACGTTTCCGCCTTCAGCTCAACTCCTCCTGACACACTAAACTTAATGCTACTCAATCTAAGGGATTGAAAAATGTTGTTTCGCTTAAGTAGAATATCATTGTACATAAGGTACAAGGTATCATAACATGAAGCGCAAACGTTCATTTCATGAAGTAATCATATGTGTTTATATAATTTACTCTGAATCGGCTTATAGATTAAATCATTTAAATAAGATTGGTTGTTACCAATAAACATCTCAGTCTCTCTCCTGACCAAAAATTAGGTCACCCTTTTTGGGAAAAAGGGTGATTACAGGTGTGTAAAGAAAAGGGTGAGAAAAAGTCACCATTGCAGCAATAACATACTCGTAATTGCCCTTTTTTGATGTAATGTACTAGTCATCGCTAGTGATGGGTCTGGGTCAAAAAATTTTGACCCGGGTCGGGTCGGGTCAGCCATTTATGGTTTGGGTTAGAATTTGGAAAATTTCCCCTAAAAATGTCAAATTTTTCAATTTTTTTCCTATCGGGTCAAAAAAAATTGCTTCGGGTTGAGTCGGAAAGTACCAGGGTCAAAGCCAGGTCGGTCTCTTATTTACTGTGCGTCAAAAGTAAGCTCGGGTCTATGCCCATCTCTAGTCATTGCCCTTTTTTCTCTGTAATGAAAAATAGCGACGAAACACGTGTCTTTTATTTGGAAAGGATTGTTGTCTGTCTTGATCGATTTCTTATAAAATGATAAATAAATATACAGTATACCACTTTAAGATTTCACAAAATTAGTTCAGGCCATATAAAGCTAATCTTGATATACTTGAAATCCTGAAAAATCAAACAATTCTGTGCCATATGCCTCTATTTCATCTTCTCACCACAAAAGTCTGTTTGACAAAGGTTATTTATTATGAATGGCAACCAAGTTCTAATGCAAACAAAAAGCTTTTTTGTGTTTCGCATTACTTATGCTATTTAGTGGAAAGAAAAAAATCTGTAATCTTTAGAAACCAGATGGACAAACTTGTTCATGCATTTCCTGATTAAAAAAAAGTAAAAAATTTCTTTCTGGATTGGGTTTCATTAACGAGATTAATCCAACAAACCACCACACCTTTCACAAGATTATTGTGCTGTGCATGCATTATTTCATTTGATAATTGATGCTGGAATTTACTAACCTGAAACTTGATTAATATCCTTGAATTGTTGTTTGCTGAGATTTTCACTGTTTGGTGAAAATTGTGAGGATAAAATGATGGATAATCTAGAGATGAAATAGAGCCAGATCTTGCTGATAGTTGAACTACAGGAGGATGTGAAGTAATAGATCTTGGCAATGTTGCTCGAACCTGTAAAAATGCAAAACAGAATAATACCCTTTCAGGAATATTTAGGTAACTTATTCTGTCTCACTTTAAGCTGAAATCCTTTTCCTTGATGTTCTTTAACGACTTCATTACTTACAAACATCACCTCAATTTTATTCGTAGAACTTTTGAAGTGCAAAAGTTTTAATTCACTGCTTGTGCCACAAAATGTGTGGCCTTCACTTTGAGCATCTGGAGTTCTGCTGGGCTCAACAATCAAGATGTAATCAGTAGCATTTGTGCAATTTTTGGCATCATAATTATCACCAAATAAGTTCAACTCTAAAAACTCGATTGAGATTTCATACCTAAAAAAAAATCACAGAAATAAAACCAGTTCCCGGCCAGAAAAGTGAGACACGAATTTGGCAAAAATTGTACGATTGTTAAATATTTTGGGACTCACATAAAAAATTGTTCAATTTATAAATATTTTGGGATAAAATTGTGCAATTGTGACATGAAAAATGTATTTTCTTCAAAAAATCATATTTTTTTGCATATATGTCTCAATTCATACCACAATTGTGAAATATCCTTATTTAGTAAAAAAATGGTATGAAATACGGTCATTTTTCTGGCTGGGTTGGCTTCAAATAGACATGATTTAACACTGATTGTGTGATACTTCACTTATTCACTGCAATTTACTAGAATTTTTTAAAAAGAAAAATGTCAATTCTTACCCTGTAGGAGCTTCAACAATGTAAGAGCAATTGATGTTTTTAGGATAGGCTTCTGGAAACTTTGGACTTTCAACAAAGGAGGTACTCTGAAAAAATTACCAAAGTGTTCAAATAGGAAAAAAAGGACAGGCAAGAGATGAAATTGAAATTGAGTGTCACCAAAGATAAAAAAAATGGGGCCAACTGACCTGGTTTGAATCCAATAAAATTGTCCGATGACAATCTCTCAAAAAACCTTTTGAAAAAAAAAAGTTTTTGAATTATGAGCAATTGAATTTTATTCAACATGTCAACCTTTGTTTTTATGAAAAGTTTGGAGTAGTTTGTCGCCTGATATTTTCTCTAACATTTTTGTTATGAGAAATGATTGTTAAACATGAAAACAGCTTTTTCGATAGAATTTGCCAAAAAAAAATAACTTTCACCTTGATTATTTATTTTTGTAATTTTCTCACAAATGAACCAATTTATGTTTCCACAATCAGCCCTTGTCCAATAGAGACTCTCAAGTGGGGATCCAAACGACCTTGGCGACCTTGTCTCTTGACCTTTGAGTGAAAGCTCAAGTCCAGGGAATGCAGAACGCATTTCTACACACTTTTCGGTAGCTTTTGTAAGAACAGCTGATTCTTCCAAGAATTTACCATCATCGGATGTCCAGCCGGGAAACCAGTCTATAACAAATAGTTTTTTGGTCAATTAAATCCCAAAGCAGAAATGTTCGATTATACTTATATCAGCTTATGAGCTCAGCAGAATTACATTTTGATAGGACTTTCATCCTTGAGACTGCAAAATGATGTAATCTTACTTGTATAATTCATTTCCATTCCAGTCGACCATGAATATCCAATATCATTAGGGATTTGGGAAGCTCCTAACCAAACTCCAAAATTTGGACTCCAATTTGGACTTAAAAGAAAAATGATAATTTGAATGAGACTTTCTTTGATCTAATCTAATCCTTGAGAATTATAGCATAAAATTTAATGTGAAATCTTGGTCAATTTAAAGTCTTAAATTCTATTTTACTTGCTAGAACTGGCAGGAGTAATTTTTTGTCAGTTTTGTGGTCTAAATATTATTGCTTATTATTAAACCATATGAAAACTAGATTATCAGTCAGATGTCATGATAATGGCCACAGTAACCAGTAATTACATTATTAATTCATCAATTTTCATCCATTTTTATGGTTTAGCACAGGGAAGTTTAGGAGCCACAGTGAAAAACACTTGAGCCATTCTGCTGAAAAAAGTCTGCCCGGGATTGGGGCCTGTTTTTTGGATTATCTAACTAATTCTTATGGCAAATTTGGATATAAGAACCAGGTAGACGGGTATTTTTTGTGCGGGGAAAAATACCTAACCCTCCCTAGCGTGCTGTTTTCTGCAATAAAACTCAATGTGAAAAAAAGTAGGTGTGAGGTGGGGTTCCAGCTAAATTCACAATATAACTTTGAACTTAAATATCTCAGCTTCTAAACAAGATATCAAAAATCTGGTCAATAAATTTTGAGCCACCAATATGATGATTATTCCTGCCAAATTTCAGCCCTCTAGATCCACTGGTATGGGCAGAAAATGAGGTGACAGATGGACATGTGACATACCCCATTTTCCCATGATTAGCATTACAGTTATTTAATAAGTCTTTAAAGAAATTTAATGAATCTTTGAAGAAGTAAATCTTTTTTTTAGCTTACAAAAGTTAACTAACACAGTGCACCAATTCATTTGAAAATTGAGACACCAAAGAAAAAAGTTTTCAAGATTTAAATCTTTCTGCAGGATTTGTTCATTTTTCATTCAATATAGGTTTTAATTTTGAACTAAAGAACTGCATCTTGAAGGATTTTTGTTTTTTCTAAAGCATGAAAGTGATTGAAGAAAAGCTTTCACAAGTAAGATATTTTGGGATGGGATTGCAGAAAAATAGTAAAAGTTATACTCTCTGACGCATTTGTATTATAACCCATTGGGAAGAAGAATGAGATTAAAAGGCTTTTTATGCTGAAATTTTGCTCCTTTGGAGATGCACTTACCTTATTATTACATTTTGTACTCCAAACAACAAATCTTATTCAAACACTAAATAGCTTTATCAAGTGCAATTGTTGCTATAAAAAAAGACTTCATTATAGAAGTTTTTGGTCGGGTTCAGTGTTTATTCTCTTTGTAAGGTATGTGATGGGCTTTTGTAAAAAAGGTCTTCAGCAATTTTATTCTCCTTTGGACCCTAAATTATTGCATAAAACTGATTAGGTGGACTGATGGGTTTTATCTTGTGGCAACCCAGTGTGTTTGCTTGAGGAAAAGATCATGTCTCATACACAGTAAATCAAAAATTCAAGAAAAGTTTCAAAAATCAATTCAGATAAAAAATACATTTTCAGCTATATTCACAAAAATTGAATTCCATTGTCAAAATGAAATGGAGATGGGTTCAGGACAAATTTTTTTGACACGTGTCGAGTAATATTTTGCTTGCTTGGGTTGGTTCAAGTTGAATCAGCCCTCTCCAAGTCAGGAAAATATTTCCTCAAAAAAGTCAACTTTTTCTATTTTTATCATGTCACGTCAAGAAATTTCTGTAACGGTCTTGTCAAAAAATACTCTGGTCAGAGCTGGGTCAGCCTCTTAATTCCCGGGGGTCAGAAGTATGCTCAGGTTGGGTCAACAAGCTCATCTTTAGAATGAAAGAAACTATGCTTGAAGGGCAAAGTTAGGTAGTAGGTATTGTTCATAATGTTGGGAGTTGCTGAAAAGAATTAAAGTATTGATTCTATCTAAGGCATAATGTCCTCAACTACCTGCATATAGTTTGGGGTTAATGTACAAACTCTTGATAAAGTATTATTTTCCGTTCTATTCTTTGGGCCTTAAATGCTGTATCACAAAGCCCTCATTTCCCTCCTTTGGAGGGCTCTCTCGCTACAGTCCTTCTAACCTTGGATATTTCACACACCTTGCAGGAAGGACTGGCGTTGCAAATGTAATGCTTACTTCGGCTTCAGTTATGAGATAGATTTCATTGAAACCACATGTGACTTTTATTTTTGGTGGACTTGTTTACGATAGGGTGCATGAAGATCTCACCACGTGTCAGTATAGTCATAACTACTTGGAGAAGCGTTTTTTTCATTCTTACCTATTCAAAACTATTTCCTCAAGTGCAGATTGTTCCTCTTGATCAGTAATTCCTACAAGATGTGCATTTCCATCCCGTTGACATTCGGCTTCTGCATCTTGCCAACTTAACATTGGCAATCTTGTTAGCTTGACACACTTTTGACGTCCAGCTTTCAGCCAAATATCACTGGACTGGGATGTGTCATCAGATGGGCTGTTCAAAATTTGACATTCTCCTGAGAGTTCTTCAACAGGAAATCCTACAAAAAAACAAAAACATTTTTAAAGCTGTTTGATGACAACAAAGGGTGTGTATGATTCAAACCTCTGAGTTTAACATTGATGTAACCATCTTCAGAAAATAAATTTTGAAAAGCTGAGAAACGTATTCTGTTGGATGATATCTTGACACTGTTGCTTTCCAAAGGATCAATCTTGCAATAGCCCTGGTCTTGCCGTCCAGATGATACTTTCCCAATGACAGCTACAGACTGTCGTGAAATTTCAGTTTGATGGAATAGTTGAAATTTGCAGCTTGATTCATTTTCAAGAGTGGCTGTAACTGAACCTATAGAGATAAAAATTTCTTATCTTAATTTGTAGACATAACAAACAAGATCAGAATAGTTTTTAGACATTCATTTATGAGAAAAAAGCTAACTAAAATGTATGTCTATTGGGGATTGCTGTAGCTGAGAGGTCATAGGCACTAGACTGAGATCTAAGGTCACGGGTTCAATCCCCAACCTCAGTTTGTTAGAAAACAATCAACAAAGCATTCTCAGTCAGGGTAATAGTAACATGCACTGCTGCAGTGACCATGAACTTAATAATCTGACGTGTAATCCAAAGGACCACCCTGACTGATGAAATAAGGGGCTGTTCATGAATAACTAGTGTTTATAATATTGATGTAAATCCTTTTCAAACAGTGTAACTTAATGCTCGTTCATGTTCTACAATTTGTTAGAAAACGCCCATTCACATTAGATTGAAATTAAAAATTTACATACAAGTTTTACAGGAGCCAATTATATAAACTAGTGATGGGTCCGGGTCGGGTCAATTTTTTGTGGCTTGGGTTGAGTCGGGTGAGCTATTGATGGTTTGGGTTTGGAAAATTTCCACTAAATATGTCAAATTTTTCAATTTTTTTCCCTTCGGGTAAAAAAAATCTCTTTGGGTCAGGTCAAAAAGTACTCGGGTCAAAGGCGGGTCAGCCTCTTATTTACTGCGGGTCAAAAGTAAGCTCGGGTCGGGTCAGGGCCCATCTCTAATATAAACAGGATCTTAAGTATTCACTAATCTCTATAACCCTCAAGTTATTTTTATACATTTAGCCGGCCAAACTTCTTTTTTTGAAAAATGATAAAGGTGGTGAAAATTTCACATAATTCTCATAATGTAAAATAAGTAATGTTTTATTTACATATATCCATAGCATAAATAAGTTATTCCATTTTGATAAAGCTGGAAAAATGATTGCTTTTATTTTGAAAAAACGGAAACACGTTTGATGCATCAGCTGAAATAAATCCTCATTTCCTGAACTTGATCTTCCATTATGACTTCGTATCCTATTTGAGTAGGAATCTATCATGTCCAGATTTCACTGACTTTTTCCCCTGTTGTGAGAAAAATTCAGTGGGTTTGGTGTTCTATTTCCCTCTTCTATTCACAATTATTTGCTTCCCTCCCTTTCCTATTCCTCATATATAACCACCCAAGAAATGATCGGTTTTCCTTTACAACTGAAGTGGAAAGGAAGAAGCTGAATGTGGAAACTTCTTCGAGCCCACAAGCCACAAATCCCTGAATGTAGAAGGCAGTCTGAGTCCATATGATGATGATGATGATGTTGGAGAATAAAACAAGTGAACAACAAAGAAGCAGAAATCAACAAGATTTTCAATATCAATCTATTAAGCCTTTTTAATTTTGAACTTGGTTTTGATATTGAAAAAGACTACCAACATGAAGAATGAGGGTCCAAAGGCATTAAAAAAGAGGTGCCCTGAATCTTTATTTTGATGAATCGATGATTGTGGAAAAAGTGGAATTTTTTTCCACCAGACTATTTTGCTTGAGGCCAAAAATCTAGCTAAGACTCTTTGAAAATCTTTTTTACATATATTTCAAAGAACACTAGTTGAAATGTGATAAAAACTGTCATTACCCTTTTTTTTGTTCAGCATGACATTTAAAATATTTTTGAATACTATGAACTTGGTGAACTAATTTTTTCTGACATTTCAATGCTTCATGAAAAATGAAAGGCTTCACGTGTTTATTGAATTATTGAAATTTAAAAAAGAAATGATTTTGAGAAAGCACTGTTTTTCACGGGATGAAAATACGATGTTGAAAAGCAGAAAATAATGTGTTTATGTTTCAAGGAGGGAGGCTATAGAGAGAAGAAATTGACTCTCTATTTGACCTGAGGTGCAAGCTAAGTGTCCCTGGTAGTCCCAAATATGAATGGCTGCACTTGAGGATGAGATGATTTTGGGCCCAGAGTACAGATATTGGTTTGAACTGTACCACATGAACTCATGTTGTTTGTTAGGACTTTAAAATTTTGGGTTTGGATGGAAATTTAGAAATGAGGTCAAGTCTTTCATTCAGATATTAAATACTTTATATTAGAGATACATTTTCTGCTTTTTATAGTATTGGTCTCATCATATTTTTAAATATTTTTTGCCTAACAAAAAAAGCCTCAGGCCAATTGGAGTTTGGATCCAGGTGTCTTGGACTTTGATTTTTCCTTTTTTACCCTTTACTGCATGACAAAAAAATTTAGCAAATGAAAATTGGTTTTTTTTCATTATCTATGAGGCCTAGGCAGTTGTAGATTTTGGACATTTTGCCTCTTTTATTTGAGAAAATAAATATTTAAAGTTTTAATTACCTGACAAGTTGCTTGTAATTGTTAGGAAGGCATAAAATCCAAATGGCAAGTGGACATCAACAATACATTCACTAGATCCTTCTTCAGCCCTAGCTGTGATGACTGAAGATCCCCTGATACCTTCATCAACTTGCAAAGTAGCAGCATAAATTGTTGGATCACAAAAACCTTTGCTTGTTTGTGTTTTGATGATGGCGTGTCGACGATGTTTCTTTTTTCCATTGGATTGTTTGAGCACCTCTTTGCTTGGAATGAATTCATTGCGTCTGATGATTAAAGTATCTCCAGACAAGACGCTATCATCATCAGCCACACTTATTCTTCCATGGTTAGTCATGAAACAACGAAAGTATGGAAGATCAAAGTTGTCCATGGAATCAACATTGTACAAGAGGTACTCCTTCGAACAATCTGTCTTTTCAAACTCACCCCTTTCCCAATGAATCTGTAATTAAACAAACAAAAATATAGTTCTCTTGAGACCATAGAACTTTCATTTTCTTTCTAGACAAATATCTAAAGCATGTCCTTTTGTTATATTACAGTTTACCTGGACAGGATTCTGGAACATTACAGTGCAGCTGTCAAATCCCTCCTCTTCATCAAAATCTTTTGGCCAGATGGAATCAGAAATTTTTGCCAGAGTAAGGTTAATCAATGAGGAGGAAGATTTCAGGTTTAGAATACATTCTGAAAAATTAAAGAATTGTTTTATCATGAGCCTTGTTGAAGCTGTAATAATGTTGAAACAGCATTTAAGCTTTTGTTGGAAAATGCAGAACCTTCCATGAGCTACACTATGTATCCCCTAAAAGCACTAAATGGAAAACTGAAATAAAATCTTAAATACAACTAGCTATGGCCTGAAGCCAGAAGGCTACCCGTTTGCCAGATCTTGTAATTCGTGTGTTTGTCCGGTCTATGGGAGGAGATAGAGGTGACAGACGGATTGCTTATATAATTGTTTTAGTTTCTCGAATAAAATTCCCATATATGTAGACTTACTATTCCCAAGCGATAGGCTGTTGCATATCGTGAGGTTTAGTTAACACTAACCCATTCTTATGAGAACTAACCTCCTTGGTTTATAATAAAAATGCGAGGTATTTAAATATGCTCATAACACTTTATTCGAGTAAGTTTATAATACACACAAAATGTTTTATACAAATAAAGTTTGTTCTTAAAGTTATTTCTAGCTACCTTCTCTGAATGACTTATGTCTAAGTACACGGAGAATAACTAGGTACGAATCTTAAGGCACGCAGGCCTTTTATTGACATGTGAGACAGGAACGTTCTGATCAGGGGCGCTCGGGAATCAGATGAGGGTAAAAAGTGGCATGATCGTGAAATACTTATATCTAATGCTGAGATCTGTGTGTACAGTCTACATATATGACATGGGTCCAATAAATTTCTGTTCTGGTTGTATACATTTACAATTTTGATAACTTTAGCAATATTCCTATACTTTGTTTGAGTGAAATTTGAAATTGGCAATTGTATGTTATTATCAAATCCTTTGGTTTCACTTCTTTGCAAAAAAAATCAGAAACTTTTGTTATTTCACCTCTACATGTTTTCCTTTAATTCGACAACTTTTTAGAAAGAAAGAAAATTTTTAGTTACATTCTAGCCTTATACCACTTATACTTGTCAGAAAAAAATGAATCAAACAGAGCAATTTTCAAAATGTCTTTTCAAGTCACTTGACAGGTCTTCCCCTACCACTTGAATATCAAATTTGATTTCTTTGTCATTTATCACCAGTTAGCAAGTTTACAAAGTGACCAACTTAAAATTTTGAACCGTTGACATTTTGTATTCCAATTCAGAATCCAGTCTTTTTTGGCCCACTTCAAAATAGATGAATCGAGATTTTTCCAGTCAGTCATGCAGTCAGCCCAAGAATACAAGAAGAAGTAAATCACTTGAAAAAATACTTCTGGGATTTTCCACACACTTTAGCATGGAAATTTTAATCATTTAAGATGATGATTTTTTGAAGTGTACCAAGTACTCAATTAATACTTTTCAATACTTTAGATACCCTCAATCTCTTTAAAGCCTCAAATAAAGCTGATTTCGAATCATAAAATCTTGAAAAAAAGTGCAACCTCTTCTCAGGTCTCTTTGTATGTGCTGCATCTTTTCATTTTGTTTACATATGTGTACTACCATCAAAGAAATAAATTATTTGCATTTTATTGAATTAGTTAAGCTTTAAGAAGGGAAAATATTATTGGTTTGGCGGGCGGGATAAATGAGGGGTAAACATGCCCCGCAGGGTTAGGAAGGGGGAAACATGCTTTGGGAGGTTGGTTGGGTCAGGTCAGGTTAGGTTAGGTTAGTATTGTTTTGTGAGTTCGTA
>Ga0194133_10009528_pt1 | contig 11105 bp, 6 predicted proteins | sample TA2KigOf40mmetaG_FD_155448 | JGI IMG/M metagenome (GOLD analysis project Ga0194133, IMG submission 155448) | Freshwater microbial communities from Lake Tanganyika, Tanzania - TA2015055 Kigoma Offshore 40m | ecosystem: Environmental > Aquatic > Freshwater > Lake | place: Tanzania: Lake Tanganyika...
GAAAATATCTTTCTTTATGCCATCAGACTGCAATGTTTCAAAGAAATTGACTTTCATTGGATTGGTGACATCAGTGGAAATACCTTGAGAGTAAACATTAGATTTGTCTGCAATTCTTAAGGTTAAAGCAAAATTTAAGTGTATTTTCTGGGTTTCCATGGTTTCAAATTATCTAGCTCAGTATTATTTTCACCAAGGTCCAAGCTAATCACAAAAACATTGAAATACTAATCTCTTACCTAAAATTCCTTTTAACTTTGCAAGGTTCTGCTAAAAGTTGCAGAAACTGAAGAAATTTTCAAGATGAAAAAAAACCATGGAAAATAAATATGCATTTTCACCAACCCTGTTTATATTACCCTGCAAATATACCAACCAATAATGGAAAATTTTTGTTGTCATATGGCAGAAGTTTTACTTTCCTCATCGCTTTGATTTGGCAATTCCCCTCAGCAAACTTCAATCTCAAGCAATATATTTGAGCCACTACATTGAATGAACGAGATAGAAAACAATGAAAAGTATGAAAACAACCATTTTTTCTAAGTTCTTTTGCAAATAATTCAACTTTATTTTCCTTTGATCGTAATCTTGAATGATATTTTTCAATAAAGCTTAGTGGTTTTGAGAAGCCAGATGCTACTTTGAAGATATAGATATGAAAATGCAAAAAAAAAATGAAAAGTTTTCAATATTTTTTTTCAGAAAACCCTTTGTCTCCCTATAGATTTCCACAAATTGTAATTTGATCTCTTTTCTACACCCCATCATCTCACTTCATTGTTTTAAACTTATGCGCAAAATGTTCCATAAATTTGATTCTATGGTGAATCATAATGGATCAGGATGTCTGGCAGACATTTTAATTTACACTTCATGTATCTTTTAGTAAAAAAAAATGTGTGAGACAAAACAAAGTGAAACTAAGAAAAATATCAAAAGTTCAGGAAAGAAATTTACTTTGTATTTTCTCTTTAAATTGATTTTCATTTGTAGCAATAATGGATTCAAATCAAATATCAGCCTAATTAAAAATCGTAAAATGAGAGTTTCTAACCTATAGTTTCAATTCCACATCAAAATTAAAACGATTCAATGAATAAATCAACGTCTTTTTTCTCAAATTGGTGATATTTTGGGGCGAGGAAACCAAAAAAAACTTTACTACCCCCATATTTTGTGCATGTCTAGAAATAGGTGTAAAATCGATCCAGACACACAAAGTTAATGCTTTTACGTTTCATTCAGTCACACAGAAATTGACTATTAATTTTGAATTAATTGAAACTAGAAACTTGCACCCAAAAGTTAGGTGCAAAAATTTTACCTTAGAGAATGCAATTTATTTTACTTTCTTTGCAAGCATCAAAGTTTATTCAGTATTTAAAACATTGGAAATTCAAAAGAAGATTATCCTAGAGCATGAATTGTTTGACTAGAACAGAAAGTACAGTTCATCATCATCATGGATAAACTAACTAAGATTTGACTCAAATCCCAGAAGGCCTTTTAGCTTAATTGGTTCAATTAACACTGGGGATTTCAGGGCCACTCTATCTTGATCTTTAGTTATGAAAGCTTCATCAAATGAAAATTTAATTGGGGTACTTCTGATGCTTTTTACTGTGTATTCTGGGGATCTGTAATATTTATTTAGGTACTTGAAGCAAATAAGTGAGGTTTTCAAAAGCACCCTCCTCTAGAAAACCAACTTATTAACCCTTATATCAATTGTTTAATTCAAAGGGCTTAAGTCAACAAAGCATTTTTAAAAAGTACTCAACATATAATAAAAAACAATCTCTTATTAGAAATGACTAATCTTTCTTTTTTTTCTTGAATGAAAACAAAAAAAATCACTTACTTTACTTTTCATGTGTTTTATTACTACATCCTCACACACTTAAATATTCAGATCCAACTTAAATTTTTGTTTTTTGATCACACATTTTGACACTTATTTTTCACATTTGAAATTCTACCCTTGGTCACCCTTAGTCAGTAATCTTCTTGCAACAACTGACTACTACATCAACAAGTACAACAAAAAACTATTCTATTCAACAGGCAAGGGCGCTATTTTTTCTTTTACCTGTAATGGTGTGAGGGTGGGTGGGGCCTGCAGTTGTGGAAGTTTGAGTTGTTACAAAGAAAAAAGGATTTACACCATTTCAAAATAAAATTTGATCTGAATTTCAAACACAGATTTTCGTGAGCAATAATCTTGGCATTTTTAAAAATGCTCTCATGTTGAATTGAAATCATTTTCATTCTTGTAAAACTTTGACCACATGGTGGGCAGGGCATGCATTGAAAAGAGAGACCCGTTAGAGAAAAGTTGGTTTTGAATTTTTCCAAACCAGGGCAGACTATCCTTCAGATTAACAGTTGTGATGAGCTAACAGTTATGTTTCAACTCATAATGTAAAAAAAGTTTGCATAATTAAGTTAGTCTGATAAATTATCATTTTGAAAGATGTGTCTTTCAGGAGTTACACGCTATAATATATTAAAAAATCAAATATTTCAAAAATTCAAAACTAGTATAAATTAGGACACAGAGATGTGTTTGAAGAATGAATATTGTTATCCCCCCTCCAAAAACACAATCACTTCCTTCATCCTTTCTGTATTCAGTCAACCCTCAGCTCTATACCTTACATACCCATCTTGACTTGAATAGTTTAAATCTAAAGGAGATTTAATAGTATGTAGTGGTTTGGGTAGATTTTCTCTAAATCAACAAACCTGATCCAATCTAATCGAAGTTGGATATAGGATTGATCAAGCTGTAGCTGAGATGTCTCACAAGTAATCCTTTGCTTAAAAGCAGATAATACAGTTGAAGTAATTATATTTTGAATAAAATGTAAAATACAAACAAAGTGATTGAACTTAAACTAAGTGTCAATTAACGATCAAAGCTTAATTTAAACTTATCTTCAAGATTAGGGAGTCAGGGCAGTCTTGTGCTGGATTTCTAGATAAACCCAGAAGCAAAGGGTGGATTTATATTGATAATGCCACAGGTTCATTGCAATGTTCAACCTGGAATGTACAGGCAGAGCTTAAAAATTTGTATGTCTGAGAAAAGATATGTACACTATTACAAAATTAAGTTACCACCAATTCAAAAGGTTGCCAACACAGTTTGATCATCTTGATTTTAAGTCAAAAGATCCATCAAGCAATCGACAATGACAATTGAAAGATGCTCTTCCGTGGCTCATAATAAGAAAAATAGGTGATCTAAATTAAAGCCAGAAGCCTGGATTCTAAGACTTTGAAATTAATTTTTCAAATTGAAATAAATTTAGTTAATTTTTAGTACTCAGAGAGCTCTAAAAATATCCAAAAGTGTGAGCCTTTCAACAAACTAAAATAGTTGAGCAAATAAGAAAATGTGTTTTTTAGAAGTTTAAAATGCAACCTGAACTTCAGATATAGAGAAGGAAGAAGCCCCAACCAAAAATATGTTTTCTAACGTACTTTCTTATAAATAACTAGCAGGCCTTGAGGAGTTATGGTTAAATGGTCACAAAAAATTTTACCCATCAATTTAGTCCAACAATTTTTGTTTAGGGATGTTGTTTGTAAGAGATCTACTCTATCACTTGCTTTTGAAGTGGGTGTAAAGTGGTACTCCTGAAGGCCTACATGGGCTTGAATCAATTATTTTTCTTACACAACAGGCTCCATATCAAAATCAATTTATATTGAGATCTCATTTTTAAATCAAACACACAAAAAATGACTTTTAGACCATGGCATTATTTTGTTCTTATTTGTGTGACCCAAGAACCCTGTAACTCAGCCTGCCCCCACCCCACCCCCTCAAATTTTAAAAATACCCTTTGAACATTTTGACAAACACTGGGCAACAGCAAGTTATCAAATCAAATATTTAAGAATTCTATATTAGAATCATATTTCCAAAATCCAAATGTCTTCTTTTAATTGAAGTACCAAAATCTTTGTACTTATAAAATTTGTTGCAAAAGTTTTCCTTTTGTATCTATAAATATTTTTATCTGTTTTGTGACCTTGTTTATTGTGATTGTATTTTATCAATATCTGTAAATATTGACTATTTTGACGCCAGTAAAGCGAACTGACACCCAAATAAGAGAAAAAAGTATAATTTCTTGATTATTATTTTTAAAGTAATCAAAGAAGATTTCTTTACAGAATCGATTCTTATGATTCCAAGAAATTAACATATGTCAATAGCAAATTTTGTAAAATGCATGAATCGGTGCGAATGTAATCGCAGACTTTAGATTGTCAGATATCAATGATATCACAAGTGTCTCAATTACTGAGAAAAATCTCATTTTATTTGAATTAAAGATTCCAAGTGGGCAAACATGATTACTTTGAAGTTTTCGGAAAACTTGAGGACGTAATTTGTTCTGTTTGATCAACATTTCTGATATACTGTGACTGAGATTCTCATTCAAGAAGTTAGCTAAGACAATAACTGAAGGATGGACCCAAGGGAAGTGTTTGTGAACCGTTACCATGACACAACCAAGCGTTTTCAAGGCTTTATGAAGCTCATGCTTGTGTGGAAAGGAAGTGTTTTCAAACTCATTTGGCATGATTTGTTGGCATTTATTGTTGGATATTATACATTGAGTGGACTTTACCGTGGTGTTTTTATTCATGATGATTACCAGAGAGAATGGTTTCATTTCGTATGTCTGTCAGCATCAAGGTTTGATCAATGTTTTATTGAAATTTGTCACTAGATTTTAAATGCCAGGGTGAGTGGCAGAGAAGTTTAAAAAGGGTTGCATCATTTCATCGCATATTTTACTTCAAGACTTTGAGTTTGAATCCAGAATCCTGGGATTGGGTCACTAACATTCTATAAGTCACCACATCATTACTAAACAAGTGTTGGGCAGAGTATCAAATGATGTATCATCTCAAGCTGAGGCCAAGTACCCATTTCATTGATTGTAAATTTTATACCAAATGTTATATTGAGTGATAATAGACAGTTGCTAAATAAGGAATAACACAAACCCTTTCCACTTAAACCTAGATAGAAAATAAAAATTTATAATTGATGAGCTATGAAGGGGTCGCCATAGCTGAGAGGTCATAGGTACCTGACTGAGAATAAAGATCTAAGGTTGTGGGTTCAATCCCTAGCGGCCCATGCCAGCAATTTTTCAGCACTGGACTGCCAAAAAATCCACAAGGCACCCTCAGTCAGGGTAATAGTAATCTGCAGTGACCATAGACTTCTATGGTGGGACTCATATAAAGCCGTTGATTGCGCATTAACACCGGATGAGTCTATACTGAACAAGATTATTATTATCATCATCAAGTTATTTCTCATGTATGGTGCCTACCGAGGGAAAATTCAGTTGGGCGCAAAAAAGTATTATTGTAGATTATTTCCCTATGAAAGATAAATAGTCAAACCCTGCGCAAGCAGACCTCCCTTCATACCTTAGGAAGGTTTTTTGCCATTAGTGAAATCAAAAAGTGCTAAAAATATATTTTTGAGCAGGCTGATTAAGGGGTTAATGGTTTTATATCTTTTAATTTCAAACACTTTTGTAAATATCATAAACCAATCAAAAGACATGTGTAAGTGTCTTTTAATAAATCTATTGAAGGGTTGCCTTGGCCGAGTGGTCAACTGCACTTGACTGAGAACTAAAATCTAAGGTTGTGGGTTTCATCTCCGGACCCCCAGCCATGAGAGCTTTTTTCAACCCAAAAATGCAAAAAATTAATGAGGCAAACTCAGTCAGAGAGGTAGTAATCTGCAGTATCCATAGACATGTTTATGGCTGGACACCGATAAAGGTGGTGATCTCGCGTTAACATTACCTAAGCCTGTACTCCACCAGATTATTATATGTCAGAGCAAGAGTGAAAAGCCCCAGTGACTAAATTAACCTCAGACAAAATTTAAATTTCTAGGTTTTCTGGAATCATCCCAATCTCCTTTCTAACAGGATTTTATGTCACTCAAGTTGTATCAAGATATTGGGATCAATTTGTGAGCTTACCCTGGCCAGACAGGTTAGCTTACAAGCTTGTTGGATTTATACCAGGAAGGGTGAGAAAGATTTTTTGGATGTGAAGAGAATAATCATAGAAATATCAATACATCTTTGGAAGAAAATTGAAACATATCTATGCCCAGATTTTTAATCCTCACAGTATCTTCCATTACATGACATTTGACTAAATTTTTAAGAAAGACTGATTTAATACAAAATATGAAGTCACTAACTGTTTATTCAATTAAACAAATAAATGTCTTGTGTAAAAAGTATAAAGCTTAAGATCAATTTCTCTTATAATGACCTGTGGTGACAATGCCTCAGTCACAGCAAGATCAATGTCTAACCTGGCTTGATAACCAGGGTTTAAAGTTCAGTTAGACCTCAAGATCCATCTCTACATCAAGAAAATTCAATCATTACATTTTATGATTTTGTGTGTTAAAAGTGAACATGGAGCAAAAAGGGAACATTTGCAAAATGCAAATATTAAATGAATGATAAATTTTCCAGACTCCATATCATCTCTTATTACGTCGAACAGTGATGAGATATATCAACTTATCTACGGTCCTGGTTTTCAGACTTGTTTCTGCCAAAGTCCATGCCAGGCAATACTTTTTTTATCTAATGTTTATTATGTCCATCAATAATTTTGTTTGTTCTCAGATTTCCAGATTACAAGTCTTTAGTTGAAGCAAGGCTTTTATTGCCACACGAAGCTGAACGATTGTCAAACATCGACCAAAAAACTAACCATGAGACAACTTGGTTTGTGAACCCATTAGATTGCATTTTAAACAACAAACTGTTCAAATATGCTTGTTACATAGGACTCCAATTTTATGGTCAGTGAATCTACTACAAAAGGAAAGGTCAGAAGGTCGAATAACAGTAGAGGCACCCATTTTTGCCAGCCTTATTTCTGCTTTTGATTATCTGGACAACTGCAACAGGAGAATTTTCAATCATGGATGGGTTAATTTCCCATTAGGTAATTTTTCCACACAAAAGACAATGATGCAAATTGCTTTGGTCAAAGAAGTCAGAAATCTCAATTCTAACACCTTTTTTTGAAGTGTATCCTGAGAATCTCATCTTCTTACTATAGTAAAAAGGCAAAACAAAACTGCTAATATCTTGCATAGATTAATAATTGAACTGTTTTAATTTCAGCTTACACCCAAGTTGCCACTTTGTCTGTTTACTCATATCTTTTTGCTGCCATGTTTGCTCATCAATTTCTGGAGCCTCCTGTGGAAGACACATCAGTAAGTTATGGAAAGGGGAATCACCCACAAACTTCAAAATTAAAGTTGATACTCAATTAATCATGTTCTATTTAGGGTGACCATGTTTTTGAACATATCAATGTGACAGTTTCAACCAAAGAGCCTTTCAACAAGCACACTCCAGATTTCTATGTACCCATATTCACCCTTCTTGAGTTTATTGGCTACATGGGATGGATCAAGGTGGCTGAAACCCTCCTCAATCCTTGGGGTGATGATGATGAAGATTTCCAGATTAACTACTTGATTGATAGAAATCTACAGGTATCAATCAAGATTAAGCAAAAATTTTCATTTCACATAGCGGTCATTACAATTTTTATAAAGATGTTTTTATTTCGCCTCTAGAAGAACACTTTGAATAATGGTCTTATAAAATTGGTCAAATATTCCATCTGATTGGTCTTAACCACTTATTCCTTCACATTAGATAGATCTTTTAGAAATTTCCATGAGGGGAGTAAAAATAAAAGTCGAGGTTAAGAAGAAGGGATGGGCCCTGACCCGACCCGAGCATACTTTTGATCCTTGGTAAATAAGAGGCCGACCAGCCTTTGACCCAGATACTTTTTGACCTGACCCAAAGAGATTTTTTTTGACCCAAAAGTAAAAAAATAGAAAAATTTGGCATTTTTATGGGAAATTTTCTAAACCCAAACCCAAACCAAAGATTGCTGACCCGACCCGACCTGACCCAAGCAACAAAAAATTGACCCTACCCAACCCGGGTCAAAAATTTTTGACCTGGACTAATCACTTTTAGGAGGGACCGAGGATGCTAATTAGTTGTAAAATTATAGTTTAGCTAGACCATATGGGATCGGATAAATTATAGTGTAGTTGAAAATCCAAGTATTGTGGATTTCAACCATGGTGTTGGTAATCCTGGCCCCCAACTCAGTAAAGAATTGATTCCAAAGCATCAAAATATGATGTTATGATAAGAGCACGAAGATACCTCCAAAAGTTAAAAGGAAATGCAAATATCAATCGAAAATACGAGTGTTTTAAATAAGTATTAAACTATTGAAAAAGCTAAAATCATATTCATCTGATCAACCTTTTCCAGCTATCTTACCTTATTGTTGATGAAGCTGAAGCACCTATGGAATTGATGCAAGATCCATTTGCTAAAGACGATATTGCAGTACCTTCAAACCTAAGATATCTTGATGTAAGACTGACTTTAGATTAAGTATAAAAATTGTGAAATTAATCATATTAAAAAAAAAACTCTTATAAAGGATGATGAACATTCTGAAGGCTGTTGGCCATCAATATTCTCAACAGAAAAATGTGGAAACGGAAAACGTGCCAAACTTGTAAAAAAGACACTTTTGAATCCATTAAATAAGTTCAGACATCGCAGAGCATACAGATGTCAATCTACACGGTAAAATATTTGCTATAATCTAAATCCTCCAACTTCAGTTTAAAATTATTTTCTCAACAATGGGTAGGTAAATGTTAGCTCAAACTTATTTTATTGGTGTTAGTTTTTCGTGATGATGTAAAAAAAGCAATTGATTATTCACATTTCATGAATTTTTTCTGAAAAGTGGCATAAAAAGCATAAATTCAACTGGTCTAATAATGCCTATCTATGACAATGGTTCTTGACTTAACCTAATACCGTAAATGCTTAGTGATGGGTCCTGGTCAATTTTTTGTGGCTCGGGTCAGGTCGGTTCTGCCATTTATGGTTTGGGTTTGAATTGGGAAAATTTCCCCTAAAAATGTCAAATTTTTTAATTTTTTTCCCTTCGGATCAAAAAAAAATCTCTTCGGGTCAGGTCAAAAAGTACCCGGGTCAAAGGCGGGTCGGCCTCTTATTTACTGCGGGTCAAAAGTAAGCTCAGGCCGGGTCAGGGCCCATCTCTATTAAATAAATATTTTGATTTTGGGCAATATTCTTGTTAAATTGATTGTTAAGTTAATAAGGGGTCAGAGATTTTAAGTTTTAACTAAGTTAATTTGTTGACAGCGAATAAAACCTTGCTCTTTGTGATTTTTCTCATATTTTTAGCAAAGCATGATAAAAGTGGTTTCAATTAGGGTATATAGGTTGTTTGTTGGCTTGCTGTTGAACAACTTTACTGCTGCATGGATTTTTCCTTTCATCATCATTTTTCTTTCATCAGATCTAGGCTCCGAAGTCTTAATGAGAATCGACGTCCTGTTTCAATACATTCCAAAAATTCCAAAATTGTTCGACGTGTTCATCGCCAGTCTGAAGTATCTCACAGTTATGAGGAAAAACAACAACCTAATATGAGGTAGTAAAAAATATACAGTTTTATAATTTATGAATAAGTTGATTTCATTTCCACATAAAGGATTGAAGATGCTGTCCGAAAGATGACTGCCTTTCATGTTGATCTCACAGGTCCAACTCATGTGCCTAAAAATTTGGGAATCAACAACTTGAACAAAGTTACTTTTAATTCTAAAGAGGCAAATACTCTTGAAGAACAAACAGAATATGTTGTTTAGGAATCATTAGGAGAAATTTGCTTACATATAGGTTGTTGATTTTTGAAGATAGATAATTTTGTATATTTCATATTGATAATTAAGTAAATCCTTACTTGTAAATAGATATTTAAGTCTATTTGTTCACCTTTTCAATTTTTCAGAAATAACAAATTTAGTGGCATACCTAAAAATGAAAATTCAGAATTCTGAGGACACTTCTTTCTGACTTGAAGTAGTTTTAACATATTGCATTTCAAAGCAACAAGAACTTTTTTTGCTTATTCTGTTGTTGGCAAAGGGAAGCAATATGATGCTAGATTGCCAGGTGATAGATCCAAGGTTAAAGGTTCAATCCCAGCCATGCCCGCAATTTTTCAACCCCAGATTGCAAAAAAATCAACAAGGCAACCTCAGTCATGGTAATTGTAATCTGCATTGACCATGGGCATAATTAAATGGTAGAACTCTGATAAATGTGTTGATCTTGCTGTCATGATCTTGCATTAAATACCACCTGAGTCTTCACTGCACAAGATTATTATCACCCCTGTCATGAGAGAAAAAATCCCTCACTTGTTTGAAAAGTACAAATAATAAGGCTAAGTATTTTACTCCTTATTTGTACCCTGTAAAGTTAGTCCAAGGATGACTTAATAAAAGAAGTAGTGAAGTATTTTAGCACCTATATGAATGGTATTAAAAAATACAAAAAACAAAAAACTAAAGAGAGTCAACTTAGGAAAGGTTTTGTTGCACAATACTCCAGTTACAAAGTCGCATGCTTTCTTTTGAGGTACTTTTACAAAAAAAGGTTACCTTGGCTGAGTGGCATAGGGTAACTGCTTACCCCAGTTTAAATCCTAACTGCTAAGCTGCTAATTAATAATCAGGAAAAAAATGAAAAATATACCTGAGCTGGAGAAACAAAACCTGTTTTAAATGCCATGATAAAAAATTCCCACTTTCTTTATTACTCTCTAGCAATCTATCTCATAGATAAGGGTGTGCAGCAGCCTGTCAGCCGGGTTGGGCGGGTCATCAATCTTGTCTCGGACTGATCACCTAACTCACAAACCCCGTGAGGTACCATAAACTACTCACTGGTAGTAGAGTAAGAGATGGGAGAAAGGTCTGGGACGGGCCGGGAGGTGCCATGAGGGGATCGGGCCCCTCACTGGCTGGAAGACTGAAGCTATCCTCCACTCCCGGACGCCCCACCTTCCTTCCTTTTTTTTAACTAGCTTCCATAAGGTGGGTCTTCTTTGATTTTTCTACCTATGTTCGAGGGTGGGCGGGTCGGGCCCCC
>Ga0194133_10009530_pt1 | contig 11102 bp, 8 predicted proteins | sample TA2KigOf40mmetaG_FD_155448 | JGI IMG/M metagenome (GOLD analysis project Ga0194133, IMG submission 155448) | Freshwater microbial communities from Lake Tanganyika, Tanzania - TA2015055 Kigoma Offshore 40m | ecosystem: Environmental > Aquatic > Freshwater > Lake | place: Tanzania: Lake Tanganyika...
TAGCCGACTTAAGGAGACTTAAATTGGACTCCGCATTCTGCACACCGCCCTGCGCATTTCAGGATACAGCCTCCTCACGTCGGCTGCTACCCGATGAGTGGCTCCTCCTGAACTCAGGTCCCTGCGCACCTGCCTTCAACATGGCATTGGACGAAGCCTTGCTGGAAGCCGTCGCCAGCCTCGGCCGGCCTGTGCTGCGCTTCTTCTCGTGGGTAGAACCAGCCGCCACCTTTGGTTACTTCCAGCGCTACGCGGAGATTGCGCGCGCCACCCAGCTGCGCCCGCTCATCCGTCGCCCGACCGGTGGTGGCCTCGTCCCACACGACGCAGACTGGACTTACAGCGTAGTGATTCCGCCGACACACCCGTGGCACGCGCTCAACGCGATGGACAGCTACCGCCGAATGCACGAGTGGATTCGCGCCGCCCTCGCCCGCCTCGGCGTGGCGACGGAACTGGCCAACTGCTGCCGCAAGTCCGCGCCGGGGCAATGCTTCGTGGGCTGGGAGAAATTCGACGTGCTCTGGCAGGGCCGCAAAATTGCCGGCGCAGCACAGCGGCGGAATAAGCTGGGCTTGCTCATCCAAGGCTCCGTGCAGCCGCCGCCGATGGGTTTGGAGTGCAAGGGCTGGGAAAACGCGTTGTCACCGGCAAGCTACCACAAGCTCGAGTTGTCCGCTGAAATCCACACCCGAGCCAAAACGCTGGCAGCGGAGAAGTATTTCCAGCCCGCGTTCAACGCTCGCCGTTGACAGAAGTCGCCGGCTTCAGCCTGCGCGTCGAAGGATTCGCAACTTGAAGGTTCCAACTACAGGCCGATGGGATGCCAGGCGGTCTTCATCTCGACGGTGTCGAGTATCCAATACGGGTCTTCGCCGCGCTCGGTGAACCAGTCGGCTTCGGGCAGGGCGTGGTTGAAGTAGCGCTTGAGGTTCGTGGCGACGCCGGCCTGGAGTTGCGCGGAGATTTCGGGCACGCCCGCGCCGTCCACGATGGCGTTCACGTCCATGTGCGAGGCGATGTGCGGGGCGAGTTCGGCGCGTTTGCCGGCGAGGATGTTCACTACGCCGCCGGGCAGGTCGCTGGTGGCGAGGATTTCCGCGAAGGACAGCGCGGGCAGCGGCGCGCGCTCGGAGGGGATGACGATAGCGGTGTTGCCGCTGAGAATCACGGGCAGGAGGAGCGAGACCATCGGCAGCAAGACCGGCAGGTCCGGCGCGAGCACGACGACGACGCCCATCGGCTCGGGCGTGGTGAAGTTGAAGTGCGGCGAGGCGACGGGGTTCACGCTGCCGAAAATCTGTTGGTATTTGTCGGTCCAACCGGCGTGGTGCACGAGGCGGTCGCATACGCGGCCCACGCCCGTGCGGGCTTGGTCGAGCGTGACGCCGTGCGAGCGGGAGACTTCGGCGGCGAGGGCTTCGCGGCGGCTTTCGAGCATCTCGGCGGCGCGGTAGAGGATCTGGCCGCGGTTGTAAGCGGTGGCCTTGGCCCAGCCGTCCTGCGCGGCGCGCGCGGCGACGACGGCGTCGCGGAAGTCTTTGCGGGAGGCCCAGCAGTAGTTGTCGAGGTGCGCGCCGTCGGGGCTTTTGGCTTCGAGATACTTGCCGCTCTCGCTGCGGACGAACTTGCCGCCGAGGTAGAGCTTGTAAGTCTTCCGTACGTCAAGACGTGTGCTCATATGTGCCAGGCGGCACTATAGCGGAGCGCCCAACAACGGACAATGAATCAAAGCAGGGTAGGTGGGCAGCTACTCACCCGACCGGAGCACTTCAAACTTGTTGGAGCCATCGGCGATGATTTCCAAACGAACGCCTTTTTTTAGGTCGCTCTCCTTTAATCCAATGGCGAAGTCGCGCAGGTCGCTGACTGGCTTACCGTTGATTTCGGTTATGATTACGCCGGGTTTGAGGCCGCGCCGGGCAGCCGGGCCGCCCGGCTCCACCTCAGTGATGAGCAGGCCATCGGATTGTTTGAGCTTCATTTGCTTGGCCAGTTCCGGCGTAAGCGGTTTTACGGTCAGTCCGAGTTCTTGGGATTTCCCGTCCCGGCTACCCTTGGGCTGGACGTTCGTGAGTTGTGGCTCGTCCGCCCATTCCTCAGGCGTGACCTTGATCTTCATAGGTTTGCCATCGCGCAAGATGCTTAAGGTGACGAGCTTTCCAGCCTTCGTGCGAAGCGCCCCGCGCAACTCTTGAGCATTGGAGATCGGGGTGCCCTCCACATGTGTGACAACGTCCTCAAGTTTTAAGGCGGACTTCCCTGCGGCACCGCTTTTCTGGATGCCCGCGACGAATATGCCGTTGGTCGCGCCTTTGAAGGCTCGGCCGTTCAAGTCGCGAAGCCGCTGATTCGAAACCCTGTCCCAGTCAGGATCCTTTTCGTTTTCCCCATCGCGAACGCTGAAGTCGTCTTTATACCCGAGCGCTAGAAGGCCGAGTTTGGCCCGCACCATTCGTCCGTTCAAAATCAGGGATTCGGAAACCTCGCGCGCAAGGTTCGCTGGGATGGCGAAGCCGATGCCGGTGCCTATGCCGCGAATGAGAGTGTTGATGCCGATGATCTCACCGTTGATGTTGACCAGTGGGCCGCCGCTGTTGCCCGGGTTGATAGTCGCATCCGTTTGAATGAAGTCTTGGTCGAACGGCGTGTTGGGGGCCAGTCCGGCCATCGCGTCCGGAATAATCGCAGTGCGGCCCTTGGCGCTGACGTGCCCGAAGGTGACACTGTAATCGAGGTTGAACGGCGCACCAATGGCGATGGCGAATTCGCCGACACGGGTCTTGTCCGAGTCGGTAAACTTGGCGGCCGGCAAGCCTTTGGCTTCGATCTTTAACACAGCCACATCCGAGCGTGGATCCAAGCCGCGAATGGTTGCAGGGAAGGTGCGACCATCCTTGAAGCGCACTTCAATTTTTTGAGCGTCCTCAACTACATGACGGTTTGTAAGGATGTAACCGTCCTCGCGGATGACCACGCCGCTGCCTTGCCCATTGAACTGCGGCGTGCGCTCGGGTTGCGACTCTGAGCGTTTGCGGTTTCGGTCAAGCCGCTCCTCCATCTGTTTGCGCAGATCGCGAGGTAACATCTCGTAGAGGGGGTTTCCCTCTAGCTCCATGCCAAACATCCCGCGATCCTGCTTTTGTGCCACGCGGATGACGACGACGGAGGGCGAAACTTGGTCCGCAACCTCGATGAAGGCTTGGTTTAACTGCCGTGCAAACGAGATGGCGGCGGATTCTTTTTGGGCGGCGAGGAGGGGAGCAAAGGTGTTGGCTCCAACAAGCGTGATGGCGAAGAAGCTATTTGTGAGGGCTTTCATGTTAGTTAGTTAATTTGGAACGCGCTACGTAGCATATGTTCAAAGTCAATGAGTGCCTATGCGGTAGCATGCATTGACTTAGTTTAGCGTGGCCGATACTTTTTGCGAACAAAGTATCCCTCGCATGCTCGACGTCATCGAAAAGCTTCTGATTCTCCAAGACCGTGACCGTCACCTTCTCCGCACTCAAGCCGAGTTGGCCTCGATCGGGCCCCAACGAGAGCGTGCCACGTCGCGCGCCAGCACCTCCCAGCAGGCTCTGGATGCTGCTAAGTTGAAGGCTAAGCAGATTGAATCCGACAAGAAGAAGCTTGAGCTAGATGTGCAGGCACAGGTTGAGCGCATCGCGAAGTATTCCCAGCAGCAGCTCCAGACCAAGAAGAACGAGGAATATCGCGCGCTGGCTCACGAGATTGAGACCTGCAAGGCCGGCATCCAAAAGCTAGAGGATCAGATTCTTGAGCTCATGGAGCAGGCGGACGCAGCCGCCCGAACTGTTGCCGATGCCAACAAGCTCGCGGCCACCGCCAAAAAGGACGTGGACGCAGAGGTTGCCGAACTGGGGAAGCGCGAGGAGAGCTTCAAAGTCAAGTTGGCCGAGTTGCAATCTAACCGGAAAGACCTTGCCGCTGCCGTGGAGGAGGGCGCATTGGCGCGTTACGAGCGGCTGCTTAAGAGCAAAGGCGAGAACGTGGTCGTCGGCATTGAGCACAGTGCTTGCGGCGGTTGCCACATGAGGTTGCCGCAGCAGGTGATGGTCGCCTGCCGGGCAGACAGCAATATAATTTGCTGCCCGCACTGTGGCCGCATTTTGTACTTCACGCGGGACATGGAGCTGGCGGCGGCAGATTAAGAATTTTTTTCTCTGACTTCGGCTTCTCATACCAATCCGCTTCCCAGAGGATCAAGCCGGGAGCAAGCTTAGGCGCAGGGTTGGTTTACGCGGTTCGAATATGCCTTCTTGATCAGGATCGCCGCTTGTCCTACGGTCAAATTGGCTTCGGAAGGGCGGAGGATCGCTCGCGGCTTGTCCGCGGGAGGAAAGTCCGAACACCGCAGGGCGCGATGCCGCGTAACTCCGGCTCGGTCGGAGATACACGCGGGCAGCCTGCCGTAAGGCGGCTGACGGACAGTGCCACAGAAACTCAAACCACCGCCGGCCCACCGGCGGCAAGGGTGAAAAGGTGCGGTAAGAGCGCACCGCTCCAAGCGCAAGCGCGGAGGCACGGCAAACCCCATCGGGTGCAAGGCCAAATAGGGAACCACGGCGCGGCCCGCGCCAGGTGTTGCGAAAGCAGCGCGGGTTCCGGGTATTGGCTGCGCAGACAAATGATTCTCTCCGGCCGCAAGGCCGCAGACAGAATTCGGCTTACAGCCCTTCCGAAGCCGCTCCCTCCGTGCCGGCGACTGCAAGTCGCCAGCGCGGCCTCACGTCAGCTTCCACTCCGCTCCGACATCGTGCGCGAGCCGGCGCAACGTGGCAACCAGCTCCTCCGGAAGCGGAATGCCGTCGCGCTGGCGGGCCTCTAACTGCGCTTGCTCCGGGTCGCCAGCGACGAGCACTGGTTGGTCTGCTTCCGCCCGTCGAGTGTTGCGCAGCGCGGTCGTCAGCGCGTCCAAGTCCGCATCGAACTCGCCCTCCTCACGGAACGCCTTCGGGTCGAGCGCGAGAAAGAAATGGCCGACGTTGTGGCGGGGCGCGTCCGGATGTTCCTGCGGGCGCGTGGCGGCGAAAAACGAGCCGCTCAACGTCGTCGAGAGAATTTCCACCATCGTTGCGAGGCCGTAGCCCTTGTGGCTGCTCATCTCTGGCAGGCCGCCGAGCGGGGTGAGGCGGATGCTCTTCACCGCCGCCGCCGCGTCAGTCAGCGGTTGGCCTTGCGCGTCCATTGCCCAGCCGGGTCGCAGCTCTTTGCCGCACCAGGCGGCCATTTTCACCTTGTTGAAGGCCACTGTGCTGGTGGCCATGTCAAAGCAGAAGGGCGGACCAGCCTTGCCCCGCGCGGCGAAGGCAATCGGGTTGGTGCCCAGCATCGCGTCCGCGCCGAAAGTCGGCACGATGCCCGGCCGCCACGTCGCGCAGGTCACCAGACCAATCAAACCGCACTCCGGCGCCATCATAGCGTAGGCGCCCGCTGCGCCAAAGTGGTTCGAGTTGCGCACGGACACCGCGCCCATGCCGCACTTCGCCGCCTTGTCGCACGCTAGCCGCATCGCACGCTGGGAAGGCAGATGACCAAGCCCGCCGTCGCCGTCGAGCAGCGCCGTGACGGGCGTCTCCCGCACCACGCGGGGCTGCGGGCGGAGCGTGAGCTTGCCGGAGCGCCGGAACTCGTCGTAGAGCGTCAGGGTGGAGACGCCGTGCGATTCGATGCCCCGTAAGTCCGCGTAAAGCATCACCTCGACCGTGGCGTTAACACTCTCATCATCCACCCCCCATGCGCGTAGAATGGCAGCGGCCTGGGAGGCAAGCTGTTCAGCGCGAATGTTCATGGTTTGAACTTCGCCGCCAGCGCCTCGCTGCCCCGTGCAAGAATGCCAAGATCTGAACCCACCGCGACGAACGTGAAGCCCAGCTTCAGCCAGTGCTGTGCATCCTCGACCACGGGCGCAAGGATGCCCGCTGCCTTCCCGGTTTTAAGGATGCGCGGCAAAGCTTCCGTGATCAGCGCCTTGACGTCCGGATGCCGGTTGTCGCCGAGATGTCCGCTGTCCGCAGCTAAGTCGCTCGGGCCGATGAAGAGACCGTCCACGCCGTCCACCGCGCCGATGGCTTCGATCTGCGCGAGCGCGGCGCGCGTCTCGAGCTGCACCAGCACGCAGACCTCGTCGTTCGCGCGCTGATAGTAGTCCGTCACGCGGCCCCATTGGTTCGCTCGGTGCGTGACCGCGACGCCCCGGGTGCCCTGCGGCGGATAACGCACCGCCCGCACAGCGGCGCGGGCCTCATCGGCGTTCTGCACCCATGGCACCAGGAAGTTCTGCGTGCCGATGTCGAGGTAACGCTTGAACAGGACCGCGTCATTCCACGCCACGCGCACGACCGGGGCGGCCGTCCCGCCGACGCACGCCTGGAGCTGGTTGAAGACGGCGGGCAGTTCGTTCGGCGCGTGCTCGGTATCAATCAGCAGCCAGTCGAAGCCCGCACCCGCGATGATCTGCGTGGTCAGGCTGCTGCATAGGCTGCTCCACAGGCCGACTTGGGGCTGGCCGGCGCGGAGCGCGTGTTTGAATGCATTCGGCGGCAGGGTAGTTTTCATCGCGTGTGTTACCGCGAGAAACACCGGCTCGGGAAAAGGCGCAAGTCGTTTTTGGCTGACGCACCTCGCAAAATACCCCCGTTTCCTGACGGCATTAGACTATCGCACTAGCCGGTAGAACCGCATCGAGTTACTCGCTGAAGAATCAATCAGGTCGAACACGTTGGCTGGCGCGTTCGTGGTGAACAGCGTGATCCAATTTGGTTCATTGAAGTATTGTAGAGTGTAGCTCAGCGCGGGCGTGCCGGTGACGCCCAGCGTAAATTGACTGTCAACGAGTGTTTTGGCCAAGAGCTCTGGTGCGGACGGGGTGGTGCCGAAAACCTCAAGTTTGACGCGGGTGAGCGTGCCGGCGTTGTCCGCGCGGCGATCGGAGATTTGCACCTGCCAGGTGCCTTTGGAGTCTTCGCCCCAGTTGAAGGTTGAGCGGAAGGTCATGGCGGTGTAGTTCGGGTTGGTGTCGTTGTGCAGCTCGGCCAGCGGGCTGATGGTGCCGGCGGGCGAGACGAGGTTGATGACGAGGTCGCCGCGTTTCGGATGGGTGATGTCCACGGTGACGATGGCCTGCTCGACGCGGAGGTTCGAGGTGGACAGGTTGAAGGAGCGGGTAATGCCGTCGCTGTTGACGTCGGGAATGGCTATGCTGAGGTTGGCCTGCTCGGAGGCGGTAGTGGTCATCGGGGAAAGGTTCACCCAATTCGTCGCGAGGGCCACGGCGGCCCCGGCGTTGACGCGACCCGCGCCGAAGTTGGGGTTGAACTTGAAGCCGGCCTTGTTCGTGCGCCACTCGTTGTTAGTGGGGTCGGTCTGGGTGGCTGACCGAATCAAGACTTCCTGCACGTCGCGCCAACCGAGGTTGGGGTTGGCTTGCAGCATGAGCGCGACGACACCGGAGACGACCGGTGCCGCCGAGGAGGTGCCGTTGTAGTTTTGGGTGTAATCGTGGTCGGCGAGATCGCCGGGGTTCACCGCGCCGACCGTGACGTCGGAGCGGTTGTAGCCGAACTCTCCGACCAAGTCGGTCGTGGTCGTGCCTTGCAAGCGAGTGCCGGGAAGACCCTCGGTCTCCGCCCCGGAGGGCGCGGTCACAATCAAACAAGCGCCCCGTTCGCTGTAGTCGGCCTTGGTGCCGAGGTCCGTCAGCGCGCCGACGCTGATGGTGTAGATGGAGCCGTTGTAGGAGTCGTAACCCGCGTTGTCCAAGGCCGCGCCGCCGTTGCCTGCCGCCCAGACGTAGATGTTGCCTTTGCCTCCGCGACCGGAAGTCGTGCCCGTTTGCAGGGCTGCCAGTGCGAGGGTGCCAGCACCGCCTTTGGTCAAGCCATCATCGTTGGGGCCCCAACTGTTGTTGTAGATGTGGATGACTTGGTTGCTGTGGGACAAGGCGCCGCCTTCTTGGGTGTCGCCGGCAGAGCCGCCAATCAATCGCAGCCCCACCAGTTGGGATTCGAACGCGACGCCCGCCGAGCCGACGTTGTTGTTGCCGCGCGCAGCGATCACGCCGGCGGTGGCGGTGCCATGAGAGTCGGCGTTGGGCTTGCCGTTTATAGCCCCCGCACCACCCTCCGGTTTCGGATCATTATCTCCGTCGCGGTAATCGTAGTGAATGGCGGTGTTGGCGTTCGCGACGAGGTCGGGGTGAGTGTATTGGAAGCCGTCGTCAATCACCCCGACGATGATGCCCGTGCCCCGGAAGTTGTTCCACACGTTGGTCACGTTGATGTCCGCGCCGGGCGTTGCGCCGTTTTGGCCGGTGTTAAGGAGCGTCCACTGGTTGCTGAACAGCGGGTCGTTGGGGATGAGGCGCTTAGCCATCTTGCGCTTAAGCACGGGCTCGACGTGCTCCACGGCGGGCTGCGTGGCCAGCGTGGCGGCCGCGGTCAGCGCCGCACCCGGCTGGGTGACGCGCAGGATGTAGTGACGAGGCGCGTAGGAGATTTCCGGGCCCGCCGCTGCCCCGACGGCGCGGGCGACGGCAGCGGCGTCCGAGCCGGGCGCCAGGCGCACGAGCACTTCACGCGTGAGCACGCGGCGCGTCCATTCGGTGCGCGCTGCGCCTTTGGGATAAAGCACCAAGTCGCGCACCTCCGCATCACCCACTGCCTGCGCCTTCAAGCGCGGCCCGCCAGAGGCCACGCTCTCTGCACGGTCACGAGTCAAATTGTGCAGTTCATTCTCCGCTACCTCATAGACCGTGGTTTGCCCGGTGCCGGTGCGGATGGTGTGCTCCTCAGCGGCGCGAGCGGCGAGGCAGCCGAAGACCGCGAGCAAGATGAACGACTTAATGACTTGTTTCATTAAACCGTAGTAAATTTAACTTCCCTGATGAAGTCCAGCAAGACTTGGCGCTGGCTGGTGAAGCTTCGGCTCCGGACTTGTTCCACGAATTGCCTTGGCCCGTTCGTGCGTTCTGTCTTTGAATAACTTTATAAATGTCCGGCCAAACTCGCCAATTTGACTTCCTTATCCTCGGCAGTGGCATCGCGGGGCTGACTTTTGCGCTCAAGGTCGCCTCCCGCGGCCGCGTGGCTATCGTCACCAAGAAGAGCCGCGCGGACTCAAATACCAACTGGGCGCAGGGTGGCATCGCTGCCGTCACCAGCCGCGAAGACTCCGTGGAAATGCACGTGCGCGACACGCTCGATGCCGGCGCCGGCCTGTGCCGCGAGGACATCGTCCGCACCATCGTCAGTGAAGGCCCCGCTCGCATCCAAGAACTGTTGGAGCTGGGCACGAAGTTTAGCGAACGCGAACTCCCCGACGGCAACGGCAAGGAACTGGATCTTACGAAGGAAGGCGGTCATTCCAAACGCCGCGTCCTCCACGCGAAAGACGCCACCGGCCGCGAAATCGAACGCGCCCTGCTCGACGCCATTGCCCGCCAGCCCAACATCACGGTGCTGGAAAACCACCTGGCCGTGGACCTCATCACCACGCAGAAACTCGGCTATGTGGGGCCGAACCGTTGCCTCGGCATTTACGTGCTTAACAAGGCCAGCGCGCAGGTGGAGACGTTCGCTGCGCCGGTCATCGTTCTCGCGACCGGCGGCTGCGGAAAGGTCTATCTCTATACGACGAACCCTGACATCGCGACGGGTGACGGCGTGGCCATGGCCTACCGCGCCGGTGCGCCCGTCGCGAACATGGAGTTCATGCAATTCCATCCAACGTGCCTCTTTCATCCCAAGGAGCGCACGCTGCTCATCACCGAGGCCGTGCGCGGGGAAGGCGGCTACTTGCTCGGGTCGGATGGTCAACGCTTCATGCCGCGCTACGACTCCCGCGCCGAGCTCGCGCCCCGCGACATTGTGGCCCGCGCCATTGACAGTGAGATGAAACGTACCGGCGCGGACAATGTCTGGCTCGACATCACGCACCGGCCCGCTCCCTTTATCATCACGCAATTCCCCACAATCTACGAACGGCTCCTACGCTTGGGCATAGACATGACCAAGGAACCCATCCCCGTCGTACCCGCTGCCCACTACCAATGCGGCGGCGTCGTTACGGACGTAAACGGCGTGACGGACATCGCGGGGCTTTACGCAGTCGGCGAAGTGGCCTGCACGGGCCTGCACGGGGCGAACCGGCTCGCCAGCAACTCACTTTTGGAAGCCCTCGTCTGCGCCCATCGGGCTGCGCGACGCGCCATGGAAAACCCTTCACCACAAACCGAGGTGAACATTCCGCCCTGGCAGTCCGGTAAGGCGCAGAACGCGGACGAACTCGTCGTCGTTTCCCACAACTGGGACGAGATCCGCCGGCTCATGTGGGACTACGTCGGCATCGTGCGGACCCACAAACGACTCCGGCGCGCCCAAGCCCGCATCAAGCTGCTTCAGGAGGAAATCCAGCAGTACTATTGGGATTTCACTGTGACTGCCGACCTGCTGGAACTTCGCAACCTCGCTACCGTGGCCGAACTCATTGTCACCTGCGCACTTCAGCGGCCTGAAAGTCGCGGCCTGCACTACAATCTGGATTATTCACAGCCCGACCCCGCATGGTCGCAGCGCAATACGGAGTTGCGCAAGGGTAGTTGAGCCCTGCGCTCTCACTGCTATGAGGGATGCGGTACGATTGCCTTACACATCACAAATCCGCACGGACTCGTTGATGGACTTCACCTTGTCTGGCTGCACGGGGATGAACTCCTGCCCGACAAAGCCCGTGTATTTGGTCTCCGCAATGGCCCGCATGATGGGCGGGTAATTAATCTCCTGCGTGCCGTCAATCTCGGCACGGCCGGGATTTCCGGCGGTGTGATAGTGCGCGATGTAGTCCTTGTATAGGCGCAGTCGGCTGATGACGTCGCCGTGCATGATCTGCACGTGGTAAATGTCGAAGAGCACCTTCACGTAGGGCGAACCAACCTCCTTGAGGATGCGCACGCTCAGATCCATGTCGTCGCAGAAGTAGTCCGGGTGGCCCTTCATCTCGACGTTCACCTTGGAGTTCAGCATTTCCAGCGCGACAGTGACTTTGTGCTTCTCGGCGAAGGGCGCGATTTTCTTGAGCCC
>Ga0194133_10009532_pt1 | contig 11102 bp, 7 predicted proteins | sample TA2KigOf40mmetaG_FD_155448 | JGI IMG/M metagenome (GOLD analysis project Ga0194133, IMG submission 155448) | Freshwater microbial communities from Lake Tanganyika, Tanzania - TA2015055 Kigoma Offshore 40m | ecosystem: Environmental > Aquatic > Freshwater > Lake | place: Tanzania: Lake Tanganyika...
AACCAGACCCAACCAACCCCCCCATAGCTTATTTCTTGCTTCTGTCCGAACCAAACCCACCTCCTCTTAACCAAAAGGAATTTTTTGCTAACCTAACCTAACCTGTCCCAACCAACCTCCCTCCTTTTAACAAAAATGGCATTTATTGCTAATAAAGTAAATACACTTTTACTATATTTTATTAATTTTCCATATTTTCCAAATGTAAAATTAATATTTGTATTTCCTTTAAAATACTTTCTCATTTCTATTTTTAATTGATGTATTCCATGAATATTTCCCCCTCTTCACGTTAATCGTTCATCAAAGATGCCACCTTCTGATCGCTCCTTTAAGGATCAAGAATGCAGACCACCTGCCAATTAGGAAGCCCCCTTTCTTGGAAATACCAACCTAGTGTGCCTTTAATGATTAAGTTTGCAAGGTGCTCTTGGGTCCCTCCAAAACTTCTGATCTGGCTCTTTTATGACATGATCCATCTCTTAAGTATTTAAACCACTGACTCTACCAAATAAACAATTAGTATCTCATTGGTCTTTAAAAAGGTGGATTATATGGCCAGATCAATATTCAAGTTTCAAAATTTGACCTCTCCTCTTTGTCCTTTTTGTATTATAAAAGGTGATTTTTTTAACAACATGCCGAAACTTAGCAATGTCGGTCCGAGGGGGATAATTTTTTGCAGGTACTCATCATCTGGGAATACAGTAACATATAAAAAAGCTAAAAGAATCCAATAAAAAAATTACTAGAATGATTTTTTTTGCAGTTAATATTTAGATATTTAATTGTGTAAGGGGATCTTAGACCAAGTATAATTCAAACCCATCATTCAGGTCATTTTTCAGGAATTTATTTCAATATCTTTCAATGCTGGGCATTACCATTTTTTTGTTACCAAATAGGTTTTAAGTAAATGTCTCAAGTAATTTCTTCTAAAAATTTCTGAAGCCATTTGTTTCAATGTAAGTGCAGCATAAAGCCTAGATAAAAATAAACTATTTGTGGTCTGCCAAATCACTTTGTGTATGGTAAGTGAGATGAATGGAATCAGACTGTGGTTTTCGCAGCCTAAGGAAAATCTTTTCAATAGAATATAGTAAAAATTCTAGACATCATCTAAAGTGAATATCATTAAATATTCTTAGAAAATGTGAAATTATCACATAATAAATTTTCACAAGCATTACTGGGGCACACTTGATCAATACGCTTCTGTTTCAGGACATTAAAATTAAAGGGGAAAGATGCAAGGTAGTTATAACAATATGATATTTATAGTAAATTAAGCCAATGATTCTCTTGTCATTTGCTTAAAAACAATCATTTTGTAATCATTTGCTATATATCTATTCAATCAAACCATTGTTCCTTTTGAGCCATTAACTCACAATCATTTATGGGATGTAATTTACCATCTAGTTTGGTACATCAAAAATAGTCTAAAAATGCACTGTTAAGAGCACATTGAAAGAGGAAACTTTTTATTGATTGAAGGTAATCACTTAAGTGACAAACTAGAGATGTATATAGATATGGGCCCTGACCCAACTCAAGCATGCTTTTGACCCACAGTAAATAAAGGACCAACCTATCTTTAACCCGGTATTTTTTTACCCAAGTTGATGATATTTTTTGACCCGGGAGGGATAAAAAACTTGTGCAGAATAAGCTAAACAGCCATCATAAGAAAAAGACTTTTATTTTCTATTAGAATAAAGCTAGTACATTACCGATTTTGTGATCTTGGTTGTATTTCGAGTGCTCAAAGAATAAAGAACATTATTTTTGTAAGATTTGATTACACAAACTCTTTTGGAGCAAAAAAATAATACTCGAATGAAAAAAGATGATGAGAGATGGAGAAAAAGAAATCAATCAATGTAAGTAGCCACAACTCATTCTATACTCTGACACAGCATCCTATACATCTTCAAAATTCAAACAGCAAGAACAAATAGAATTCATCATTTTTGTCATGTACTAATTGATGATGTAACAAAAGAGCTACTGATGTTACATTATTGAATAAATTTTTTATTAGATGGGAAATGCTTTGTACTACTTCCAATAGCTCACATTACCTTTAGAAACAAATTTGTCTTGTCTTTCTATACTTTAGAGTAAAGTAAAAGAAAGCAGCAGTAGAATAAGTAGTCTTTGATATGCTAATAAATTTTAAATCAGGAAGTTAGTGTATGGTATGAGCTATAGCAGTTTTTATATTCAATTCGAAATGTTACAAATTCTGACTTGTTTATTTTAAGTTCAAGAACATGTAAGGGTGGAGTTATTTTTCCATTTTATAGTAATCTTGCTATGGAATTCTAAAGACTAAAGAGAAACTTGAATGTAGACTTTGCTATCTATATACTTAGGCTTCAAACATTTACTATGCCCTACTGATTGAAGGAGTTCTAATTTTTTTAGACTTGGAAGGTGAAAAATTTCTTTCATGCATTGAATTAAATATCCTTAGATCCTACTACTCAGCCAGGTGCCTTAAAACAGTCGGCAACGGCTACCCAATTAATCCAATAGGCTACAAAAAGACAAATAAAATTATATTTGTTCTTTAACTGACATTAATTGACCAAATTAATATAAATGTAAAAATGACAAAACCTAATATTTGACAACCTATTAATGGTTTTATTGTGTTTTAACTGAAGTTCTTTTTGTCCTTTCACTAATACAATTTGTTTAGGATGCATAATTTGTGCTCTGCTTTGGAAGGTTCATTAACAAAAGGTCAAAAAGGATTTGTCTCAATCTAAATTATTTAAAAAATAATTAATGTGAAAAATTAAAACCGTGTCTTCGAACAAAGGTTTTAGCTTTAAATAACACTTCAACTAACTAATTCTGATTTTCTGCTGACCTAAGATGAAATATTGTAGGCAGAGCCCTAAACCTTTGATCTGGGTCACAGATGAATGCCATTGCCATTGAGTCTAAACAATCTCATTAATATTAATTTAAATGCTCAATTTAACTGATAAATGCAGAATAAATGGAATTGACTAAGATTGTGACACCTTATAAGAATCTCGCTGTGTCTAATATTGTCCTAAAAAGGATGGTGGGGATCATAAGGGTCAGGATCACGTTGGGTAAATAAGGTTATGTTTCATCAAAAGTAAATGAGAATAAGTGCTGATATCGCTCCTATAATTAATAAGTTTCAAAAGAAAGTCTGGGAATTTGAAAAAAAATTCAATTCTTCTTTTTTCCCATAAGGGATTTCAGAACATTGCTTGCCCCATTTGTAATAACTTTGGCTTTATTGCTAGATTGTGAAAAGGAAGATGAAGTATTTGAGAATTTTCTTGAGGACAGAAAAGATTTTGAGGTTCCTAAAATTAAAAACAGACGTGAAAAAGTTAAATTTTGCTATTGAGCTGTAAACAAGTTACCTGGAGAAATGGGTGAGATAGGAGAAGTTGGAGACATGGCTATTGGCTTTGAACCCTCTGCTGGCTTTGACCTAGGTGGGATTTTTGGAGTACTTGATCTACGGGCAGGAGATGGAACTGAAGTTGCCAATGTGGAGGGTCGAAGTTTTGGGGTCTCTGAACCATTCGTCAGGCTCCTAGCACTTGATTCTTTTGGGAAGATTAGATAATATTAAATTTAAATTAATCAAGATTGTTCCTTTGAAAAAATGTAAATGAAGTATCAGGGTAAATATTTCGGAAAGCGACGCTTGAATGACGTTGAATCTACTGAATGTTTTTCTATACGAGTATTATTCTTCCTTCATAATAGTTTTACAGTTCTCAACTCAGGAGCACAGTGATAATAATTGTAATAAGGTGGTGAGAAACTGTTTTAAAAGCATATCGAGATCCAGTTTGAACTTTCATACATTCCAGTATGTCAAGTGAGATGGACTTACCAATCCCATTATTTTTTCTTATTGGAGTTCCAGGCTGAGAAACCTTCTTAGCTGGAGTCTGTTGCTTCTCTGTTATTCCAATTCTTTTGCCATTCTTCTCCTCAGCTGATATTGGCGTCAATTCTGGCTGAGGTTGTGGATTAGATGACTGAGGACTTGGCTTTTGGTTTACCTTTTCCTCAGTGTCTGTTGAATTGGTAACTCCAGGATCATTATCAGGTTTTGGATCAAGATCTTTCATGTCTTCTGAATCTGACTTCAAAGGCTGAAAAAGACTTTTTTAGAGAGTTTTTCATTTTTCATATACTTTTTAATCTCAATTTTACAACGGTAATTAAAAATAACATTCTGAACGAGGTGGAAGATCTGAATCTAACTTGAAAAGTAAAACACTAAGCTTACTCTCATAAGTTTTATTTGAAGCTGAAACTTTCATCAGGTTTCATTGTTTTTAGATCTTTTATAACTGTTTTTGATATCTTCAGTAAATCATCAAAATAAACTAAAATTTGCTCACAAAAAAATTATCTCAAAGCTCAATGGGTTTGTTTCTTTCATTTTTGCCAATTGTTGTAAATAGTTGTTTTTTAAAGTTAGTTTTTTTGAAAAATAAAGTCTATAGTGCTGCTTAATCTCTGGAAATGGATCATTTTTGGCAACTACCCTTACAATTTTTTGTTTTAGGCTTATTGATGGTTTGATCTGACGTTTCTTGCTCTGATTGCACACTCTTGTTACTCTGTCAGGTAATTTGCAAGATGTACCATACGCTTAAAGTGCTATGGACAAAGAGTTGGAGCCTCAATCTTCCAAACTTCTTGACAAACAATTCTATGAGGGTTATAATTGGGTAAGTGGCTACTGCGCCAAAAGCAGTCCAGGTTTGACTCTCAGTACGTAACCTGACCCTTATCAACGTCAGTCATCTGTAAGCACTCATAAACAAAGTTATTATTCATTCAGTAACTTCCTTGATTCATTGGGCACTCTTAAACTTCATTTAACTTATCCAAAATTCAAAAATATTCAGAATTAAATGAAAAAAAGTTGAGTTCTGATTAAGTATGCTTTGGAAACTACCACCGGCCAGCTTTATAACCCAAATCTTGTGAGCAACAAGTAATGCATGGATACATTTCCACATATTAGCAGTTTAAATGAATTTACTAAGTGCAGTTAATTTGCATAAAAAGATTCTTTTTAAAAAAATTATGTATCTGACCCAAGTGAAGGATTTATTTCTACATAAATGATATGAAACCTATACCTGACTAATAAGACTTTCCCAGTCTGGAAAATATTTTGCCTTCATATTTTTCAAGTGATTCAATAAGTTAGTAAGTCTCTTTTCAACACATATTTTGAATGGTGAGTCTTTGGGTGAGGCATACATGATTGAACACATGAATCCAAAAAGTGCGAGGTCAATGTCTGTTGGTGAATCACCTCCCATAACATAGGTCTTACGACTCAAGTAAGATGAGATGGCCTAAAATAGTGATGAAATTATAACAATTGAAGTTATTTTCATTCATAAAATATTTCAACTCACTTGTAGGTCTTCAATGCCCATTCTATGTAATTCACCTCTTGGAAGCCTCCCCATTCCTTGGTTGTAAGCCTGACTTGTCATCTTCTTCACTGCTTTACACCGATAAGTTTCAAAGTTCTTAAAAAAAGAGCACGATTTTAAAGATAGTTACAATAATCTTCCATAACAAAAGAAATATAATTTTGAATGTTTGTATAATTGAATGCAAGTAATGGGTGGAATACATATTTATTACTGTGTAAAAGTAAAGTGAATAATATTACTGTGTAAAAGTAAAGTGAATAAATAAAGTAAAGCTAGGGAGTATAGAGATTTGATTATTCTAATACTAAATCAAGTGATTGGAAGTAATCTTGACTGTACAACACTTCCATAACAATCTTTGGAGAGTTTTTTCAGCTGTTCAACAATGATTTTTTATTTATTATTTTTTCATGGTAAATTAATCTAAAGATCTGCAAGACTGAGATAGACACATGGTGACTAATTTAGGCTGACCCAGAGGTCAAAGGTTTGTCTGGGCCAAGGATAAAACCCTGGACTTTCAAGTTCTCAACAAGCTGTCAAAGCAATGGAGCTACGACGACCCCGTGTGTATTCAGGCTTATAAAATGTTTAATATAGTTGTGCATTTTGAAGACGTATGCAGGAAAGTATGGTTTCACAATAAAAGAAGATCAACTACAAAATATCAAAGTTCTTGGATAGTTTGCATAGGTGTTAATTGTCAATTTTTGGCAATGTGTATTTTGAGTCAAGATGCCTTACCTTTTCATGCTCATCTTCATCTTCACAAGACTTTTTGACAATGTCTTTCAAGTGACGACCCTCTTGATCAACATATCTTTCAACAATAAGGATCCAATAAAAGTGATCTTCTAGCAAATGTCTAAATGACAATGCAATGCCTTTTTCTTTTGGAGACAGTTTGTAACTATAAAGGAAAAATGTTAAGTTTTATTTGATTCATCAAATATTTTTGGCTTTAAAGGTTTGTTGCATTTTTCAGATGATTGGCCATAGTGAAAGTGTTTAATGCCTGATTAGAGAGTCGTGATCTAGGATGGTTTAGGCCCTCCTCAAACTGCTAGATTATGCACTTCATTTGATTACAGAACTGTGTGCAGTCACAATTCAAACTTTAATGAAATGTTAATTGTTTGTAAAAGAGGGAAATTTCCAACTGATCTAACTATCTCATCTTTGGATAACCATGGTTGAATGATCAAACTGACTGACCAAGAAAAGGGAAATTGAAATGGGCTCACCCAGACCATACCAGCAAATTTTCTTTGCCGATTTACCAAAAAATTGGTTCAGAGCATGCAGCATGCAGCCTCATGTATTTTGACTTAATGAAAAGTTATATTCTTGTGTTTCATTGCCTCATGTCTTTACATAGGTATTTATTATGTTTATGATGGTATTTTTGGAAAGAATGTCAAAGGAGGTATTACATTTCGGGTAAGCTTGCTGTTCCTAAAAACTTTGTAGGAAAGATATGTTTAATCAGCTACGGGCCAACCGTTTGGCAGAAATGCTTAAATCTTTACTCACCTTAAGTCAATGTTGAACTTTTTGGCCAAATGTTCAATAATTAATTGAGAATCTGAAATTTCCTCTCCATTCAAGGTAATCCATGGGGATTTTTGAGTGTCTGGACTGTAGGGGAACATGAAGTCATTTGTGTACTTGATATTGTGAACCCTTAAAAAGGTTTCCAGTTTGATTGGAAAAGGAGACAAACTGAGAACATTTCGACCTCTGGGAAACTAAAAATTGATTTATATCACGTGTTTGATAAGAACCACTTGGGATGCCCTTTTTATTATTACTTGATGAAGAATAACAGTGTCCGGAGGTGAGTGTTGCCAAACGGCACGAGCTTCATTTAGTTTTTCACCTTCGTAAAGGACTGAAATCCGCTCATTTTCATCGTCAAAATTTTTAGCCATTCTATTATTCTCAGAATACTTCATGGCAGCTGCCACCCCTATACCCACCACGGCAGCCTGAACTCCACGACTGGACAAGATTGATTTGACTGTATCCATCTCTGAAAAAAAGTTATTTTCACGATTTCATCATTTCTTGTTTTCCCTTCAAATCAACTTTCTATATGTATTAGATTCAATCAAGTTTCTAGAAATCTGCAACTTTTGGTTCATTGTAGTTTTGACTAAACTTTCTTTAGGTGCCACAAACTGAAACCTTCATTTTTTGCAATCAAATTTTGACTATCCTTCAATTAGTAACTACTTATACGTTCCATGAAGCCCGGGGTAAAGCTTTTATTGCTCAAGGGGTTGCACTTTAATACCTCAAACCTAATTGTCCTCGATAATACCATAAGCTTGGACTTCATTTACTTCATATATTTAAACCTGCCATTGAGATCGAGCAATCGAGTCTTGGCGATCGCGGCTTAAGGATTTGGTTTGTTCCAGTTTTGACACAAGCAATATGAAAGAATCTTCCCTTATGGATCCACTCACTGAATAGTATTCCTCAGAGAAATTTGTTAACCCAGGAATATAAAGCCTTGTCGGTAAACTAAACTCAGGATCTAGTACCATATTTTGATAAAGTTACAACAACTACAATAACTAACTAAATTAAGGACAAAAGAGTCTCATCTTTTATCCCTATCTGTTCGAACAATCTTTCAAATCGAGTGGCAAAAAATTTTTCTTAAGAGCTTTGACTTAGAATATGTATTTGGAGCGACCTGTAAATGTTCCTACGGCTTACTTAATTACTTATGGATTTATGTTGATTGCTTTTTTGAATTTGTCATTATGATTTATATTTTTCAGTGTAACTTCATGAAAAAACAAAAGTTGTCTACTTGATAAAAATGTTGTGCAAGGCAATATACAGATACCAAACCCAAGCTGGCTGAAACTAGTTAGATCTTGTACCTGTTTGATGCCTGGCAGCACAATCAAACTTTCCTCCTAAGTTTAAAAAAAGTTCACTCAAACAAAATGAATGTGTCAAGTAACTCAAACATAGGTTGTAATTCACAAGTTTCTAGAGGGGTTCAGCTTTTAGGTGTAGTTGACAACTTTTTTACATACTCACTGATTGAGTTTAAACCTTTCTAGGAATAAGTCAACCCAAACTTATCAAAAGGTACATTTGCATGAAAATCAATCCAAAGCACAAGTTAAATGCACTTGATGTAGCTTGCAGTTCAGATCTAGGGTAAAATTTGTAATGCCGGGAATCTGAGGGTCTGGGGTTCGAACCCCAGCAGCTCCAGGCAATCTTTGACCCCGAGATGTTGAAAAAATAAGAAAAGATTCTCAGCCAAACAGTATTCCTTTTCCTTTTATGAATAAATAATTTGAAAGGCATACTTCAAAAAATGATCAATAGATTACAGTCTTTCAATGACTATATGCCAAAGGATATATCTGGAAACCAAACCCAACACCTGCAAAAAGTTTCTAGTAGTTCGGTGAGAAACCTACAAGATCTCAGATACAGGTATTATTATCCAATTAGTACCCGACATGTGGCAGAAAAATGTCTGTGTCATCTTAAATTAAAGTAAAATGCTTCAATATTTCAACAAAATTAAGTGAGAAATTTCCTCCGTATTTTCTGTAAAATATTAAAGTGAGACTACATTAAAGACCAGTGGCAGTAAAAATATGATCTGTGTGATAAAAGAATACATACTGCCATATAAAAAACCAAAATTGAGAGTCAATAAATGTTGTTATTATTCACCTGGTAGTTTTTTGCCGAAATTATTCACTAATTTTTTTTCACTAAATGACTTATTTTTGAACTCTTGTCTGACAACAACTTGTGATTCAGTAGGAAAAAATCGCCAGAGAGGAAGAGGAAAAGACAGGGACGTTTGGTTGTGCCTACTTTTAGAAAATCTACAACTTTTCTAGTCATGACATCTTCTTTTTGTCGAGATAATGCAAAAAAACCATCATGAAAGATTTTTTAATCATCAATTCAGATGAAAAAAAAGTTAAAGTTTAGCTTAAAATAGTTCTGTGTTTGTTGATGTTGTTTTACATGAAAAGGAGTCTCTCCCCTACATTTGGTCACCTCCACCCCCCTTCATTCTGCCAACCATGCAACGTGTTTTGTTCGAAAATCATTTCAACAACAAAAATTTCCCTCCAAAATTTCGTCATGGGTAGAAAAATAAATAAAAATGATTTGCTTTGAAAACTGAATGTAACAATATGATTAGTTGACATTTTCAATGAATTGAATTCCCGACAGATTCTCACAATGCCAACAGAAAGGGATCCTTTCTCAATGTGCCGGCCGGTAGTGCCATGAAACCACGCTGCTTGCCTTTCCTCTAAATTCATATTTGAGATGAAAAATGAAAAATGGTACATTAGTTGATCTAATGTAAGAAGAATTCTGTTGTTTATGTAGAGGCAAATTGTGTGAGTCTTTAGACCTGTTAAAAGCATAGAAACATCCCATTATGAAAGTTGCCTGCAATCAGGATCTCAGTACTTAAATTTCTCTTTCACGCAACCTATTTTCACATAAACTCATGTTCCCTCTTCAATAAATATAGGCTCATGCCTCTAAAAATAGTGCCTGTTTATTCTATCTGAATTTGAACCGTACTTCAGATAATTACGTTCAGATTAGGTTATAGACTACTCTAATTCGAAATTCAAGAGAACTTCAACGAAGCTATCGAAGTGCAAAGTAGAATTAATTGATCTTGATTACTATATCATATCTTACCAGTGGATCTTTTCATTATATGAGTAAGAGAGTGTAATGAAGGAACTAACTACTTTATTGAATAAAATGTAAAAGTAACTTGCCATTTCGTCTCATAAAAGGCACACTTTGGACTCTGGCTGGAATTTTTATTTTTTTGACAACCAGGTGGTAAAACTTGCCTGGAGGTGCCAGGGCTCCAAACCCACGACCCTCTGATCCCCAGCCAGATGCCTTTATACATTAGAAAATTATAAACACAACTGTAAAATTAGGCTAAAATTTAATTTTTCTGATAAGAACAGTAACTGCAAAATGTCAGTTGCTTTCTGATCTGATTCTGAAAATTTAATCCATGATGAACCCACACCTGAAGCTTTCTGGTTTCTACAATCTTCTTCTGAATGGAAAATTAGAGGAAAATTTAAAAAAAATTGTCATTAAAATCCTGAGAGATAGATTTACACCTCATCCCGAGTTCAGCCACTTCCAACAAATCCTGCTAAAAATCATTGTGTTTTAAGTGTATGAAAATTTTACAAAATACAGAATGGAGGGTTATGTTCTTCTTTAGTTAGGAAAGGGTAAGTATGGCACAAAGTGCAGGGGTAGTTGGGATAAGTTGAGGTAGTGAGCTGCACAATTTTGGAACTAAGAAATTTTTGTCCAAATGCCGTCAACTTTTTTAAAAATCACGCAACCTAGAATATTGAAACACCCTATTACATTTGAACAAGCAAAAATAAAAACAAATAATTATATTTCACAACAATCATCATCAAACAAACAAGATTGACACTAAATCTCATCATAGAAATTGTTAGATTTACATCTTTATTGGTTGTTGAATTTCCAAAAAGTTGACAGCACTTGGACAAAGGCTGAAAAAAGTTGACTGCAATTTTGTTTGGGGGGGGGGGGGTTGGTGGTGTC
>Ga0194133_10009533_pt1 | contig 11102 bp, 11 predicted proteins | sample TA2KigOf40mmetaG_FD_155448 | JGI IMG/M metagenome (GOLD analysis project Ga0194133, IMG submission 155448) | Freshwater microbial communities from Lake Tanganyika, Tanzania - TA2015055 Kigoma Offshore 40m | ecosystem: Environmental > Aquatic > Freshwater > Lake | place: Tanzania: Lake...
TACATAAAAAAATTGAAATGTTTAAATCTTTTTGTTAATTAGTTTAAACATTTGTTCTCCTCTAATAGTATACGCAAACATGACCGAACCAATTGACATTGAAGACCAAGTAATTGATGAAGAGGAAATCGAGGTTGTTCCTGAAGATGAAGCCGAAGACGAGTTTGAGGAAGAAGAGTCTCCTGAAACTGAGAATGAAGGCGAGGAGGAAGAGGATGAAGAAAAGGAAGAAGGACAAGATGAGGCTGAAGAAGGAGCAATTGTTGAAGAGGGAGATGAAGCATTCGAAGAATATGTAGAAGAAGAGATTGACGGTGGCTCGAAGAAAAAGTCAGCCCGTCGCAGCAAGAATAGCAAGTTCATCGATTACAAGACCTTTCAAACCATCGCCAAGGGGGGTGTATCAACCAATGTCAAACTCGGTGACGAGGAAAGCGAGATGAATCTGCGTAAGTTCGAGGGAGAAATCAATAAGGACTACTTGATTACGTTCCATCCCGAGATTCAGACTCACAATTATGACGAAATTGCCACGTTGTCGACGATTGTTCGCAATCAGGAAGGCCAAATTGTGGACAATTTTCACAAGACGCTGCCGTTTGTGACGAAGTTTGAGCGAGCCCGCATTCTCGGTGTGAGAGCAAAACAGATTAACAGTGGAGCCTCAGTGATGATTGAAGTGCCGGAACATGTGATCGATGGCTACACAATCGCCCAGATGGAGTATGAACAAAAGAAGATTCCATTTATTGTCAAGCGACCTCTGCCGAATGGAGCGGTTGAATACTGGAAGTTTGCTGATTTGGAGCAGATTAATTTGTAAATTATTGTTCCAGTCAATTCGGAGTGAACTTTCCACAGGAACCTTTGGTTTATGGTGTAACAATTTTAATAGATTTATTGTTCCCGGCAATTCGGAGTGAACTTATTATGGTGTAACAATTTTTAATAGATTTACTCAATTAGAGTATAAATTAGTTTGTTCTAATTGATTGAGTTGGAAAAAATAAGTACAACGCCCCATGCCGGCAGGCATATAATCATTACTTATTGTATATAGCAACACCAAACAAATATAACGGTTGTGGAATTACTGTAGTTAATAGTGTCCATGAATTACCATCAAATACTTCTATAGTGTCAGATTGAACACCGTCAACAATGCCTCCTATCACATAAATTTTATTATCGTATACAACAGCAGAATGTTTAGTTCTAGTGTTTGACAATTCAGCCGATGACAATGACCAAGAACTTCCGTCGAATACGTCTACACTTTTTAAATATCCAAAACCATGGCTTTTTCCTCCAATTGTATATATTTTTCCATCATAAACAACGCTAGCGTGTTGGCTTCTTGTGGTTGACATTGTAGTTGTTCCTAATGTCCATGTATTTGTCGTTTCATTAAACACTTCAAATGAATTAGAATCAGTGTTAATGCTTGTTTCTCCACCCATTACATATATTTTATTGTCATAAACGACCGCGCTGTGTCTATTTCTGGGATTAACCATATTATTAGTATTCGTCCAAACAGGGTGTAACGGATATGAAATATTATAATATTCAACAGAACTAATAGAACTGTTTAATGAACTCGCTCCACCTGTTACATAAATATACCCATTGTATAAAACAGATGCATGAAAACTTCGCCCTTGATTCATTGTTCGTGGATTTGTCGTACATGATATTCCATCGAACATTTCAATGTCATTCAAAAACACGTTATTGTCAGTTAAACCTCCAATAATGTATATAGTTTTGTCATATATGACAGTTGAAAATCCTGCTCTTGAAATTGTAAGATGTTGCGGTATTGTTGTCCATGTTGGTGACACATACTTATATATAGTGTTTTCAAATCCATTATTTAAAAGTCCACCAATTAAATACAAATTATTTGTTTGTGCTGGTGGAACAATAGGTTCTGTTGAAATAATTTTTTTAAATAAATAAGCCGACCCGCTCAAATTATAACCCGGAGAATCTTCGTCGCTAGCACCAATTAATGCATAATCACCATGAATATCAACCGAGCAACCAAACGAGTCTCCATTTGTTATATCTCTAGCCAATAACTTGTAATTTTGTATATATTTCGTTCCTGACAAATCTCCATATAAATTGCTATTTATGTTTCGTTTATAAATATAAGCGGCACCATTATTTGAGTATCCTGACTCACTTTGTGTTTTTTCACCAATTAGAACATAATTATTGTGTATTTTAGAATCAACTAATCTTAAATCAAGTGTGTTCAAATCGGAATTAAATAATTTAAAGTTTTCTACATATACTGAACCGGATAAATCACCGAATGAGCCATCAATGTCGTTTTTAATATAAACGTAATTTCCAACCAAAATATAATTTTCATGAATAGAGACTGATGTTCCAAAATATCTATCATTATTTAAATCAGATGCTATTAATTTGTAATTTTCTATGTAATTTGAACCAGACAAAATACCATAGGTGTCGTTTGATGTATTCTTTTTATAAATATACGCCGCACCATTATTAGATTTTCCTAATGAGTTTTCGTCGCTAGCACCAACGACAATGTAATTATCATAAATTGCCACTGATGTTCCAAAATAGTCTGAAATATCCGAATCAGATGCTATTAATTTATAATTTTGTATGTAATTTGAACCAGACAAATTACCATATGTACCGTTTAATGTGTTCTTTTTATAAATATACACCGCACCACTATCAGACTTTCCTAATGAGTTTTTTTTACTAGCACCAACTACAATGTAATTATCATAAATTGCAACTGATGTTCCAAACTCATCATTGTTTTCTAAATCAGATGCTATTAATTTGTAATTTTGTGTGTAGCTTGTTGTTGTTCCAATTTGATTTCCATATGAACCATTAATGTTTTTTTTATAAACATACACAATTCCACTAGCGCTATATCCAGTTATTTCTTTATATTTTGCTCCAATTATAATGTAATCTTGAAATACATCAACTGAAGAACCAAACATATCATTGTTTAATACATCAGATGGTATTAGTCTATAATTTTCATTATAATTTGACCCATTTTTTATCCCATAATCAGTTTGATTCTTTTTAAACAAATAAACCACTCCATTGAATGACGATGTTGTTGACTTGTTTTGCGCACATATTAATACACAATCGTCATAAATAGAAACTGACGTTCCAAATAAATCTCCATTATTAATGTCAGACGCAACTAGTTTTCCGATCGGTAACCATTGTTCTATTTCTGTAGGATTTGTTGGTTCTGTTGTAGTTGTGTCACAAATAACTTTCTTTCTTGTCAAATCAAATCTCGTATTCCGCATAATGTGTGAAAATTCCATCGCCTTTGAGCGGCCACCCTTCGTATGTTTGTATATATTTTTCTTCTTTTGAGCGTCTGTTAATTGAACACAACTCATATAAAAGAAAAATATATATTATTTTCTTGGTTTCTTCCTATTTGTTGTTAGAATAATAATTAAAATAATTTCTATTTGCCGGTGGAGCGGATGAACTTAGTTGTGGATATAATGGTGGTGCTGATGCTATCACCCTTGTATCATCATACGTAGGGGGAATGTTTATTGATTTCGATTTTCTAATTTTTGCTCTATGCTCTTCGTATTTCTTAAATAAGTTATTTATGTTGTCACCGAACTTCTTTTCACACAACTCTACTGCTTCATGTGGTTCAAATTCATTCTCTCCACTATCACATGTTTTGTTGTATGTCACAACATAACCTATTTCTATCAAATGAAGCACTGCCAAAGTTTGAAAACGAACATTCTTTTCAACATTTTTCATTCTATAAATCATTAATTTGCTGTGATTGTTTGGTTGTTCAGGTGGCGACGGCGGATTTTCTATTTTAAACAACGCGCCTTGTCGTTTCATCTTTTCAACCATATGTTTGTATAAATCACAGTTCTTCTTGTATGTCTCGTTGTTTTTCTTGTCGAGCGAAATACATTCTTCTTCACTTGCCTTATCAAAGTCGACAATATAATGATATTGCTGATTGTTACTATCCAAACTTATTAAATTACCTAGAGAAGATGATATTCTATGTTTGCTTGCAAAGTTTTTTAGTTTTTCCATGGTAGATGTTGTTTATACGCAAGAAAAAAATATTTACAAAATTAATTAAGCCGCCTTTAGCACTTCCACCTGTTTCCGCAGTTAATACACGTGACAAACGTCGTCATCGGCTCATCAGCAGAACGCGTCTGAAGTTGATAATATGTACACTTGCTCTTCTTACACTTGAAACAAGTAAACTCATCTGTTGCCGCCTCCAAATTCACCTCACATTTGCTCTTATCTCGCTTAATCTTCGCCTCTACCACTGGATTCCATAGTTCCGGGTGTAGTTCTTGATGTGTCATGTATGGAATGTCCTTGGCCGCAATCTCTTTGTTCTTAAGTCGTTCAAGGAGAGAAGTATTTTTAACATATCCATCAGGACGCAAATTCAGATAAATACTCCTCAATTTGTCTTGATACAGTTGGACGAATTGAGGATTGTCCCACTTTTTCACCACATTCTTTGTTGTTGCCTGGTCAATCGCCCAGTTGTAAATAGCCTTTTCGAGGTTAGTGGCTTGTTTCGCATTACCAATCAGTGTTGACAGATTGTCGACAAGTTTCTCTCGGTTGACTGATGTGCTCATTTTTGCTAAAGAAGAGTGATTATGTAACTTAATCTACTTTGTTTTTAAGTGGTTTCAATTTTTTAATCATCGTCTGACTCCGAAAGATATTCCTCTTTCATGAGTTCTTCTTCACTTGGGTCGTCTTCTTCGCTCTCATTCTCCTCTTCTTCATCTTCCACAACAAAATCATCCTTCATATAACCATCTGCTGTTTGTTCTTCCTCTGGAATTTCGTCTTCTTCCTCCTCCTCTTCTTCGCTGTCTTCACTCCCAATATCTTCGAACCCACCCATCAACTCGGCATAAATTTCTCCCCAGTGGTCTACATCCAAATCAACATGAGTTCCGTTCATAAAAGCAACAACAGCCATATTCCCAAAAAACAACTGCTTGTCAATCGGCGGGGGATATTCGAACTTGTTCTCGCTTCCAGCCTTTCCATCCACACGACCATATGCTGCGATTTCTAGACCATCTGCTAACTGCCAGCGTCCAACCTCATTAAAACCATCCACTTTTTTAAATCCGCATTTCTTATATAATTCGTCAACACTGAGACCGTTTTTGCTGGTCTTCCCGAGACATTCACCTGATTTCTCGACGATGACGTACTTCATGCTGCTTGCTAGCGGTATAGTTATATTAAATCTGAAAATGGGTTTAAATCGTTTGCTACATATAATTTACACCAAACAATGCGAGTATACTTCACAAACAAAAACATTCACCAAAAATTGGCTGATGTCGACGATGGTGTCTACGCTTTTCTCTCCAAATTCCAATGTTCAGCCTTTAAAAAAGACATCTATTTGGCAGATGACGGATATTATGAAATAAGGGAAGACAACATTTACAGAAATCAACTGGATTTCAATAAAACTCAACAGGCACCGACACTAAATTCACCCGATTTACAAGTTTCCATGGCAACGTGGAACAAATCCGAAGTGTCTGTGCTTCCCACCAATAGCATTAAAGTTGACCTTATAGTAGAACGCTTTAAAATAACAGACACAATATCATTCATCATCGAGAGAAATGACGAAGAATCAATCGACTATTTTTTTGATATTAAGGGTAAAAATGTCGAAGAAGCCGAAATCATTTCGTTTCTATCGCAAATAACAAATGTATGTGTTAATTAAAAATGATATTCTGGATGGTAGGCGTAATAACACTTTCTATTGTGTTGATTTTTCTAGTTCATCAAGTATACGAATACTTAAAAAAGTCGTTCTCTAAGCCATTAGAGAGAAACATTGTAAATGAGACTAAGAGCCATTATGAGCAAATTTACAATACATTGGCGACATCGAGACAAATGCCGGCAGTCCAGCAAATGTCTATGCCGATGCCAATGTCTAATCAACCGCCAATGCCTAATCAAATGCCGATGCCTACTGAGATTTATGCACAGCCACCTCAACAACCAGAAACCATGGCTGATGAACTAATGAACTTTATGAGTGATTTGGAAAACAGCGACAATTCAGGCGTTGTTGCTCCCCAATTAGATGTTGTTGAAGATGATATACAGCCGTATGAACAAGAATTGGATGGAATATCAACGTTTTAAACCATTTAAACACACTAGCATAGTTATATTAACTGCTATAAAATGATTCTCTCTGTCGAAGAAAAACAGACTATTCTCTCCAAGTTCCCTTCTTTTAAACTTTGTTATGAAAAGATTGCTCATAATAAAGTTGATGGTATATGTGTTTCTATTCCAAAGGGACCTAAATGTTTCGTGTGGTTTTCTCTCCACAACAGCAATCCACAATGTATTCTAATTGAACGCGGTCGAGAGAAAGACACAATCAAGGACATTTCAACCGTTTCATGTAGTTTCAATCCCACACTAATTGGCACTGTTTTGAATGGAACCATTGTTACTAATGCGAATCGCCGCATAATCGTTCTTGATGACGTCTATTTTTACAAGAACAGGCATATTGCTATGTTGAATCCAAGTGAAAAGTTGAAGATTTTGGGGGACTTGTTTGTTGAGAGAAAAATAGTGAACATCGTCGATTTTAAGACACAATTTATGATGGCTTGTATTGGAAATCAGACATCATGTGACGGGATTTCTCTCTATTGTACTCAATATAGGAAGGAGTCGACCCCTTATGTAAATGTCTTGGTTACTAACAATAAGGTTGCCACCATTACACCTAGCAATAGAAAAGTATTTAAGGTTATCGCTGAAACACAAAATGACATTTATACTCTTTATGATGAACGTGATGTTGAATGTGGACTCGCGTGTATTCCTACGTATGAAGTGAGTAAAATGATGAATGCGTTGTTTAGAAACATCAAGGAAAATCGCAACTTGGATTCACTTGAAGAAAGCGACGATGAAGACGAATTTGAGAATATTTCTCTCGACAAGTTTATTACTGATAAATCGCGTGTCATTAAGATGGAATGCGAATATGTCCCTAAGTTTAAAAAATGGCAGCCAATTAAGCCTGTCGTCGTTTAATTTTTAATAGCATGAATATGTATAATACACGATGGACAGCAATTTGTCTAATAATGAGCAAGCGACATTTTTTACTAGAACTGACCGCGACATAGGGCCTTATGGCAATGAAGGAAGCCGTAATGGCAATGGAAATATTTCTTATCTCCGTGATGTATATAACAACATGACAACCGGCGGAAGAAGAACTAGAAAAATGCGAGGCGGCGGATTTGGGTTTGGAGAGAATCTTGAGTTGGTTGCGCCTGGACACCATGCCGAAGTTCAGAAAACCATGGCATGTGAGCAACAAGCAAAACCATTTGTTGGTGGTAGCCCAGCAGCAGCAAACGAAAGTTACGTGCTCGTCAACCCGTCGACAGTTAATTATCCCATGGAAGGAGTAGCCAGCGAAAACGGAGTGCCTTTTCATGGATTCAACGGCGGCAAGGATCTTTCAGATTTCGCCGGTTCGTATGCGCCGGTTACACAGGGTGTTCACAGTGGCGGTGGCCCCCGTTTTCTCTCGCTTTGGAGACGCGTTTGCCCGGGTGCAGTCGCAATATACACCTCCGAACTTAAGGACAACATGTCTGATTCCCGTGTTAAGACACTGATTAAATTGTATTCTAAGGTTTTTCGCACGGAAGAAGAGGCACTCAAGTGTAAACAGGCGTCTAAAGTTAAGCGTATGCTCTCGACGATGCAGACGGCTCTCAGCAAAGCACGTAAATGCCTCGTTTCTCTCAAGAGCAAGATGCTTGGTACTCATAAGATGATCGCTTCTATGCACTTGGGTCGCGTTGGAAAGCACATTGCTTCTCTCAAACAAACGAAGAAGAACCACAAATCGCTGCGTCGTCGCAAGACAATGCGGGGTGGATATCACCAGTATGGCAGTAACACGGTTCAACCCAGCGGTTATTCGCCAGTTCTTGGTGGTTCAAGTGCCGAGGCGTCGCCACACCATGTTGACCCTCATGCGGGCAATTCGGTCGACAATTACAACCACTTTACTGGAAAGGGGGCTGAGTCACCCATATTAGACAATGATGTCGTTGCTCCCGTGCCACTCGAAGCCCCTGTTGGTGCTAGTTTGTTTTAAAAAATTGAACGCGACCAACTAAAGTTTATCAAATAGCACTTAACTCCCCGGATGCTTTCTCTCCAAACCCTCGCCATCAACTCCATTATTAAGAATGATCTTGCTATTCCGAAATGGCAACATTATTTACAGCGTCTCATAGTTGAATTCTGTGAAAAACACCCAGAACAAGTGCCGCAGTCACCGCAATCTTATTGGAAATTGAGGTCGTCCTACCTCTTTCTCTCCGAGAGAACAATAGAATGTAAGTATTTGGGGCCTGCTCACATATATTCACGGGATGATATTTCCACATTCTTAAATGACTCGATAAATTTGACTACAAAGTTCATCAATTCCGAACTTCAAAAGTATGTGGACCTCACCAAGTCGCATTTCATTTCGAGAGAACTTCCTATGCCAGGAACAGTTCCTTATAAGGCATATTTCGAGTTTACACCAAAATATATTAAGCACACTGGTAGTAAATATGTCGAATTAGGACTTGAAACTACAATAATGAGCACATCAACAACACGACACAACGAATGTATAAAACACTTGTCTTATCACATGTCATATCATTTTAAAAATGATGTCTTTGCCGATCATATTTATAGTTATAAGCCAATTACTTATATTTGTAAAAAAGAAACAACTAAATCGGTATTACATACAATTACTGCTATCGCATCTTACAAAAACAATCCAATCTTCGTGTTTAATGACGACTTGCGATTCATCGATGAATGTGCTGATAGCCAGCGCGATTGCCAACACATTTTCAAGCCACTATTAGAGAGAATAAACTGGTTTCGAAGCACAATTCACGCACAATTTATGAGTGAATTACACTTTATACTACTAGATTGCGACATTACTCATCGTGTTCTAAACATTATGACACTGTTTCCGACAGTATTCTTCAAAGTTAGAGATGAGTTGCTTGATGAAGTTCAGACAGATGAGGCTTGAATGATGCCTGACCAAGGCCGCTATCCTCCACAAATTCCACCATATTCGACACGACTTCCTCCTCTAACGACGCAGGAAACTGGTTCATGACGGTCAATTCGCGATATTTTTTATCTTCTCCAGGGAGAAACTTGAGGGCAGCACGGCGACCAGTCTTCTTCTGAGCACGGCGAACCAACTCATAAGCGGCAACAAGAGCAACCGCTCCGAGAACGCGGCTAATGGTGAACAAGTAAATAGCAGCGGCAAACACGGCAAACTGACCAACTGGGTTGTCAATCGCACGGGCGATGCTAATTGGCATATCCTGCTCAAACGCAATAAAGGCCACAAGGAGTGCAACACCAACATTGCGAGGGGTCATCTTTGGCATAGCCACTTTTGAGGTCAACTTCTTCATATCCATCTTATGTATATTATTCGGAGAGAAAAGAGTAAAAATTGATTTAAACGCTTAATAATATATCTATTTATAAAACTTCTCTCCACCCTTACACAATCATCCTTAAGAATCATGGAAACCTACCTCGGACCACGTGGATACACTATTTATAAGAAGGATTTGACACCCGAACAAATAAAAATGATTAAGAGCGAACTCACTGCTAAACCGGCGATTAACACAGCCATGGGCGGACAAGCCAAGACATTCCCTGTCTATCGCGAATCGCATCAAAAATACTACTTGCCTCGAATTTTCGGAGTGAAACATTTCGGTGTCCCTAAATCCGTGAAAATGCACGAGGGTCGCGATACAAACATCGAATTCAAGGGTGGTTTGCGCGCTGATCAAGTGCCAATTGTGGAGAAATTCGTGGCTCATGCCAAGGAACACGGTTGCGGCCTCCTAGAACTTTATTGCGGTTTCGGAAAGACTGTGTTGGCTCTTAATATCATCAGCAAACTTAAAAAGAAGACACTCATCATTGTTCACAAGGAATTTCTCCTTAATCAGTGGATTGAGAGAATCGAGCAGTTTCTCCCTGATGCTAAAGTGGGGAAAATCCAAGGTCAGACCGTTGACATTGAAGGCAAAGATATCGTCATCGGTATGCTTCAGTCTCTCTCCATGAAAGACTATGATGACAGCGTATTCAGTGATTTCGGTTTCACAGTTGTCGACGAATGCCACCACATCCTCGCCGAGGTTTTCAGCAATTCCTTGTTTAAAATTGTTACTAAATATATGCTCGGTCTCTCCGCAACGATGAATCGAAAAGACGGAATGACGAAGGTCTTTAAGATGTTCTTGGGAGATGTCGTGGTTAAAGTGGAGAGAAAGAATGAGAGCAATGTACTCGTGAAGGGCATTGAATACCGCAGTCATGACAGCGAATTCGAGGAGACTGAACTAAATTTCAAGGGACAGCCGCATTACTCCAAGATGATTGGCAAGTTATGCACTTATAACCGCCGCAGCGAGTTTATCCTCAAGGTTCTTGTCGACGTTCTCTCTAAAGCCAAGGAGAAGGGGCAGCGAATTCAGGTGATGATGCTGGCACATAACAAGAATATCTTGAAATACATGTATGACGCAATCGAACACCGCGGTATTGGTACGGTCGGGTATTATGTAGGTGGAATGAAGGAGAAAGATCTGAAGGAGAGTGAAAGCAAGGAAATCGTCATAGCAACATACGCAATGGCAGAGGAAGCGCTGGATATTAAGACGCTGACAACGCTGTTTATGATGACGCCGAAGACGGATGTGACACAGGCAGTCGGTCGAATTTTGCGTGTAAAGCACGACCATCCACTCGTCATCGACATTGTAGACACACATGATACATTTAAGCGACAGTGGTATAAGCGTCGTTCTCTCTATAAGAAGTCAGATTATAGGGTGGAATGGACGAATAGCGACGCATATTTCGCTGGAGATACAGATGAAGAAGAATCCGAATACTCA
>Ga0194133_10009536_pt1 | contig 11101 bp, 11 predicted proteins | sample TA2KigOf40mmetaG_FD_155448 | JGI IMG/M metagenome (GOLD analysis project Ga0194133, IMG submission 155448) | Freshwater microbial communities from Lake Tanganyika, Tanzania - TA2015055 Kigoma Offshore 40m | ecosystem: Environmental > Aquatic > Freshwater > Lake | place: Tanzania: Lake...
TGAGCACCACGGCGGTGCCGCTGACTGTGAACAGGAATGCGACCGCCGCGGTGACGACGAAGGCGATGACCTGGTTCTTGGTGGTCGCGGAGATGCACGCGCCGATCGCGAGGATCCCGCCGGCCATCAGCAGGCTTCCGGCGTAGCCCGAGAGGATCACGCCGTTGTCGGGCGTGCCCAGCCAGTTGACCGTGAGCCAGATCGGGAACGTCAGGGCCAGCGCGACGCCGGTGAAGGCCCAGGCGGCGAGGAACTTGCCGAGGACCGCCTGGCCGAGGCCGATCGGCAGGGTGAGGAAGAGCTCGATCGTCCCCTGCTTGCGCTCCTCCGACCAGAGCCGCATCGAGATCGCGGGGATGAGGAACAGGTAGAGCCAGGGATGCCACATGAAGAACGAGGCGAGGTCGGCCTGGCCGCGCTCGAAGAAGTTGCCGAGCTGGAAGGTCAGCGTCGCCGCGAAGACCAGGAAGATCACGAGGAAGACATAGGCGACGGGGGTCGCGAAATAGCCCGCGAACTCGCGCCGGAAGATGGTGAAGGTCTGGCTCATGCTGCGGCCCTCGGGGCGTTGCTGCGCGCGGTGACGGAACGGAAGACCTCGTCGAGGCGGCCGCGCTCGACGCGGATCTCGGCGACGGCGAAGGCGGAGTCGCGGCCGATCGCGCCGAGCTCGGCGACGAGGCTGGCACCGCCCTGCGGGAAGGCGGTGACGCGGGCGAGGCGCGCGTCGACCGCGTCCTCCTCGATGGCGGCCACGCCGGCGGTGCGGCCGAGCGCCTCGCGCAGCGCCGCCGCGTTGGCGCGGGGCAGGACCATCGACACCGCGTTGTGCCAGCGCGAGCGGGCCTCGAGCTCGCGCGGCGTGCCGTCGGCGACGACCCGGCCCTGCGCGATGATGAGGGCGCGCGAGCAGACCGCGTCGACCTCCTCGAGGATGTGGGTGGAGATGATCGTCGCCTTCTCGCGCGCCAGCTCGGCGATCAGCCCGCGCACCTCGTGCTTCTGGTTCGGGTCGAGGCCGTCGGTCGGCTCGTCGAGGATGAGCACCTCGGGATCGTGCAGGATCGCCTGGGCGAGGCCGACGCGGCGCTTGAAGCCCTTGGAGAGGGTCTCGATCGGCTGGTGCAGGACGCCGCCGAGCTGCGTGCGGCCGACCGCGAAGTCGATCCGCCTGGCGCGGTCGGCGGCCGGGACGCCGCGAATGTCTGCGATGAAGCGCAGGAAGCCCGCTGGCGTCATGTCCGGATAGGCCGGCGCGCCCTCGGGCAGGTAGCCGATCCGCGCCTTGGCCTTGACCGGCTCCGCGGCGACGTCGTGGCCGCAGATGGTCGCGCTGCCGGCGCTCGGCGTGAGGAAGCCGGTGATCATCTTCATCGTCGTCGACTTCCCGGCGCCGTTCGGGCCGAGGAAACCGAGGACCTCGCCGCGCCGCACCTCGAAGGTGATGTCGTCGACCGCGCGGATCGCGCCGAAGGCCTTGCACAGGCCGCGAACGGCCACCATCGGATCCATGCGCCAACTCCCTGATACGCGGATGCTTTTCCGACGCCTCGGGGCGGCGGGGCGCGAAGCATCTATTTAACCGGGGATGTTTTTCAAGGGCGGAATCGCACCCGCCCGCGGGGCCGCCGCGCGCGCCCGGGCCGGAGCCGCGCCGTCCGCTCCTCAGGCCTTCATGTGGATCGTCACGAGCACCTTCGCGGATGCGCCGCGCGGCAGATCGACCGCGACGCGCAGCCAGTTCCCGAAATGCGAGACCGGCGCGAAGGCGACCTGGTCGCGCCGCGTCGGCATCGCGAAGCTGGCGCCGGACGGCACCCAGCGTAGCCCGTCGGGCGAGATCTCGATCCGCGCGCGGGTCCTGCCGATCCTGCGAGGCGCGTCCAGCGCGCGCAGGAAGACGATGGCCTCGCGCGCCCAGCCGCACTCGTAGGGCTCGCTGGCGGACTTCCCGGTCCAGGTCTCGTTGCGGGCGACGACCGCGGTGGCGTTGTGCGGAAGCATGGTCAGAACTCGCCGGAGAGGCAGACGGAGTCGATGTAGGAGAGCGCGCGCTTGTCGGCGTCCGTCTCGGCGAAGAAGGCGATGTTGAGCATGCACCAGAGGTTTCGCATCGCCGGCATGACGATCGGGCCGACGCCCGAGAGGTCGTAGACCCGGTCGTTGCACTGGAACTCCAGCATGCGCATCGCCGCGAGGTCAAAGTCGAAGCGCGCGTAGTGCCAGTTCACCTTGGTCGGGATCTCGTTGTAGCAGAGCTTCTGGTGGCCGCCTGGCAGGTCCTCCCAGCCATCGGGCGCGAGGTGGTCGTGGGTGACCGTCTTGCCCTCGGTGCCGAGCGGCTTCACCTCCGTCGTCACGCGCTTGAACTGCCATTTCTGCAGGTGCTTGCCGTCGAGCGCGTTGAGGAAGCGGATATGCGGCATCACGCGGTGGCCGCCCTCCGCGGGATCCTGCAGGTCGTAGAGGAACCCGACCGAGCGCACGTCCGTCTCCGACAGGCGCAGCTCGGTCGCCTCCGGCTTGAACGTGAAGTAGAACTCCAGCCGGATCGGGCAGGGCCTGCGGAAGGTCAGCCGCTTGATCGCGACGTTGCGCGCGCCCTTGCGCGGCCGCGTCTGGACCTTCAGCGCGTAGGTCCCGTCCCAGCCGCCATGCGTGCCGTTGTCCCAGTGCGTCACGGTGGAGAGCTGCGGCTGCGTATGCTGCTGGTAGCTCGGGTTCATGGAATCGAGCGTGTGCTCGTAGTTGCCCACGAGCTGGGTCCAGCCGCAGAAGCCGCGGTCGAAGTCGTCCAGGCAGATGACGCGGCGCATCGGGTCGAAGCGGCTGAGCGCCGGATCAGCCAGCCTCAGGTCTCGCAGCATGTCGGACATCGCGTCTTTCCTCCCGGCCCTTCAGCCCTTGGTGGCGCCGGCCGTCAGGCCGGCGATCAGGTATTTCTGCGCCGCGACGACGATCGCGACGATCGGCGCGAGCTGCAGCGTCGTGGCGGCGAACAGCACGCCCCATTCGACGCCGTCGACCGCACCGGTCATCTCGGACAGCGTGAGCGGCGCCGTCTTCGCCTTCGTCGTCGTGAAGATGAAGGCGAAGAGGAACTCGTTCCACGCATAGACCAGGACGAAGACGCCGACCGCGACCATGCCCTGGGCGCAGAGCGGCAGGATCACGCGACGGAACACGGCGAAGGGGCCGGCGCCGTCGACCATCGCCGCCTCGTCGAGCTCGCGCGGGATCTGATCGACGAAGGCGCGCAGCACGAGCGTGCCGAGCGAGACGAAGAAGGTCGCGTAGAGCGCGATCAGGATGAAATGCGTGTCGTTGAGTGCCAGCTCGTTGACGACCGGGAAGAGCGGCAGCGTGATCACGATCGGCGGGATCAGCCGGATGAAGATCATGAAGAAGGCGGTGAGCGTCAGCGTCGTCGATCTGAGGCGCGAATAGACATAGGCGGCGAGTGCGCTCGCGATCACCGCGACCAGCGTCGCGCCGATCGCGACGATCGCGCTGTTGACGAGGTTGCGGAAGAAGTCGGGCCAGCGCAGCACGAGGCCGCTGTAGTTGTCGAAGGTCGGCTCGAACAGCCAGCGTGGCGGATAGACGAAGATGTCGCGCGGCGGCTTGAACGACGAGGCGACCACCAGGACGATCGGGAAGGCCGACCACACGATCAGCAGCGCCAGCGCCAGCCCGCGCAGGATCCGGATGGGAAGCGGCCGTTTCATGGGTCGAGGCGCTCAGCTTGCATCGGGGGCGAACATCCGTTTGTACATCTGGCGCAGGTAGGGGATGGCGAGCACCATCGAGGCGACCACCATGATCCAGCCGGTGGCGGCGGCGATGCCGAACTCGTTGTAGCGGAAGGCCTCGAGATAGAGATAGACGGCGAGCACCATCGAGGCGACCACCATGATCCAGCCGGTGGCGGCGGCGATGCCGAACTCGTTGTAGCGGAAGGCCTCGAGATAGAGATAGACGGCGAGCACCTCGGTCTGCCGCGCGGGGCCGCCCTGGGTGATCAGCCAGATCTCCGAGAACAGCCGGAACGCGAAGACGTAGCGGAACAGCATCGCCACCAGGATCGCGGGTACCAGCAGCGGCAGCGTGATGCGCCGGCATTGCTGCCACGGGCCGGCACCGTCGATGCGTGCCGCCTCGTAGAGTTCGCCCGGCAGCGCAAGGCGCGCCGAATAGATGATCAGGAAGGTGAAGGGCAGGTGCAGCCAGACGCTGAGCAGGCCGGCGAGCAGCAGGCCGTGCATCGGCTCGACCGCCCATTCGAGCGTCGGCAGCCCGAGGAAGGCGAGGCTGCGGCTGACCATGCCGACCTGCGGGTCCATCATGAAGCGCCACATGACCACGGCGCTCACCTCGCTGATCGCATAGGGCGCCAGCATGATCGCGATCATAACCCGGCGCATCGGCACGCCACCGGCGAAGAGCAGGGCGGCGGCCAGCGCCAGCAGCAATTCGAGGTGCACGACGACGAGCACCACGATCACGGTGTTCTTTAAGGCGCGCCAGAAATACGGGTCGCCCAGGATCTCGGCGTAGTTGGCGAGGCCGACGAAGCTCGGCGTGAGGCCGAAGCTGGACTTGTTTAGGCTCAGCCAGAACACGTAGAGGCTCGGGATCAGGATCACGCCGACCAGCAGCGCCTGGGTCGGGGCGATCATCGCCCAGTGGGCGGGGCCGAGGCGGTTGGTCGCCATGCTCAGAGCCTCAGCCCGCCATCGACGGCGAGCGTCGCGCCGTTGATGTAGCCGCCTTCGCGCGAGCACAGCAGCGTCGCGGCGCCGACGATGTCCTGCGCCGTGCCGAGCCGGCGCGACGGGATGCGCGCGATCACCTGGGTGCGGAAATCCGGATCCGCCAGCACCGCCGCGTTGCGGTCAGTGTGGATTGCGCCGGGCTGGATCACGTTGAAGGTGACGCCGGTGTCGGCGAGCGTGCGCGCGAGCGTCAGGATCATGTTCGTCTGCGCCGCCTTCTGCCCGGCATAGACGAGATGGACGAGGTTGGCGCGGGTCTCCTGCACGTTGCCCAGCGCGACCACGCGGCCCCAGCCGCGCGCCCGCATGCCGGGTACGATCGCCTGCAGCAGCTGCAGCGTCGCCCGCAGATTGACCTCGTGCTGCGCCTGCATTTCCGCGACCGAGACCTGCAGCCAGTCCTTGCGGATCTCGATCGACGCGTTGAGCACGAGGATGTCGATCGCACCGATGCGCTCGGCCAGCGCCGCGGTCGCGGCCGCGTCGGCGAGGTCGGCGGCGAAGGCGCGCGCCTCGCCGCCGATCTCGCCGGCCACGCGCGCCGCATCGCCCGCGTCCGGCCCGTGCACGCAGATCCGCGCGCCGAGAGCGGCGAGCGCCTTGGCGATCGCGCGGCGGATGCCGCGCGTCGAGCCGGTGACGAGGGCGACCTTGCCCATGAGCGACGGTGCCGTCACAGCAGCGGCTGGACCCGCCTGGCGGCGTCGGCCATCGCGCGCTCTGCGGTCTTCATGCCGAGCATCGCCGCCTGGCTCTCCTCGGTGAAGATGTCGTAGGCACGCGCCTGCTGATCGAAGGCGGGCAGCGGGATGCGCGCGCTCTTGAGCGCCTCGGCCTCGACCGCGGCGTGCGGCAGGCTGCCCGCGAAGCTCGCGTCGGAATAGGTCGACACCCGCACCGGACCGTTGCCGTTGAGCGCCATCCTGAGCGTGCCCTGCTTCGACGACAGGGCGCGGATCAGGCTCCAGGTCAGCTGCTTGTTCTTCGAGTTCCGCGGGATCGCATAGGCCCAGAACTCGTAGGTCGTCGCGTAGGGCACCTTGCCGACGAGGTCGCTCGTCATCGGCATCAGCGCCGCCTTGATCTTTCCCGGATAGCGGGAGTTCTTCGGATCGTTGTAGCTGACGACGCGCGCGAAGGGGTTGATTGCCATCGCGACGCGACCCTGCTGGATCATCGTCGTGATCTCCTCGTTGGTGAGCGCGCTCATGTTGCGCGGCAGCACCTCGGCCTTGTGCAGCTCGGCGAGTGCCGCGATGCCCTTGACCACGCCGGGCTGGTCGCAAGTGATCTTGCCGTCGCCGGTCATGTAGTCGCCGTTGAAGGCGCGGCCGAAGGCGAGGAAGTTGGCGGCGAACTGCGCCGCGAAGGCCATGCCGAAGACCTGCGTGCCGTCGGCGCGCCTGAAGGTGAGCTTCTTCGCGACCTCGATCAGTTCCTCGAAGGTCCGCGGGATGCCGGCGATGCCGTGCTCCTCGAACAGCGCCTCGTTGTAGACGAGCGCGTTGGTGGCGTGGCGCATCGGCACGCCGCGCAGACCGCCATCGAGCTTCATCGGCTGGACCAGGCCCGGGGAGATGTCGGCGAAATCCTCGATCGGCTCGGCCTGCTGCAGCGGATCGAGCGGCTCGAGCAGGGCGAGGGTGCGCGGGATGGCGCGCCCGTTGACGATGTGCACGAGATCGAGCGACGTCTCGGAGAGCGTCAGCTCGCGCAGCGTGCGCTCCTGGACCGCGGCGCTGTCGACCAGCGTGTTCCAGTTGATCTCCGCCCTGTTCGCCTCGCGCCAGGCCGCGGTCACGTCGCCGCCCGGCACGTTCATGATGTTCTGGTGCACGCGATGCCCGAAGGCGTTGAGCGCGCGCGCCTGCGCCCGCGCGATGCCCGGCAGCACGAAGCCGGTGGCGGCCGCGCCCGCAAATACCTGTCGACGTGTGATCCTGGTCATGCGTTCCTCCTCGAGTTCGTCAGCTACGTCCGCGCCCCCCGGTGCCGGGGTGGCGCATCGGTCTGGACGCTTCGCTTCGCGCGCCGGAGACGTTCCAGCACCCGCGGTCCCTGGCTCGCCATCAGCGCGGTCGTGATCATGTCCACCACTGCGAGCACCGCGAGCCGCGATTGCGAGGGTGTGTAGATTTCGGTGTTCTCCGCGGTCTCGACCGCGATGAAGACTCGGCAATGCTCGGCCAGCGGCGCGCCGCTGCGCGCGATCCCGATCACGGCGGCGCCGCTGGCGCGCGCGGTGCGGGCGGCGCGCAGAAGCTCCCAGGCGGCGCCCTGGATGCCGAAGATCAGCGCCACGTCGCCCCGGCCGAGCCCCGCCGCGGCGATCGTCTGGGCGTGGCTGTCGGGATGCCAGACGGCCGGCACGCCGAGCCGCATCAGCTTGATCTGCGCGTCGTAGGCCATGGCGCTGCCCATGCCGGCGCCCAGGCAGTCGATGCGCCTCGCCCCGCGCAGCAGGGTCACCGCGCGCGCCAGCGCCTGCCGGTCCAGCGTCCGGCGCAGATCGGCGAGCGCCCGCTGGGTCGAATCTAGGATCTTGTCGACGACCAGGTCGAAGGGATCGCCGATGGCGACGTCGCGATGCAGGTAGGGAGTGCCCGAGGCGAGTCCCTCGGCGAGGCGCAGCTTGAAGGCAGGAAAACCCTCGCAGCCGAGCGCCCGGCAGAACCGGTGCACGGTGGGCTCGCTCACGCCGGCTTCGCGGGCGAGTTGCGCGATCGACATGCGCGGCACGTCGCGCCGGCGCTCCGCGACGATCGCCGCGACGCGCCGCTCCGACGGCCGCAGCTTGGCGTGCGCCAGCGCGGATAGCGTATCTTCGGCCGTGAAGCCGCCTGCCGACACCGCTTTCCTCCCCTGTCGCGATGTAGTAGCTGAGTTACAAGAACGAGGCAATTCGGACGTGGAACAGAAACCCGCTTTCCGAGCCATGCAGCCGGAGACGCTCGCACTCGGCGCATTTCCGACGCCGCTCGAGGCCGCGCCGCGGCTGGCGGCGGCGATCGGCGCGACCGCGCTGCTGGTCAAGCGCGAGGATCTCTCGGGGCCGGCGCTGGGCGGCAACAAGATCCGCAAGCTCGAGCTGCTGCTGGCGGATGCGCGCGCGCAGGGGGCGGACGCGGTGGTCACGACCGCAGGTCTGCAGTCGAATTTCTGCCGCGCGCTCGCGGGCACGGCGGCGAAGCTCGGCCTGCGCTGCGCGCTGCTGCTGCGCGGCAGCCGGCCGGATCGGGCGACCGGCAACCTGCTCCTCGACCGGCTCTTCGGCGCGGATGTCCGCCATCTCGACGTCAAGGATCCCTGGGACCCGCGGGCGCGCGCCGCCCTCGACGCGCTCGCCGACGAACTGCGCGGGCAGGGGCACACGCCCTACGTCATCCATCTGCCGGGCGCGAGCGCGGGACTCGGCGTCGCGGCCTGGGTCGGCGGCGCGGACGAGCTGGACGCGCAGTTCACTGCTGCCGGCATCGATCCCGACCGCCTGATCGTCGCCTGCGGCTCAGGTCTCACGCTCGCCGGTCTGGCGCTCGGCCTCAAGCGTACGGGGCGGCGCTGCCGCGTCAGCGGCATATCGGTGCAGCAGCCCGCGTCACGGCTCGTGCCCTGGATCGTCGAGGCCGCGTCGCGCGCGCTGCCGCTGCTGTCCCCGGGGCCCGCACTCGCGGCCGAGGATTGCGACGTCATCGACGGCTTCGTCGGCGAGTCCTATGGCGTGCCGAGCCCGGCCGGCATCGCCGCCGTGCGTCTCGCGGGATCGCGCGAGGGGCTCGTGCTCGATCCGGTCTATACCGGCAAGGCGATGGCGGGGCTGCAGGCCTGCCTCGCCGAGGGGCGCTTCGCGCGCGAGGAGACCATCGTGTTCCTGCATTCCGGCGGCACGCCGGGCCTGTTCGCCAACACCGATTCCTTCGGAGACGCCTGATGGCCGTGAAGAGATCGCCGCTGCGCGCCGACATCGACCTCGAAGCACCCGGCAAGCGCGTCGGCCATGTCCGCCTCCCCTACTCCTCGCACGAGAGCGCCTATGGCTGGATCCCGATCCCGATCGCGGTGATCAAGGGCGGCGAGGGGCCGACCGTGCTGCTCACCGCGGGCAATCACGGCGACGAGTACGAGGGCCAGATCGCGCTGCTCAAGCTGATCCGCGCCTTGGAGCCCGAGCAGGTGCGCGGGCGCGTGATCGTCCTGCCGCGCATGAACCTGCCGGCGGCGGCCGCGGGCCGCCGGACCTCGCCGATCGACGGCGGCAACCTCAACCGCGTCTTCCCCGGCGACCCGGATGGCACGGTGACCGAGCAGATCGCCGCCTACGTCGCGAGCGTGCTGGTGCCGATGGCGCAGGCGAGCCTCGACATCCATTCAGGTGGCTCGTCGCTCGACTATCTTCCCTGCGCCTATGCGCGGATGCCGCAGGATGCGGATGACCGCGCGCGCCAGCACGCCGCGCTCCAGGCCTTCGGCGCGCCGCGCGCGATCCTGGTCGAGAGTCCGCTGACCAATTTCTCGATGTCGGCGACGGCGCTGGCGGCGGGCCATCTGCATTTCTCCACCGAGATCGGCGGCAGCGGCACGACGCGCCCCGCCAGCCAGGCGATCGCCGACGACGGCGTGCGCCGCTTCCTCGCCCATCTCGGTCTGATCGCCGACGCCCCGCCGGTGACGACGCCGACGCGGATGATGCGGGTCGGCGGCGCGGAGCACTACGTCTACGCGCCGGTGCGCGGCCTGTTCGAGCCCGCCTTCACGCTGGGCGACGACGTCGTGCGCGGGCAGCTCGCCGGGCGCATCCATTTCCCCGAGGAACCGGAGCGCGCGCCGCGCGAGCTGCATTTCGCCGGCGATGGGATGCTGGTCTGCCGCCGCGTGGTCAGCCTGGTGGCGCCCGGCGACTGCCTCGCCCACCTTGCCAGCGACATCTGAACGCCTACAGTCGACGCAAATCTCAATCAGGGAGACCGCCATGACGATGAACCGCCGCGACACCTTGCGTGTCGGAGTCTTCGGATCCGCCGCGGCCCTCGCCGCCACCGGCCTGCCGCTGCCGGCCCGCGCGCAGACGCCGGGCAAGCTCAGTGTCTTCGCACACCGGGTGCACCAGACGGTCTCGACCGGTGCGCAGGGCGGCGACATCACCAAGGGCTGGAGCGAGCGCACGAAGATCGCGGTCGAATGGGTGACCTTCGACACGGGTCCGCTCTGGGAGCGCGTGCAGCGCGAGACCAGCCTGCGCGAGACCTCCGTCGACGTCGCCTTCCTGCTCAACACGCAGATGACGCCGCGCGCCGCCGGGCTGTTCGAGCCGCTCGATCCGTGGATGCAACGGGCGCCGATCGAGGAGCCGACCGACGTCTTCCCCGGTCTCATGACCGGGTTTCGCGTCGGCGGCCAGCAGGTCGCCGTACCTTTCCGGCACGCCTCCTCGGGCATGCACTACAACGAGGAGATCCTGGCCGAGCGTGGGATCTCCTCGCCACCGAGGACGGTCGAGGAACTCGTCGAGGTGGCGAAGCGATGCACCTACACCCGCGCCAACGGCACGCAGGTGGTCGGCTTCGTGGTGCCGGGCGTCAGCTACCCCAACGTCATCGATCTCGCGCGCGCCTGGGACGGCGAGTTCATCACGCCCGACATGCGTTTCGCCGCCAACGAGAAGCCGATGGTGAACGCGCTCACCGTGCTGCGCGAATTGTTCCTGGCCGGGGCCTTCCCGCGCAATTTCGCCGCGATCCAGAACGAGGAGGTCGCGACCTGGATGCAGAATGGACGCGCCGCATTGAACTACGCCTCGATGGGCCGCACCCAGATCTACAACGATCCCACAAAGTCCCAGTTCCCGGGCAGGATCAAGACCGTGCCGATGCCGGTCAGCCGCGAGCTTCTCGGCAAGTTTGAGGTGGCGCCGGCCAAGGTCGAGTTCTGGGGCATGGGGATCCCGAAGAACGCGAAGAACAAGGAGCAGGCCTGGGATCTGATCCGGGCCATGCTCTCGAAGGAGTCCACGGTGATGACCGCGATCAACGGCAATGGCCCGGTGCGCGTCTCGGCCTATGCCGATCCGCGCGTGAAGCAGCGCCTGCCCTATGCCGAGGACGAGAAGAAGGTGCTGCTGGTGGCGCGCGCGCCGATGCCCGCCTTCGACAACGCCCAGCGCGCCGCCGATTTCTTCAAGGAGGAGGCCGAGGCCGCCGTGCTCGGCATGAAGACGCCGCAGAAGGCGATGGACGACCTCGCCGCGCGCGTCCGGCCGCTGCTGGGTTGAGGAAAAACGCTCCTGGGATAAGAGCTCTCCAGGAAAAACTCTCCAGAGCAGAAATCCCCTC
>Ga0194133_10009539_pt1 | contig 11098 bp, 10 predicted proteins | sample TA2KigOf40mmetaG_FD_155448 | JGI IMG/M metagenome (GOLD analysis project Ga0194133, IMG submission 155448) | Freshwater microbial communities from Lake Tanganyika, Tanzania - TA2015055 Kigoma Offshore 40m | ecosystem: Environmental > Aquatic > Freshwater > Lake | place: Tanzania: Lake...
GGGGCGATCCCCGCGTGAAGGAGGACTTCAACCCGGAGAGCTTCATCTGCGCCGACGACTTTCCCTCGTTGGAGGCACTCGCCGATTATGTTCTGCACGTCGACGACACCCCGGATCTCTACGCCCGGTATGTGCAAGCCCCGCCATTTGTCGGCAACCGTCCCTCCCCGGTCTATGACCTCGGCCGCTTGGTGGATTTTTTCCGCCAGGTCTTTGCCACGCCGATCCGACCGGTCGCCCAGCGTCGCTGGTTTTTCGGCCTGACGAAGTGGCGGCTGGCCAAACGAAACAAGCTTCCGGGGAAGTAGTCCCCTTTCAGCGGGATGAGCCGGGGGCTTTCTCGAGGAGGCTCCAGCCACGGAAATTTTTCATGCCGTGGCAAGGGCCAAAATAATTTTTTCTGGCGACTTTCTTGGGGAGACGCCGGAGGACCTCTTGGTACTGCTCCGCCTGGGAATCATGCAGGAGGATGGTGGTGCCGGTGTCCAGCCAGCCGGTGACCGCCTGCAGGCACTCCTCCCTCCAAATTCCATCCACAAGTACCAGGTCAGGAGGAGTGGCCATCAGATCGGCTACCGCCGTCTGGACATAATCCTGCTTTTGGACGCACAAGCGGAGGTCGACGCTCAGGTTCGTCGATCGAAGCTGGGCGAGCACTCGGCCGTGCCAATCCGGGTCGTGCTCCACGGATAAAAGGTCCCGGCACATTTTTGCCATCCACAGGGTGGACGCACCCGAGCCCCATTCAAGGATGCGCCTGGGTTTTCGGGTTTCCATCCAGCGCACCAGGTCATAATTCAGCCATGGTTGATCGGGGAATTCCACCGGCGGGAGCCGTCCCCAAAACCGGTTTTCCTGGAACCACCGGACGCCGTCTGGAAAGGAAAGTTGCAAGGGATAACCGGAAGGACGGGAGGTGCAACATTCCTTGAAAAAAGTCTGGGCGAGGGAGATATAACCCCTGGGTTTGGGTGCGGCGGTCAGGGTCGACTCCCTGTTTCGGTTGACCAACGGAGAAATTCAGAAGCCAAGGGGAAAAGGCAAAAAAGGATGGGGCCCAGGGTCATGGGTTTTCAGGTTGAAGCCGGAACGCGGTGTCTTGGCAGAGACGGAACACCTGTGCCCCGGAGTTTTTCGAATCGGTGCCGGCAAAGATCCGTGAGGTAGACCCACCACGGGATGCCGGCCTTGGCTTCCCGCAGGCTTTTTTCGGCTTCCGCGGACAGTTGGGAGCGATGACGGCGCGCGGTTTGGGAAAGTTTATGAAGAAGAACGGATTTTTCCCGGCGGGCCAGGACGCGGTCTGCCTCACCCAGAAGAATGCCAAACAACCGGAGGTGCTCGGCGATGCCTTGCCCGACCTGGGCGTGTCGGTGGGTGGCCTGCCCTGCGTGTTCCCGGATGCGCACCAGCGGCTGATCCAGAACCGCCAGATCTCCCCACTTCAGAATATCCAGCCAACCCCAAAGATCCCAGAGCTGCCGGTACGAGGAATCAAATCCGGCCGGTAAAGCGGCTTTTCGGAAAATCACTGCGCTGGGTTCTCCCACGGGATTTGCCTCGGTGGTCAGGATCCGATGCAGGATTTCATCCCGGGGATACCGGCCCGGTGGAAGCGGAGCCTCCACGTTCAGCTCCCTCGACTGGGCGTCGATCCTCTGCCTCAGGCTGGTCACCAGGGCGACGGAAGGATGCCGGTCGAGAACCTCCGCCATTTTCTCCAGGGCCTGGCGGCCACCCAGACAATCGTCACTGTGGAGGGTCATGACATAATCCCCTGCGGCCTGCCGGATGAGAAAATTGGAATTTTCCGTGATTCCCAGATTTTTTGCCTGTTTGAAAAATCGGATATTTCCATGACACCGCGCCCAGCTCTCCACCATTTGGGCGGATCCGTCCTCCGAACCATCGTCGGAAACAAGAATCTCGTCCGGGGGCCGGCTTTGCGTTTCCACGGATCGGAAAAGGTCGGGCAGGTACTTTTCGTGGTTGAAAACGGGGATCAACAGGCTCAGGGAGCCCCGGCTCACGCGTCCCTCCGCCTGAGCACTGTCAGGCCGTTGTTGTTTGAAAAATGCCGGTGCCGTTGCCATTGCGGAAAGGTCTCCAGGAATTCTTGGATGGCCGGACGCAACCCCCGACGGAGATCCTGCGGCGTCAAACCCGTTTCCCGGGCCATCTGCTGGACGTCCCAACCCATCCGCCCCACCTCCCCTTCCTCGCCGTCCGTCTCGGTGTCGTGCAGGCAGAGAAAACGCCGCACCCGTGCCTGCTGCGCCGACAACTCCTTCTTGAGTTGCCCGTACACGTGGAGCGTGTCGATGAAAAGCAGATCCACCTCCCGCGGGAGATGAAACGATCGGGAATCGGCCACCGTCATGGACACCTGGACGGCCGGCAGGAGGGCAGCGCCCAGCCGAATCAGGGGATGAAGTTCGGCCGCTCGGATATCCACGCAGAATAGCGCCTTGTCCGGCCGGGGGCTTTCCGCCAGGCCGAGCAGAAAGGCCCAGGAAGACACGCACCGTCGCACACCCATTTCACAGATGGACTCACAGTTTTGGGCGAGTTCCCTCAGGTAGGGCAGATGCTCGTGGATGTCGCTGATTTCCCGCACCCTTTTTTGGTAATGCCACCGGATCATTCCGCGCGCCCATGCGGATTTTGCCCGGGCCATCCACGGCTCCGGTCTTCTGCCTGCCGGGAGGATGGTCATTCCCGTCCCCAACGGGCCAGAGCGTCTTCCAGGGCCTCCTCGATCGGTCGCAACCGGACGCCCGCCGGCATCGCCCTTTCGCTTTCCAAAATACAATTGGAGCGCGGAGCCTTGGCTCCCAGGCGGTAAAACTCCGCATCGTCCTCCCAAAACTGCGGCCGCCAATCGGGGCGAAGTTTGGCTTGGATTTTCGCCACGACCTCCGCGGTTGAGGCGTAACCTGGGTTGGTGAGGTTATAGGCTCCGCCGGGCGCCCCTTTTTCCCAAAGATCGAGACAGGCTTTGGCAAAATCCCCCCGGTGACTGAGGGAGTTCCAATTTTGGTACACCCGCGCATAGGTCTGGATCTTGGTCAGATAATTTCGGGCCTCCCGCTGCTCATCAAAGGGGATCCGCAACCGCCACAAATACGTGTCTGCAAAGGGTCGTAACGCCTCCTCCGTGAGGGCCTTGGTCCCGCTGTAAAAGCTGCAGTTGTTTTGATGGAAAGTGAAGTTGGGAGGATCCTGCTCCCGGAAGCCGGCAATCCGGGGCGATCGTTGCTTGAGGAGTTCCGCTATGCCCGGATCGTTCAGGCTTTCACAGACCCTGGTGGTCCCGTCAGCTTCCAAAAGCCTCGCGCCCGTGAAAATGCATCCGGAAGATACATGGCCCATGCGGATTCCCGCCGTGGCACAGGCCTCGGCGACGGTGAGGCTGAGGACCAGGTTGCCCTGGAGGGTCTCGACCCGCATCGTCTCACAGGCGTCCACATTGGGCCGCCCGGTGAACCCGGCCGCCTGGATGACCAGCGCGGGCTTTTCCCTGAACAGGCGGGCGGCCAATATTTTACGGTCCGTATAATCAAAGTCCGCCCGGGACAGGGCGCAAAAGTCCAGGCGACGAATCTGCAGTTCCCGCACAAAAGATTGCCCGAGGTAACCCGTGGCTCCCAAAACCCAGATCATATGAGTTTTGGGAATCTTTTCTCAAGGGAACGCCGAAGCCGGGGCCAAAAGGAAAGTCTCCCCTGTTGCCGTAGGATGTGATTCTCGAACACGGCCCGGTCGAGCCGGGAGTCAGGTGTGACCGCTTCGGGGGACAGGTAGGGTTCTGCCAGGGGCCCCATTCTTTGCACCCCGGCGCAAACCCGGGAATCCCTCGTGTTGGTGCCATCCGGCCCAAACCCATGGTTCACCACGAGGTTTTGGCCGGGAGTAATAAAACACCGGCTCCGGGACCATTGTCTCGCCATCCATGGGTAGGCCCAACTTTGGATTTGTCCGGAACTCATCCGTTGAAAAATCTTGTTCCAGTACTGTGCCTCGTCCGGTTGGGAATCCGGAAAGAGTGCCTGATAACCCCGCGCCGGCCAAGGAGATCCCGGTGAGGAACAGTCCCTCCAGACCCGTGCCCAGCTTGCCCAACCCCAGACATGGAAATATCTCGAAAAATAATAGCTGGTTTCCAGGGAGATCCCTTTCGGCAGAAAACAGTTGCCCGACACGGCGGCCACCTGGTCATCGTGACGGTAACGCTCCAACATGGTTTGGACAAACGGGAAAAAATCCGGGCGGGGCTGACAATCCTCCTCCAGGATAATGGCTTCATCTTCAGCCCGAAAAACCTCGTTCAACCCCGTTTCCACACGCCGGCGAAGACCCAGGTTTGTCCCGGAATAAATCGGGCGGACCTCGCACGGCCAAAGAATTCCCCTCGTTGCTTCCTCCCTGGCCGAAAAACAAAGATCCCGCTCGGCCCGGGAGGCCGACATCGAAGGCCCGTCTGCCACAATCCAGATTTTCGCCGGACGAACCGCCTGCAGACAACGGAGGAGCTTCCGCACCAGATGCGGCCGCCTGTAAATCACCAGAACCACGGCCACCTCAAGGCCGCTCGAATTACCAGTAGCAGCCATTTTCTTTTCGCAGGAAATCCTTGGGGGTTTCCTTCTCGCTGGGGCGGGTCCAGTGCTCGTTGTAGATGCTGTACGAATCCCAGCGACGTCCCTTGATGCCGAACACCAACTGGGTTTCCCCGCCCAAATGGATGCCTTTCTTGCCGGCTTTTTTCAAGTTTGCCAGCAGGGGTAGCGACCAAGCCCCGCACCCCACCAAGGCCACGTCGAATTCGATGGCCAGCGCTTGTTCGGTCAGACGATCCAGCCCCTCCGACCAGCTTGGGAATGGGGATGGCTCTAGATAGGAAAACTGGGGCGTGCGCAAAAACCGGCACGTCTCTGCCAAGGCGGCGAACTTTTCCTGGAGCAGAGGTAGCCCGTGAATGAGCGCAAATTTTTCTTTCTGTTGCTCCATGGTTTCGATGAAGGGGGAGACGATCAACCAGCGACAAGGGGCAAGGCTGAAGGCAACTTCCCGGCCGACCTGCCACCCCACCAGGGGCTTCGCTTGGGGGCAAAGGTGGCGGGCCACCTCCCTTTCGTACGTGGAGAGGAAGGGCTCTTTTTGCCAAAGATGGATGCCGTCGAGATTTTGGATGGCCTCCTTGTAGGACTTCAAAAAATCACGGAACTGTTCCCAGGCAACCGGAAAAACGCCGGAATCGATAAGAAGCCTTTCTGCGGGCCGGCGCCAACTGGCGGTCTTGGGCCAGCGGGGCTGGAACCAACGGTCCGAGAATTCAAGCGCCAGAAGTTCGGTCGTGCCGATTTTTCCCCACATCATTCCCCTGCCTTCCCGGATGAAATTCAGCAGCTTGTCCGGTTCATCCTTTCGCCCGGCTGGGGCGGGTTCCGCTTTTTTTGGTTTCTCCCCGTGCATCAAGGTTCTCAGGAAATATGGGTTGATCCTTCGGTTGTTGCAGCCACGCAGGAAAAGGCTGATTTTCCTGAACTTTGTTCGGCTCAGCAGATCCACCTCCCCCAGGATTTCCCCGGCCCGGTACATTTCCCTCTGCAAAGGTCCCCTTTTTCCAAGGAGAAGATAGTGGCCACATCGGAAGCCCGCCCAAAAAAACTTGAAGGGTGCTGCCACCATCAAAACCGACCGGTCTGTCTTGAACACTTTGGGGGAATCAAACCCTGAAAGAAACGCCGCCCAGATCCTGCCTGTCCGATTGGCCTCCAGATGTCTCACCGCCAGCAGGGGATAGAGGATGCGCCGGTGAAGTCGGCCATGACGTGCAAGATGACGATCCATTAGTTCCGCGCCTTCATGGTACCCAAAGCGATCCTCGTTCGGCCCCAAATCCGGGCGCATGCCGCCAAGGTCTAGGTATTCCGTCCGGAGAAAGAATAAATTTCCCTCCACCAGGTATTGGTTGGCCGGCAGGAGGCGCGGCGCGGAGGGTGCTCCGTTCGCATCGGGAAGCTTCTTTTGATAGCCACCCCCAAAAATCAGGGCAGGACTCTCTTCCTGCGAAAGGAACTGCCTGGCGATCTCCAACCAATTTTCCTCGGGAAGGCAGTCATCATCCAAAAAGGCCAGCCAACGACCTTTCGCAAAACGAGCCCCCAGATTGCGGGCCTCGGAAACATTGTTGGAAAATTTTTTGTAATATTTCAAAGCCATGTTGGCCTTGGAAAACGATTGGACCACGGGCTCGCCGCTTCCCTCCTTGTCGTTGTCGATGACCAGAACCTCGTAGCCGGGGCCACCCAGGGTCTGGGCGGCCAACCGCTCGAGGCAACTCTTCAATTCCTCCGGTCGTCGGTAGGTGGGCACGATGACGGAAAAGAGGGGCAACGGTTCGGTTTTTTCCGGAAAAACTCCGGCAGGTTTGGCGGGCATCATTCCTTGGCACCTCGGGTCATTTTATTTTGGTCTTTTGCGGGAAGCCATCTTTGGGAAGGTTGTCATGCTGATTTATGCAGGCGGCTTTGGCGATTCCAGGTGCAACCGGTTCCCCCGCCGCCGGGGAGCTGTTGCCCCTGCGCTTGGTGGTCTCCGGAACGGGACGTTGCGGCACCACCACGTTGGCCCGGACCCTCACGGAGCTGGGCCTCCCCTGCGGTCATCAAAATTGCTTCACGGTGATGGGCATTCTTTATCCCCCCGGTCTGGAGGCCGACTGCTCCTGGCTGGCCGCCCCGTACCTTGAGGCCATCCGCTGCCCGGTGCTTCATCTGGTTCGGCATCCATTGGAGGTCCTCAACTCCATGGAAGGCATCCGTTTTTTGGACGGCGGTATTACGGAAAACAACTGTCTGTACGAGCGGTTTGCCCGGCGTTTTGTGCCGGAGCTGGACGCACTCCCGGACAGCCGCGCGCGGCATATGCGTTTCATCCTCTCCTGGAACCAAAAAATCGCGGCCCGGGCCGTCCGACGGGTTCGGTTGGAGGAATGTGACCACCGACTGGTGGGAATGTTGCTGGCCGAGCTGGGCCTGAATTCTCCTCAAGCGGCTCGGGCGGAATACCCGGAAGCCTTGTCCAAGGAAAACAGCTGGCCCCGGTCCGCTTTCACTCTCGGGGATCTGCCGCGGGGCGCGTTGCGGGATGAATTCGTGGCCCACGGCGAGGCCTACGGTTACTGCTTTTAAGATGGCCCGATCCATCCTACTCCTCGAGGAGCTTTTCTTTTTTCCATTTTTCCGCCGGGGCTCCCGGAGGCAGATGGGCGCGCCAGTCGGAGGGCAGCGCCACTTGGGTGGTGGTTTTTTTTAGGGTCATCCGGGGAAACGGGATTTCTGTTTCCACCTCCTGCAGGGTGACCTCATTGCGCAGAAACCAGATCCGGTTGCTGCGGAATCTTGGCATGTGAACTGCCAACGGTTGGGGCAAGGTCTTCAGGAAAGCCAATTGGGAATTTAGTACCCGCTGCGCCTTGACACAGCCCACTGAATAAAAAAGTAGGATCAGTACGCTGTTGAGAATCCCGACAAAAAGCGAAAGCAGGGGAAGGAGCCACCTTTTTCCCTTGGGACCAGCGGCGAGAGAGCACATAACCGGAATGAGCAGAGCAGTCGGAATCAGCCACCCTTGGGGGGCCCAGCGGGCCCACCACGTCTGAGTCAGTCCCACGCTCAAAACCAAAGGGATGATTGGAAAAAGGGCCGCGATCGGGGGTCCCTGTCCTAGAAAAGTCACTCCCAACGATGCCATCGCCAAGAGCAGACATCCTCCATAAAGGGGGCCATAACCTCCGGAGCGTGCATCTGGCGTTAGATCCTCGAAAACCGATAATTCTCTTCGGTTTAACCAAAACGGAAATTTGGTTTTCACTTTGTCGGCCACGATCCTTGGTGGATTTTTTAATCGCAACCTTGTTGTGATCCTTTTTCCGTATTTGGTAGGACACGAATGTAGGTTTTTTTGGGGGGACAACAGTCATGCTTATGACCTAGGGCCGAAAAGACTGCAAAAACGGAAAAAGGAGTGGAAGCAACAGGCCACTTAAGAAAAGATAGCAGGACAATCTTTTTAGCGGCGCCTGCCACGGACTGTTTTTGCGGCTAATGCCTTGGCGGTGAAACCACGGCTTCACAGGCTTTTGGGGTAGGAAAAAGCATCGAAATCGTCCTCAAACTCACGAAGAACCACGCCCATCGTGGTGTCATTGAACAGGGACCGCAGGCCTTCCTTTGGCTTGTTTTCAGATGGATTTAGAATCTGTTGAGTTGAATCAGTCAGATTTATAAGAGCGGCAATTTGCGAAAGTCCTTTTTCTCGTTCCTCATATTTGTAGATATGGTTGACAAGAATATTTCCTTTTTTATCGGAAAGAAACTGGTGCTGACTGGTCCAAACTACCCGATGGCCCCGCTTTTCTTCCGGCCATTTTTTGCAAGTTTCGAGAAAAGTGCAGAAATCGTTAAAGTTTCCCTGAAAAATTTTTTCTGCGAATCGGTAATACAAATACAGGCTCGCAAAGCGGTCGAATGGATTTCTCACCACAGAGAAAGTGCGGATTTTGTTCCAAACCTTGGCCCCCAGGATTTCCCGTACTGCGACGGCCGGGGTATGGTCGGGAAAGAAAGACTTCTTAGGTTTGTCCGAACTCTGCGGAGCATTTTTACCGTGGGGATATCCCGCCTTTTGGTACAACCAATCACGAATCGCCGAAGAGCTCGTTCTGGGAATATCTACAAACCAGAATCCTGAAGAAAGAATGCTTGTCCTTACGGCTTTTCGCTGCATGGATCGTCGGAGGTTTTGAATTAACCCCATCGATAATTTCCTACCCTAAAAAGGGACCACCTCAAAAAGCCTGGTCCCCCTATTCTTTTTTTTGGAAAAAATCCGGGCATATCTTTATAGTTGTTAATTTGCGTGCGGAATTTTCGGCTTAAGCGAAATTCCTGGCAGAACCAGAGGTCTGCAAAAGGTTTGGAACGTGCGTAAAAATTGATTTGGGTCCAGGTCTTTTTATTCGGAATACTCTGATATTTTTTTCCGGATGTGTCCTGCCAGATGGTTGTGATACCCGTAGTTTTTACGTTCAGCTTTTGGTCCAAAGTGGCGAAGATAAAACCTCTTCCATGGAGACACATCCACCTCCCTCCAAATCTCCCCTGCCAAACGGGCCCGGTCCTGCTCACTCCACTGTTCGGGGTGGCGGACATGGTGGGCCAGGGGATTTTTTGGGATTCGAATCAGATGCTTCTGATGGAGAGCCCGGAAAGGAATCCAATAATCCCACCATGGCAATCCTAAGCCAAAGGTTCGGTTTCGAAAAATTCCGCGAAGCTCTGCTCCCAACCACATTCCATCGTAACCCCAGGGGTCAAATTCTGCCTTGCCAATGCTGGAGATGGCATCGATTTCCCATCGCGGAATCATGGTCAATCCGCGTTTTTGGCTGGCAAGATACTCGCCCGTTTTCGGATGGAGCAGAATGTCTGCATTAAGGACCAGGCTGTATTTACCATTATTTTTAAGGAAGGAGACTTCAATGAGGTCACTCACGGCCACCAGGGCTCGTCCTTTGCTACCGGTGCATCCTTTCTCAACGCAGTTTACTTCCACTAGGTCAAAATAAATGGTTCGGATTCTTTCGGCCTCCCCGTTGAAATTAAGGCTAACCGCTCGAAATCCAGCTTGGCGCCAGGTTTTCAGCGCGTCAATTTGTCTTTTTTCTGCTTCGGGTTTCGGGCTGACGCTTGTAAGGATAAAAATTTTAGTCTTTCTCTAATCCTGGTCTTATTTCTGGATCAGATTTCTTTTATTCCAATTTCTCAATATTTCCGCCTCGTGTAACTTTACCTCCCATGCGTCAGGTAGGGCCACGAGGGTATGAGTTCGCATCAATTTAAGGCTGGGCGGGAGAGGAGGTTCATCGACTATGTTGAAGGCAACACCCTCACGCTGAAGCCAGATGCGATTGCTTTTGAATTTGGGCATGTAAATAGAAAGCGGCTGGGACAGTGTCTTTAGGAAAGACAACTGGGAATTCAACACCCGCTGGGATTTGATGCAACCCACAGAGTAAAAAAGCAGGATCAACACGCTGTTGAGTAGCCCGGTGAAAAGAGCTAGGAATGGGAGAATCCAACGCTTGCCGGGTGGTTGGATCTTCCATGCCGCCAGGACCGGCAAGAGCAAGGCCAGCGGTAGGATCCAACCCTGCGGCGCCCAGCGCGCCCACCAGGTCTGCGTCAGCGCCACGCTCAGGATTATCGGCACAATGGGAAAAAGCGATGCCAGCGGCGGCGCCCGGCCAAGCAGGATCATTCCCAACGAGGCCATCGCCAACAGAAGACAGCCTCCGTACAGGGGCCCGAAACCTCCGGCCCGTGCATCCGGGGTGAGGTCCTCAAAGACCGCCAATTCCCTCCGGTTCAACCAAAGCGGAAACTTGGTTTTGACCCGGTCGGCCACGATCTCCGTGGGTGCAAAGTACGACATCACAAAAATCTGCGCCCGATCCAGCTTCAGCATCGCATCCTGTCCGTAAGAAAAGTCCCCCACCCCGTATCCCGACGTCGCGGGATTGGTGGCCTTCTTTATATATTCCAGGGACGGTGCCGGAAACCCGCCCACCTTTCGGAACAGCATCCCCACCGGCCAGGTCACCAATGCGGAGATGCCGACAAAAACCAGCATCGGGCGGAGATTTTTTAAATGCAGCGCGGCGTAAAATGCCAGAAAGATCACGTCGATGATGATCCCGTAAAACAGCCCGGAGGTCTTGGACGCGGACAGCCCCAAAAAAGAGACCACCAAGGAGGTCAATCCGTCCGCGTTTAGCCCGGTCACCAGAAGCCGGAGTGCGCTGAACAGCATTCCCGTAAAAAGAGAACCGGTGTGGCTGTCGATATAATAGGAGGAGCTTTGGTAAATGGCCACCGGATTTAAGGCTGCGAGCAGAGCCAGGGCCAGACACCAGCCCCCAGGCAGGGCCAGGGAGGCTAATCCGCCAAAGGCGATCCCGAAGGCGGCCGCCGCCAGGATCGGCGTCACCGCCTTGCCTGCGTTCAAGTTCCCCGTCAGACAGGCCAAATAG
>Ga0194133_10009540_pt1 | contig 11098 bp, 12 predicted proteins | sample TA2KigOf40mmetaG_FD_155448 | JGI IMG/M metagenome (GOLD analysis project Ga0194133, IMG submission 155448) | Freshwater microbial communities from Lake Tanganyika, Tanzania - TA2015055 Kigoma Offshore 40m | ecosystem: Environmental > Aquatic > Freshwater > Lake | place: Tanzania: Lake...
ACTTGTTGATCGCCTTGGTCTCAAAACTTATGCACAAGAGGAATTCGATTGCAACCTTAGAGTAAAAGCTCATTATAATTGCTTCTGCTTCCATATAGATTACTGTAAATGCAGTGATTTTTAAATGCACAGAGAATTGTCGAAGTCGGACAAAAAAGTTCTCGACGAGTCACAAGCTACGGATCGAAATTTATTTTGCCGTCAAGATTAGGTACCATGAAAATGTTAAGAGAAATATGAAAATAACACTACAATGCATAAAAAAAGGGTTGAGCACCGGTCTCAAATCGTGGATGGTTGGTCTAGAAATGATGTATGTTACTAGAAAATTGGACCAAATGAGCTCAGGTAAATTTTTTTTTGAAAGAAATCCATGTAACATAGCTACACAGTCTTATTATTATTCGTTGCAATACTCGCATTCATAATAATTTGAGACTCAAATACTTTTTGTTTCAGCCATCGATCTGTTAAATCCTTTCAACTTTTTTGGACGTTTTGGTAAAGGATTGGAAACTCCATCAGAAATCGATTCAATTACGTTGGATACTTTTTTGAGAGAAAATACTAAATTTCAAGCAGTCAGAGACATCATACAGGCAAGAAAGAAGCACCTAAATATCTTGTTTGATTGCCGATTTATGGATATTTCAAAAATACATTTTAGATTCACGTTCAGCAATTAATGGGACACAATCTAAATTCCCTTTCACTTTTGTACTTCATCCTGTACCTAAAGTCTAATTTCCCCAAGGAAGGTAACCCTTTCAGCTCCTTCATGGGGTATGGTTCCACAACCAACATATCTCTTCACCGAATCAACAAGGGCGCGTTTCAGGTTGAAAGCCTTGAAAGTTTTTTTTTAACTTTTACAAAGAATTTTTATCCCAGGTGTGTCGCCGGCTCACCCAGCTTATTGGAAAAGAAAATATTTTTTTGAACCAGCCTGTGCAAAGTATTTCTTTTCCGGAGATTCGAAATACATTAAGTAAAAACATTAATTTTTAATGCAAGTGAACATTTTGTTAATTTTATGTTTCTCAACGACAGGCGCTTCTGATCTTGTTTATGTTACATCAAAAACTGGGCAGTTATTCGTGGGGAAAAAGGTTATATTGGCTGTGCCTCCATCATCAGCTCGTAACATCGATTTTAATCCACCCTTGCCTGCTTTGAAAAAATTTTTCATGGAGAGAATGTTGATGGGAAGTTTTCTCACATTTGTTTTATCTTACGAAGAACCCTATTGGACAGAAAAGGTATACTCTAAACCTTTTTTAACCGTAAACATTTTCTTATAAAATGTGTAATAGGGACTTTCAGGTCAAATCTTGAGCAATGGCGGATTCCATCGATACGACTGCGGTGGGGGCATATCTATTTTTGGAGGTCCTGTCACTGTATTAACAGATACTACGGGATTTGATAAAGTACCTACGCTTACCGGACACCTTGGAGGAAGGTTAGCCACAGAATGGTCCCAGGTGAGAACCCTGGAGATTTAGACTATCAACGGTCAGTTGCAAGTTTATCTAACTTTTTCGACTTTTTTCAAGATAAGTTTTTATCTTTTTGTCCGAACTAATTGCAAATTACCGAGATAAACAATCTACAGTACATTCTAGGTTCAAAATGAAGACATATTACATCACATTCTCAGTTACCTGACTTCAGCACTTGGATCTTGGGTTCAAGAGTATGCAGGTTAAATGTTGGACTTTTCAATTGAGGATTTTTCTGATTATCCCTTCAATTCAATATCTAGGATTCACCATAAAGTCTTGGAATAGTGATCCTTTTATTGGCGGTGGATCACTGAGCGTTCCTAGTATTGGAACTATGTTTGCTTATCATACTCTCCGTCAATCTCATGGACCAGTTCATTTTGCTGGCACTGAAAATGCTATCAAGTAATTACTTGCTCTTTTGGAGTTTGTTTTAACTTTTACGGTGTTAACCAAACTTTTTAAAGCTTTATTGGAACTATGAATGGTGCTGTTGAGTCTGGCCATGTGGCAGCTATCAAAGTTCTTGATGAGATTCATCCTCAAAGTTTGTCGTCGCAGGTAAAAGAATATTGAATACAAACTTTCAAATCGAATCTTATAAATAAAGCCTTCCTTTTTTAGGATTACGCTGATCTTAAAGACCATCAGGATTATGGGTCAAAAAGAATTCAAGTTGGAAAAAAGGGTTCACTTTATGAAAAGGCATTAGGTTGGACGTTGGTTCTTCCGATCTTTTGCGCTTCTTTAGCATTCTTAGCCTATAGAATGTGCGATAGGTACGGCAGACTCTTGATTCCACGTTAGCCCTTTACATGTCTTCAAAAAAGCAGCAAAAAATTTTTTTTACATCGTCTCTTTCATGAAGCCTGGGGCTGATAAAGAAACTGGATTTGCTTCAAAATTATAGAGTTTTTAACTTTTGAAATACTACATTCGTACTAAAAATCTGAGTACAGTTAAGGGGCAAATGAAAAAAAGTGTAAAAGTTTGAGCCAAGGAAGTAAAAGTGAAGGAGATTGGGCAAAAAATCTTAAAATTCTTATATTCTTTAGTTATGGCTCATAAAAAACTAATGTTTTTTGTGTGTATTCCAAAGTGTTATTAATTTATCTGCATTTCAACTTCAATTTTATTTTTCAAATTATCAAAACTACATAATAATTTTCAAAAGTCATATGGCTAAGGCTAGAAATTTTGGCTTTAGGCAAAAGGTGATTTAATCTTACCTACGGTCTGATTGTTTTTTGGGGGCAGCTAGTAAAAAAACAAACAAATAGATACAGCTTTTTTGTTATGGTTTTGAAATTTTCATTTTTTGATCTCCAAAATCAAAATCGATTCCAATTTCGGTTATATTCTTGTGGCTGCAATTATTGTCTGAGGTTTTTAAGTTTTATTAGAAACTTTTTAAAGAAGGAGATAGAATATTTGTAGAAAATGTGTTAATAACAAGAATTATAACTATTTAAGGGTTACCAGTCGATAATAAGTGACTCAAAATGAGACGTGGCGGAGGACTTTACAGCAGCTTTGTTGCTTCGTCAACCAACGATTTTGAGAGTAAACCTTACAGAGGAGCAGAAATACCTCCTCCTAGTACACTAACATCATCAGGGAACTATCCCCCTAGGGGCCCGTCGGTAGCAGGACCTCACCCTACTCCTGGATTGAGTAAACAAGGGTAATTATTATTTTGTGCTCATCAGAAAATAATGCAAAGTGGTGTTTTAAGCTTTTGTCATTCAATAATTTATTTAGTTTTAACTTTGCATGATTGACAATTAAGTGATGCTTTAATTTTAGCTACTCCACGATAAATGCCATCGCCGTTAATAACCCCTCGTTTTCTAACTATGGAGTCCCTATCAAAAAAACAAGAACAGAGGAGGAATATTTCGAGGACGACGAAGGAGAGGCAGCAAAGTAAAAAAATATATTTAACAAAATTCAATGGTGGGTAAATGACTGACTTTTAGGTCTGAGCCAGAGATGCTCTACCAGCCAGCTCCTGGATCACCAGGGGCTCAAGTAAATGACGATTCTGAAGAGGAAGATCCACTAGACGCTTTCATGTCTAATTTGGTAAGATCAGAAAAAAACTTATAATTAACACATTATTTCAACTGAAACCCCTTAATTTCTCAGGAAAAAGAAGCCAAAAACCAAGGCGTCAGCAAAGCTCTCAAAGAAATAGTAACAATAGTTTTTTTTAATTTTCCATATATCAGTGTATTCAATGGATATTTTCTAGAGTAAAAGACTTCTTTACAGAAAATTCATTTACTTTTTTAAGGTAAAGCCTGAAAATGTTGAAAAGAAAAAAGCGGTCCGTCAAGACATAGATGATGCTGATGACGAGGAAGATTATTACAAATGGATGGAAGAAAATCCGAACGCCGGAAGAAGTGAAGAATTCTATATCTAAATTTAAAGTGACTAAATCTTAACAATTTTTATACTAGATGCCGAAGAAGATGATATTGACGTGGATTATGATGCTGACGGAAATCCTATCGTTCCCATAAAGTAAAATTTTACATTCTTATTTTTTGATATTTTGAGAAAATTTATTTCATCTTCAACCAAGTCAAACGGTCCATTTTAATCTATTCAATTTTTAAGATCCAAGCACATTGATCCTCTTCCTCCAATCGATCACACAAAAATAACCTACAAGCCTTTTGAAAAGGTATTCTACAATGAACACATGGATATTGCTGGTTTAAGTCCCATTCAGGTATTCCTAAATATCTTCAATCAAAAATAATTCAACCTTCAAAAAGTATGTGCTTTCGCCAGGTGATAGATCTTCAGCAAAAACTGGGAATTCGTGTGTCAGGTGCATCTCCTCCAAAGCCAGTCAGCAGTTTTGCACACTTTGGTTTCGATGAAGAATTACTTAAAGCGATCAGAAAATCGGAATTTTCCCAGCCTACTCCAATACAAGTAATTTTGTAACTAATCAAATATGTTTACGTGATTTCCTGACCAAGATATGAATTCAGGCACAAGGAATTCCGGCAGTTATGTCTGGTCGGGATGTTATTGGTATTGCAAAAACTGGATCTGGAAAAACTGCAGCATTTCTCTGGCCCATGATGGTCCACATAATGGACCAGCCAAGGTAATCATAAACTTTGAAACTTGGACTCGACGAAATTTCGTCCTTCAATTTGTTTCAGACTGACAAAAGGCGAGGGACCGATTGGTCTTATTCTCGTCCCAACTAGGGAGCTCGCCCTTCAGATTTACTCTGAAGCTAAAAAGTTTGGGAAAGTTTACGGCTTGCAAGTGGTTTGTGCTTACGGAGGAGGCAATCGTTACGAACAGTCCAAAGCTTTTGACGCAGGAGCAGAAATAGCGATCGCAACACCAGGAAGAATGATAGATATGATAAAAATGAAAGTGACAAACCTCGAGAGAGTAACATATCTTGTACTAGACGAAGTAAGTCAGCTAAAAAATGAAAAAATGGTTCAGTTTTTCCCTTGCTTTAAACAATGGAAAGTCCTGAGACTTTAATAATTGGTTTTGGAAATTCGAGCAACTTTTAATGAGTCTTGGAGTGATAATTATTGTTGTAATCAATTTTTACGATTTTAAGGCAGACAAAATGTTCGACATGGGTTTTGAACCCCAAGTAAGATCAATTTGTGATCATGTCCGTCCCGATCGACAAATCATGTTGTTCAGTGCAACATTCAAAAAGAAAATTGAGAAGCTCACAAGAGATGCACTCGTAGATCCAGTGAAAATCGTTCAGGTGACACTTGTGAAATTTTAAAATGAATCAATTATGTGAAAGATTGATTTCTGACCGACGAAAATTAAAAAGAAATAATTACATGACCCAAGACTCCTTTCTAAAATTTCAAGAGAGATTTTGTTCAAGTTAAAATTACCGATTCAAATTAGTTTTTTTTTTTATCTCGATATTGGTTTTTATCAGGGAGCAATCGGTGAAGCGTCAGAAGATGTCACTCAAATTGTCAAAGTTATGAATTTGGGTGGACAAAAATGGTCGTGGCTTATTGAACATCTTGTTGAGTTTACTTCAGCTGGATCTGTTTTGGTCAGTATTGTTAAATACAAATATAAATTTTCTAAATTTTTTTAATTCAAATGTAAACACTGTAACTTTGTGAACTAATTTTTTCTCACAATTTTACTGAAGTTGTATTTTTCAGATTTTTGTTACCAAAATTGCCAATTGTGAAGAATTAGGCCACAATCTGAAAGCTAAAGAATTTGATTGTAGGGTCATACATGGTGATCTACATCAGGTAAAATGAGCGATTTTTGAAGGACCTTTTTCATTGAGCTTTGCCAATTTGCATGTTTGGAAATCATTTAGATTGACCGTAATGAAATAATTCATGCTTTCAAAAAGAAAGAGTTCCCAATTTTGGTTGCAACTGATGTGGCAGCTCGTGGTCTTGATATACCTCATATACGCACAGTGGTAAACTTTGATGTGGCCAGAGACATTGACACTCACACTCATCGTGTTGGAAGAACAGGCAAACTATAGAAGAAACAATCGTCAAAAATCATAGTCATAATCTTACTTTTTTTAACTAACAGGTCGTGCCGGGGTGAAAGGTACTGCTTATACTTTTGTAACTGAGAAAGACAAGGAATTTGTTGGACATATAGTGAGAAATCTTGAGGCAGCAAATCAAGAAGTCTCAAAAGAACTTATGGATTTGGTAATAAACTCAAGCAAGAATGATTTTTTTAACTTCGAAACAATTTTCAAACTGTAGGCCATGAAAAGCTCGTGGTTCAGGAGCTCTAGGTTTAGAAAAGGAAAATTCAAAGGAAGTTTTGATAACCAAGAGCGGCCTGGGTTAGGAAGGGCACAAGCTCCTTCAACTGGATCTTTTTCATCTGATGGATATCTTTTAGCAACAGCAAACAAGGTATGCTGTATCCATTTTTCTCTTTTGTTTTGATAAAATGCTCATTTTATTTGATTTTGCTTATCATAATAACAATGTTCATGGTCTGGTTTATTTTCTTTTAGAGTGGTTCAGGAGGAACAAGTAGATTAACAACCATGAAGCAAGCCTTCAAAAGCCAGTTTGTGTCAAGCTTTAGAAAAAGTGACGAGCAATCAACGTCGAGTATCTCTTACATGAATCAGCGCGTTGAGACCCCCGAATCTACCATGCCACCTCCACAATTGCCAGGCCTTCCTTCAGAGATGAACTCCATGGGTCCTCCTCCGATCCCATCATCAGATTTCTCACTTAAGTCTAAAGGTCGACATTTCGATAAATTTTCAACTTTTTATCTAAGGCTGACAAAGGTATTTTATCTTCAGATCATTCAGACACTGGAGGTGGAGACAGAAAGAGAAGAAGTCGGTGGGACTAGCTTGATCAAAGAGGAATAAAGTTCAAACATTTTGCTCAGCGCCTTTCTCAACAAAAAGTGCTTTGACTTTTAAAAAGCTTATTTTTTAGACTCCATTTGAAATTGGCGCTTTATCCCAAAATATATTACATACAACCCCATCATGTATTTGATGGCTGCCAAGTGAGAAAATATGTCTATCACAAGTGAAGTTTATTTCTAAAGTGGATTAAGCTCCACACATGCCATTAATAATGCATGAAAGCTCACACCACTTTTCAAAGGTGTCCCTGGTTTTTTTCATTTGTTGTTTTACCATATAAAAAGAAACTACTCCCATAATTAAGTTAGCAGCCTTTCAGTATTAAGAAGTTAAACAATACTATTTGTTTTTGGCGGAAGTTGTTTTATTCATTTGGGATTTAATTTCTTGAAGTATGGACCATCCAGAGTTGAGACCAACATGGTAAAAGGAAGAGGCAACCGATTGGAAAATTGAAGTTTCCATAAATAAACCAATCTGTGACACTGTACATAAGAGCATGCTTCGTCGCATTATAAGTAAGTGGGATCCAACTAATGATGGACCTATTTGAAAAAGTAAGTGCAGTGTCCACGAAGCAAACGGCAAAAAGTAAAATCTGTAAAACAAAGATAAGTTTCAGCAACACTTTTCAAAATATTACTCTGAAAGTTTAAACTTTACTTACAAGTGGATGTGACAAAATTAGTAGAAGTGATCTCGCCAAGGCAAATATTTTATTTGTACCTCTCCATGGATAAGAAAGAAAAGCTGTTGGGACATAGATTGACGTGACTAGGTAAGCCAGACCAAAATTGCAAAGAGACATTCCGTATGCCAGTGCAGCTATTTCAAGATAAACTACACACGTCAATATTTCTGAACTTTTTAGCTTCAGGGGTCGAACAACGGACATCATTAGAAAAGCCTGTAATTTAATAATTTTTGGATAATGAGAGATAATTCTAGAGCAGTTTTTACAAATTACCAACGTTGATGCAAGCAGAGCTAAGATAACAGAGTCTTCATGGTGTATGTGAAACTGATCAAGCAGCACAGTAGAGGGGGAAGGTAAGTAAAAGAAGGCAAGTCCAAGTAGATGAGCTATTACTATTTGAGGCAAGACAGGAATGACCGAGGGTGGTAGAACAAAAGGGAGCATTGAAGAACTCTTGTCGTTTTCAGGATCGTTCGGTAAGTCACCTGTTCCTTTCTTTGAACTCTCTGTAGCAAAAGTGGATGTTACAAAAATTATTTTTTATCTTTGATTGCTTAAGTTTTCAACCTTTGAGTCCTTCTCCCTTTTTTTCTGTGAGCTCTTGTTGGAGTTTAAACCACAAACATAAAGCAGACAAAACAAGCCCAGATCCAAGTAATCCAAAACCTGGCATGTACATACCAATGGAAATGTAACGACTTGAACTTGGCAAAAGGTAAAAGAAGAAAGACTGAAATTCAAAAGGGCTAAATTAGCAAACCTGTGAAACAAGGCAGTCAAAATAATCAGAGTTAAAAAGGTACATGGGTACGTACTTGATGAAACTTTTCCAGCAAATTATTGAGACTTCGAAAAGTTCCTTCGATTATTTTCCCCATGATTTGAGGCACAGGGTGGGCACCTCCTCTGACTGAACTTTTTCTGAAAATTAAAGGTAAAATGAGCAGGTGATTAATTGAAATTCGAAACTATCGTCGAAAGAAAACATAGTTGATAAAGTTGCAAGAACTTTAATTGGTATGTTTTATGTTGTGTAACGTCAGCCTGGTACATAAACCCAAAATTACTTTTTGAGAACTCCCTCTATTGTGACAGATTCGATTCCAAATTTATGAAAAAGTCCATGGTTTCCACTTGGAGTTCCTGTTGCTTGTCGAAGAGCCATATTGATCATTGTTTTCCAAGACCTCAAAAGTTGAAAGTTAATAGTTTACTCCAGAGTTTTGTCTTTGTTATTTTAAATTACCTCCAATATCCTTTCCAAGATGAGGGGTGCTTATGGTCTTCAACACCCTGGAACATTTGAGGAAGTCCTTCTCTTAAACATAATCTATTAACCTGGAATAATAAAAATTATCTACAAGTCAAGCTTTTTTTTGCAAATGTTTGTCCAACGAAAAATACCAAATTAACAAGATCCAGATTAGGTAATTGACCATTCAGACCTTCAACTTTCACATTGACATGGGAGATGCGGTCAGTAGAGACTTCAAGATTTATTGCAGCCTTTATTTTTATATGGTCTTTTGAGCTCTTCTTGTGTATTTTGAAATCAAAAGAGAACCTGACCTGTATTGATCCTGCTCTTCCGTTAAGATCTCCATAATCGATAATGCTTCCTGGGATTTGATGATAAGCTTCGAGCCACGCTTGCATTCCCAGTTGCTCATGTTGTGTTATCAAAAAGATGATATCCTTTGCCCAATGATTTTGGGTGCGGATAAATGAGGCTGCCCCATACTTAAATTTGAATTATTGGAGAATGTTAACTCAAAACACCTTTCGATTCTTTTGGTATTTTTTCAAATTTACTAATGCATAGTGTTAGCAAATGTTTGAAACTTACCATAAGTGCCAAAGATATGTCTGTATTTGGATCTAGGCTATAAGGGGGTCGAAAAGGAACAGTCAAAACCAATGCTTCGGTACTACTTGCCCTTGGCGCTCTTAGGATTGCTGAAAAACAGAAGTAATAAATGATTACACAAACTATTCTTTAGGTTTGAATTACCATAGATGTTTTTTCCAGTTGTGTTGGACCGTTTACTATTTGGGCCAAGAGGAAAAGTGAGCTTGAACGTATGGGTAAAAACCTCGAGTCCCAACTGACGATATTTATTCCTTAACCAACGATGAGGAAAAATATCATAGTATCCCATTGTTTCGTTTCGCAACTCCTCCAAAAATCTAAAACAATAAATGAAAAACATTCCTTCAAACTTTTCCAATAGTCGAACATTTAAAGTGCAAATTTTAAAATTATATGGCATGCCTCGTTACTGTTCCATCATCGACATAATCTTCTCTTACAAGTCCAGGCAAAAGTGCATTTTCAGAAAAGTAAACGTGGTGGCTAAATTCTAGAGAGAGAATTTCATTTTATTCACACAAAACTTTAAATAACGTTTCAAAACCAATTTCTACCTGGATGAGGCATCACAAAAATAAATAAAATCCCACAAAGAAAAAGGAACCAGGATAGTGTCTTTCCATGCTTTGAAATTTTTGTGAGAAACCCTTTTCCATGGTTTGAGTCTGGATTTGTCAAAATCCCCATTTTTTTAACCAACTTAATGAAAAATTGATTAGATGAAAGCTTGTGGCCAAGGATGAGATTAATTCACACTTGAACACTGAATAAATTCTTTGCTTTTTTAATTTTATGAAACTTAACTACTTACTGAAGCCGTAGCTGTAATTTAATACACAACAAAGTCAAAGTAAAAACACAACTTCATATCAAAAGGCCGTCAATAACAAACAGCTGACAAATATTTATAGGGATAAACATGATTGAGGAAATATTGTCCGGTTTCTGCCATTAGCGAAATTTTAAATTTAAGTTTGATTTACATGGATAGTACAAAAATGGACCAAATATATATTTATATTTTTCAAACCCCTGCACCATATTGAAGAAATTTTTGGGTAGACTGCAAGGTCTTGTGACTGAGAAAATGGGATATTTTCTCATTTTTTCTTTGTTCTTCCACGCTTTTGCGACCGGATGGCACATGCTGAGGACTCGCCATTCCAAAATACCAGATCTTTTTGAGTTGGAAAATACTCCATCACATTTTGTGAGTTGGGCTGTGAGCAGTAATACTCCTGAGCTGTGAGCAGCAATTAACTTCAGCATAGACTCTTGAGCTGTGGAACTGGACATCAAGCACTTTAGCCTCAGCATAGACACCAGAGAACTTAAGGTTCTAAAGAATCCATTTCCTCATTGGAGCAAAAACCTCTAAAGTCAAAGTTAACCAATCAATCAATCAATCAATGATTAAAATAAAGATATTCAATTTGTAGTAGCAGTAGACTTTTATTTATACCCTACAGCAAGAAGTTATTCAGATCAAGATTTGCATAAAAACTTATCAAAAGGTTATTTAAGGATGACTTAAATCATTTTACAACAAAAAAAATAATGTTTCAATTGCACAAAAATGCAAAAATTATTACATTAATGCTTCTGATTTTCAAATAATGAGA